>Ga0228676_1000003_pt1 | contig 67600 bp, 73 predicted proteins | sample 48D_rmetaG_FD_182782 | JGI IMG/M metagenome (GOLD analysis project Ga0228676, IMG submission 182782) | Seawater microbial communities from Monterey Bay, California, United States - 48D_r | ecosystem: Environmental > Aquatic > Marine > Coastal | place: USA: California | collected 2016-11-02
TGACAGGTAATTTAGCAGAAGCACAATACTCTGCTCATTGGCCAGGAACTATTTTATTATTCGCGATTGCTATTCGCCAAAGACGAACAAAATGAGCTTAGGGTTTTTTCTTATAGGCGGTATAATTTTTGCCGTGTACATGTACTTCACTATCTGGAATATATTCTATAGTTCAAGAAAAAGCAAAGAAGAAAATTACCCAGATCATGATGTAACTGATTATGACGGTATGGGTAACTATGGAAGATTTCCTAAAGATAAAAAATAAAGTTATGTCAAAGCTTAAAAAGAAATATAATAGAAGCAAAAAAGATTTACTTAAATCCTTAAAAGGTTTAGGAAGGCAATCAGTAGTACTAAGTATTGAAGTATTAGAAACATCTAAGATTAATGACCACCTCATCTATGAATGTGTATACTTAGATAATGCTATTGAAAAACAAATCAATATCATAGCAAGAGATATTACTGAAGCTATGCAAAAACTTGAGCCTTATGTTGGTGCAGGAATTCCTGATACCACTACTAACTTAATTCTAGGTAGCGAGAGATATGCAGATGTACCTCTTGATCCACCTGTATAAATACAGAAACAAAACTTATTATGACAAAAGAAGATTTTAACGGACCTAGAGTTCTTGTTGATTTTTGGGCTCAATGGTGTGGGCCTTGTAAAATGATGAAGCCTAGAATTGAAAAATTTGCTACAGAAAACCCAGATATAGAGGTTATCTTTTGTAATGTAGATGAAGAGTCAGATGTGGCTAAAGAATTTAATATTAGAAGTATTCCTACTCTTATCTATTTTGAAAATGGTGAAATTAAAGGTAAGAAGATTGGTAATGTAGAAGATAAACAAATTAAAGAATTAGTTGATGGTATCTAATTATATTATTGCATATATTACTATTGGTGTAGTGTGTGGGTTTTGTTTTGATACACTTTACCAAAAACTAGATATGGAACCTGCCACTAATTTTGAAAGAATATTCTGGTTTATAGCATGGCCTTTTTTTGTTCTCATGTTTTTGTATGGTATGTTTAAAGATGACGAATAATTTTTTACTAAACACTTTCAGAATACATTTATACCTGTTATAATTATACTATAAACAATATAACAAATATGAATAAATTTACCGCTCCCTTCGCATTCGCCTTTTTACTTATATTGGGCTTTGTGATTCTGGCATTGATACTTGCATGGCCTACTCAATGGCTTTGGAATGAATGCCTCGTACCGGCTATAGATGCTGTTAATCCTATTGGATTTTGGCAAGCCTTCGGATTGAATGTACTATTTTCAATTATATTTAATAAGAACACAATAAACCCAAAGAACAAAGATAAGTAAAACGAATGCCGCTGTGGTGAAACTGGTAGACACGAGGGACTTAAAATCCCTTTCGCCGAACGGTGAGTGACGGTTCGAATCCGTCCAGCGGTACTAACCTTTAATAATTAAAAAATGACAGATTACAAATTTAATGTAGGAGACAAAGTTACATGGATTAAACCAATGGCATGTGTACCTCACCCAGAAGGAAAGACTGACCGTAATGGAGTAGTACTTCCAGTATTTAGAGATAAACAAGAAAAAGGTCGAGTTATAAGTTATAACTATCATGGTTATTCAATAAGACCAGATTGGGCAGAACAATATAAAAATGCAATGTGCGGTGAAAGGTACTATGATGTTACTATTCATCATAATGATGAATCTCTTAAAGCTATTTAAATATGGAGTATTCAATTGAAGTAAAAAGTAAAGATGAAGTATGGTGGGCAACTACTAATGAATACGATCTTGAAGTAAACGGAGAAAACTTATCAGTAAGAATTGCTGAAAATCCAAAGAGTACAGAATTCTTTATGTGGAATGAATCTACTGGTTGGGAAGAAGCTGATACCGATGAAGGTATTATGGCAATCATTTATGAAGCATGGAGTAACGGAGAATTAGATTAAAACATTTGGACCAGTAGCTCAGTTGGATAGAGCATCTGCCTTCTAAGCAGACGGTCACAGGTTCGAATCCTGTCTGGTTCACCGGTAGTAAAATACAAAAATATGGTAAAGTATACAAACAGATACGGAGATGTCTACACATTTACAAAACAAGAAGATGGTTCAGTCCTATGGGAAGGTTCTTTTGAACACTGTAGGTTTGGAAGTTCTAATGATTATAAATTAGCATATCAGAATTACTGTAAAGATGTAGGTTCCAAAGGTGGTCATCCAATGCACATTGAAAGTTTTAAAGAAGCAATTCATGAATCTGTGTATGATGAAAACGATCGATATGTAGGACCTAGTGTTATTGGAAAACAATATCAAAATTTTGTAAAATCAAATCCATGGATTAGTATGGTAGATCCGAGCGGTGGGCCTTTCATTAATGAACATTCTAAATTAGATATTTTTGGTGAAGAATTAAAAGGTCTTTGTGTTCAACGATTTGAACCTATTGAAACAGGTTATAAGATTATTACCTATGGAGAGTTCGATCACCTAGCAGAAACTAAAATTATTGGAGGGATAATTAATACCTCTGAATAATGAAACTATTTTTAAACTAAGTATATAATAATAAATCCAAAAGGATTAAAAAGTTCTATGAAATTATGGGAAGGCACAGAACGGAAAGCTTTAGGTAGCTCCTAAATGATTATTCCAATTATGTGTAGATGCGTGGCCGAAAAATTCCTGAGCAAAAGGGAATAAGGCACTAAGTTAGAACGATGGTTCGCTGATGACTCAAATGAGGAAACAGAACTGGGGTAATTACCAGAACTTAGGTTCAATGCAATAAAAATCTAACAGAGATTTTGCAAAGACTTCTAGGAAGGCAGACCGCCGAGCCCTAGTTAATGACTGAACAACGCAAAGAGTATGTGGCGTAAGGTACACTTAAAGGTTATGATGACCAATTACGATGATTAAACCTCGGCCGGTTTAATTAAGTAATAGAATGGCAATTCAGAAAGTGGTAGTCTAATTTAAAGCAGCTCGCAATGATGAAGGTATTCTCAAGCCCTTCCGTATCGTCTTCCCTTTTTTTATTACAATCTAAACCTAATGTCAAAAGTAAAAACAATTACACTAAACGGTAAAGTCTCAGAGTATGATGTTAAGTACGCTAAAGCGTATGTGGCAAAAATTATCTCAGCTCAATCAGACTTATACCAAGAATTAATTCCAAACCAACTTCCATATAATGCAGTAAAGGAAATTTATGTAGATGGTATTTTAGAAGCCGAACTAGTAGGTAGTAGTATATTATATGTACAAAGAGATCTTCATAAATTAGACAATCAAGATTTAGAAGGCACTGGTTTAAGATGGGAAACTACAGATACTGAAGAAACAGAAGAAGAGGCAGTTCACACTCACACTCACACTGCTGCTGAATCTGTTCAAGTAAATGAAGAAGAAATAGAAGAGATGCTGAAACCTGAAAACGGTATTTACTTACAGAGTGTTACCTCACCACCACCTTATTGGGTAACTGATACTACTTTTGGGAATTTAGAAATAAATTACTCAACTGAAAATATATAAAAAAATAAATTAAAAGATATGTTAAACATTTACGGAACAAATGATAGTGGAATACCTACAGGGTGGTCTACGAAAATTACCTCACTACTTAAAGTAGGGGAGTGGGCAATTTATGATAAGAGTAATTATTCTCAGGCAGGTGGAGATAATGAATGGATCATAGCAGTTGAAGATGGTAGTGAAAGATTAAGTGTTGAAAGTAAATATTTAAGTTCTTCTAATATTCATCAATTCTTTAAAGGGTGTAATAATCTCGATGGTTCTGTTATAGGTAAAGGTTTAGTAGTAGGATGCTGCACACTGATTAGACCTGGAACAACAATAGGTGACCAGGTTTATATAGGAGCTAATTGTACAATAGATATTAATTGTGTAATTGAAGATGGTGTTACTATCGGTGATAATGTTTTTGTAGAAAATGGTGTTACTATTCCTGCTAATACTAATGTACCTTCAGGATCTGTTGTAAAAAAATCATAAGCAGTAAAATGTTTCTTTAAAGGCCGGTTTATCCGGTCTTTTTTAGTTTTATAAAGAATTAAGAAATTTCTCTCAAAAAAACTTATTCTTTAAAATAAATACTAAAAATAGTTCTATCTATATGAAATACTTATTTAGCATATTAATTGCATTAGTAATGTTAATGCCCACTAATGTGAATGCACAAAATGATTCATTCTTTAGTAAAGTTTACCAAGACTTTTTAAAGTATGGTACTGTATATGGCGCTGGTGAAATTAGAAACTCTGTAGTAGCAGGATCACCTACATATTTTGTTAGAACCAATCCTGATGGTTCATTATATTCAATTCCTGATGTTGTAGATAATACACCATCCTTTCCTTTTGATTATAGATACGGTTTTGGAATAAGAAAGCTTGCAAGATTTGATTATGAAAGAAAGCCTAAAAACTATTATGATGGTACAGAACAGCAATTAGCATTTACTGCACCTTCTTCTGCTGTAACTGGTTTTGAATATCAATTTCATTTAGAAAAAGAAAGATGGCAAGGAAGAGAATTTGATAATCATAGATTCTTCCTAAAGCATACAGGTAAACATCATATTATAAAAGCTGAAAGTAGAGAGGTTGGTAGAATTAATTTAAAATATCAATCAGCTGAAGCCAGAGCAAGATTACCTATAGGTGAAAAATTCTCACTATCTGCTGGTGCTATATTTAGAACTCATGATAGAGCTTATGGATATAATCCTATTGAGATATGGTTAAATGAAACTAACGATTCAGGTTTTCCAACTAATTATTGGTATGAGTTAGGATTTGAATATGGTTATGATGACATATACTATACGCGTGAAGATGAAAACGGTAACGAAGTAAATGATTGGTATTGGGTTGATTCTGAAGGTAACGAGGTTGCCCAAACTGATTTAGAATTTAGGGAGACTATATTTCCTCAATTAATGAACCGGTTTAATAATGAAGTATGGAGTCAGTTAGATAGGTTTGGTGAAATTGCCCCTATCGTAGGTTTTGATTTTTATCATTACAAAGGCAACTTCTGGTTACATGCTTACGGTAACTATATCTTACCTTATCATAAGTATGTCATGGGTGATGAATTATGTTCCTACTTAAATAGAAACAATTGGGGTAAAGGTGGATTGGTAGAAGATTCTGAATTAGAACAATGGTCTGATTATTCCTTTGGTGCTAGCTTTGGATGGAAGGTAGGAAAAAATCTTGGTGTATTTGTTGAAGGTGAATATAGTAAAATGTGGGATAGTAAATTATATCAATCTACGTTTGGATTAAATTATACATTTAAATAATGAAAAGAAAAATAGTAACATTAGCATTAGGTTCAATATTATTATTTGGTTGTGGCGCATCCAAACCAGTATCTGATGACTGCTGCAAACCAACTGTAACTGAGGGCCATCATGAAAGACAATTAAACGGTGTGTTATTTGGATTAGTAACATACATCTTGTTTTCTATAGTTACTGCTAAATAAGAATAGATTAAAATGGCAAAAGAGTTAAATGAAGATATTGGATTTAAGGTAAGTATTAAAACCTTAGTAGCTATAGGTGCTGCTATGGCAACTGTTATAAGTATGTGGTTCGTATTACAAGCTGATATTGACGAGGCTAAAAAATTACCTAAGCCTGTGATTGAAAGAATGGAATTTGATATGAAAGACGAATTAATTAGGCAGACTATAATGGACACACAAGAAGACGTTGAAGAAATGAAAGAACAGTTAAAGAAGATAGATGAACGTCTGTATGAATTACAACAAAGACGATAATATGAAAAATATTTTACTTATATGCTTGTTATTAATCAGTACTTCAGTATTTTCACAAGGCTGGGTAAACGATAATAACTTTGATACTAAGGTTACAGGTTATGAAGCATTTGAAGACAATTCTATACATGATGTAATAGTTGTAGAATTTTGGGCAGAGTTTAATAAAGACAATGCATTTAAAGATTGGAAAAAGATTAATGATTTAAATGGTGTAAAATATTACAGGTGCAATATAGCAACATCACCTAAATTAAAAAGTGATTTAAAAATTAGAATGGCACCAACTATACTCATTTATCTTAGAGGTGATGCATATATTAAATTTACAGCAAGAGCAGGATTAGATCTTAAATGCCCTGTTGATTATGACAAGCTTTTAAAAGCAATTGAAGTCGTAAAAAGAGAATCACAATATTAATGTGAAACAAATAACTTCTTTACAATATAATTAAATATTAATAAAAGAAACTAAAGAAAAACTGTGGGTATGTCTGCTCACGGCTAACATTTGAAAATTTATGGAAATTAAAGTACTAGATTCATTCTCATAAAAGTAAAGTGTTTAATACCGGCTTCAAAAACCGGTTCAAAATAATTTTAACCAAAAACAATTAATTAAATGAAAAATTTTATTTTAACTTTCGCTCTAACAATCCTAGTAGGTTTTGGAGCAAACGCGCAAAATGCAAAAGGTGACTGGTACGTAGGTACGGGTGACATTGCAAATGTTGCATGGACAGACTGGGCAGTATCCCCAACATTAGGCTATGGTGTAACTGATAAGCTTATGATTGGATTAGGTGTTGAACAGGCTGACTCAACAGAAGATCTTAGCATTGATGTACATGCAAGATACTTTGTTACTGCCGGAGAGCAGGACTTTTTCCTATATGCTGGATTAAGTGAATTTGATACTGATAACCTTGAAATAGGTATAGGTAAAATGTTTACTTTCCACAAAGATGCAGTGTTCGTTGATCCTAAATTGGTTTACAATTCTGGAACAAAAACAACTAATCTTACTTTAGGATTCGGTTTAAGATTCTAATTAAATTATATACATACAAAGAAACCCAGGATTCTAGGACCCTGGGTTTTTTGTGCTTAAACCTTTTTACTTTTTTACATATAATTAATATACTAATTCTATAAAAACAAAAAACGAAAACTATGGAAACATTTTATTTTACTTTAGGTGTACTTACGGTGCTTTTTATTTTAAGTGTCATAGGTATTGTTAGGGTTTGGAACAAAGTTTCAAACATTGAAGATTCTAAAGAGGATCTTGAAGATTACATTGGGGATACTGCTGATGACCTCTCTAATGAATTAGAAAAATTACATCAGCATTTTGAAAAAGAAATAGACCGTCTTGAACGAAACTTTAGTCAAGAATCAGAAGAGCTAGGTAAGCTTATTGATTCTAGGGCTGATAAAGTGGAGAATAAATTAGGTTTAAAAATACAAAAACTGGAAGGTGCTGTAGGATCATTTATCGTTAAGCACAATAAATAATAAATAATAATTCAAGGAATTAGTATATTGTCCCTTGGTGTAATTGGCAACACGTCTGGTTTTGGTCCAGAAGAGTATAGGTTCGACCCCTGTAGGGACAACAAAAAAATATAATGTATGATAATAATTAAAAAGAATGAAAAAGATTCTATAGATAGAATGCTTAAAAGATATAAGCAAAAACAAAAAAAGACTAAGCAGATTAGAAAAATAAAAGAAGGTAAAGAATTTGTAAAACCATCTGCAAAAAAGAGAGCTAAAAAACTTAAGGCTGTTTACATCCAAAAGCTTAGAGACGAAGAACAAAAAAGTTCATAAAAAACTTTCACTTTATATAACTACTTGTTATATTTAAATAAATCAAATAAAATAAATATGGGAATTACATTCGACTTAGACGGTACACAAAATACCATTATCTTTGATCTTGACGGTACTATTGCAAACATAGACGAAAGGCGATCTCTTTCTACAAAAGATGACGGTAAAATGGATTGGGATAAATTTTTTGATCCTAAAAACATTAATTTGGATAAACCTAATGTTCCTGTTATACAGATGATGCAACTAATGAAGGGTGTAGATCATACTCTTTATATTTTGTCAGGTAGAAGTGAAGCCACAAAAGATGCAACAGAACAGTGGTTAAAAGAAAACAATGTACCTTACGATTTTCTATACATGAGACCTACATCACAAAAATTTAAGTGGATGCCAGATGATAAATTAAAACAACATTGGTTGGATACTTTATTTGAAGGTGAAAAGAAGGATGATATACTTTGTGTATTTGATGACAGAAATAAAGTCGTTAAGATGTGGAGAGAAAACGGTCTTGATTGTTTTCAAGTTGCTGAAGGTAACTTTTAATCTATATGAGTAATAAACTATACAGAGGAAATGGTTATATTGGTGGAGTATGCCAAGGGTTAGGTGAATGGTCTAATCTTCCCTCTATTCTGTGGAGGGTTTCTTTTATATTTATTGTACCTGCTGCATTTTGGGTATACTTAGTATTATGGATATTTTTATCTAGAGAAAAATGAAAAAGTTTTTAAATAAATTACAATCAATAGATATATTTCTAATTATAGCATTAGGTTATTTTACTCTAATGCTTTTTTGTTTAACTTATAAATAGTATATGCTTTTTAAATACGATAGAGAAAAATTAATGTACAGTAGAGTATGTATCCAAAACTGGGTACTTTATCTTTTATCAATTTTATTGTTTATTGCAATAATAGGTTTTATTATAGGTAGAGGAACTGCAAAGGAAGTTATCATAAGCGATTTTAAAGAAGCCGAGACAGTAGTATTTATTAATGAAATAGATACATTTAATCAGGAAAAGTTAGTAGGAATGCTAAAAGACCTAAGGGTAAAATTTCCTTATATTGTAATGGCACAATCTATCCTAGAGACAGGATATTGGAAAAGTGATATTTTTTTAGAAAATCATAATCTCTTTGGTATGAAGCAGGCAAGGCGTAGAATTACAACGGCAGAAGGTACCTCAAGAAATCATGCTTATTATAATCATTGGAGAGAATCGGTGTATGACTACGCTTTTTATCAATGTAGGTATTTAAGCCAGTTAAATACTGAAGATGAATACTTTCAATATTTAGGGGCAAGTTATGCAGAGGCTGAGCGATATGTACCTATGCTAAAAAAGGTTATTAAAGATAATAATTTAGAAGAACTGTTTAAGTAGGAAATTATCTTTCCATTCTGATTCTTATTCTCATTACATTATTTAATGCATTCCTTAAAATTCTTACTTCTCTAGGTGTGAGCTTTTTAAATAGTTTATGATCTTTCATGGCAGGTTCTATTTGGCCATAACCTCTAACAGTATCTCCATCATCAAAACCAGTTATCATAGATATATCATGATACATTTCCATTCCTTCCTTACCTAACCCATCGGTAGTTTTTCTACCTTCAGTTACATTTGAAGTTTTCCAATGTTCACTATCACCTTCACCACGAGTTGGATGAACATCATTAAATCCTTGATATTCTGGTGTACCAAATGCATTCGTTTCCATTCCAGCCATTTCATCCCAGTAATTTTTAAAATCTTTTACCGTGCCTTTATAATGGCGGATTTTGCTTAAGTCTTCTCTTTCTTGGTTATTTTCCATTATCTGTTTAATGTTTTTAGTAATTCATCCATGTCAATCGTAAATGCATAACCTGCTCCTTTATAAGTATTATCAACACTTACTCTAATAAATTGTCTATACTTTTTTAATTGATCATTTAACATATCTTCTATATCTTTAGCAATTGCAGTTTTAGAAAATCCTGATTCTATTTCTTTATCTAATTCTTTACCGCTTGATGGCATTGCTACAATGTACCCTGACATTGGCATATGTGATAGCCTATACTTAATAGCAGTATCAGCTGTTGGTACCATAAAGTTTTTTTCATTTAAGAATTCATCAAACTTACCTATCATTACTTTCCATTTTTTTGTTTTAGCTGATGAATAGCAGTTTGTACCTTTAATCCTTCTAGATCTATTTTATCCATTTTGATTTTTAGTTCATATAATTCAATAGCATAATTATCTCCTCGCTCTTGAGCAGCTCTATATCTTTGGATGTTTTCCTTTTCTCTATCCTTTAATCTTCTCGCTGCTTCATTAGGATTAAATTCATAATCAGAAGCTTCATTTAAATAATTTTTAAATTTAGGTATCATTATACTTTATAGTTTTTAAGAAGTTCTTTTAGCTCTACAATATCAGCCGGGTTTAACTGAACATAGTTTCTACCAATGTTTATTTGCATACATTTTCTACCTAAACCAAAAGACTCAACATCTCTAGGTCCAACAAAGGTAGTTATCTGTGCATTTGCATCGCCTTTAATTCCTGCTTGATTCCATGAACTAATATCAGTTCCTTCATTAAGGGTAGATTCTGACATTGAATAGCTTTCACATGCCTCATCTATTTTATCATTAATATGTTTCTTAGCTTCTTTTACATATGATTTTGCAGTATGATCTGGGTTATCATTGCTCTCATAGCTATTAGCCTGTTCAGCTACATGGTTTCCTAATTCTTCAACTGGTCCAACAATTGCGTCCATGTTATATCCTGTTTCCTTATAACCACCACCTAGTGAAAACTGGGCAGCACTATTAGGAGCAAAACCTACAGGAATAAAATCTTCAAATAAAGGTACTTTTGCCATTATAATTTATTATTTTTGTTATTTGATTATATATTCATGAAACTAACTCATAAAATAACATATAAAAATAAACAACTCCTTATGAAAGATTTTTATAGAACATCTGCAGGAAGAAGATTCTTTGAACAAGATGTACCTGCATTAGTTGAAGTATTACAAAAAATATCTACTCAATTAGAAAGGTCTAATGATATAGCAGAAAAGAAAAGAAGAGTAGATGAAAAATTAAAAAAGCTTCAAATTAAAAATGTCAACGAAAAATAAAAAAGACATTACCTATGAAGAGTTCATAAATCATATGAATGAAGGTAATAAAGTCTATATGAAAAAACCTAGATCATGGCAAAAGATTTGGTTTTGGTGGGAATCAAAAAGAGAAAAATGGTTTCTTAATAAAGCATATGACAAAAGACAAGACGGTAAAGTCGAAAGAGAAAATTCCGTATGGATTACTGCAAAGGATATGCAGAGTCACATGGATCATTTAATAAGACAAGGATATAAATATTACATAGATGAATAAATTAATAGCAGCTTTTTTATTATTCTTTTTAGGGCAAACTTTAATATGGGTACAAACCAATGGTCAATTTGTTTGGCCATGGTTTAAAAAGAATCCTTTTGCAGTATCTTTAATTATGGGAACTAGTATTAGTTACATATTAATTTACGGAACAAAATTCATAGTAGAATATTATGATGGGTTGTTATGGCCAGGTAGGTTTATTGGTTTTGGTACTGGTATTATTTCATTTGCTTTTTTAACTTGGTGGTTATTAGGAGAAGGGATCACTACAAAAACAATAGTATCATTAGCACTTGCATGTAGCCTAATAGGTATACAACTTTTTTGGAAGTAATGAAGGATCCTTATAAAATATTAGGTGTAGATAGAAATGCCGATGAAAGTGAAATAAAAAAAGCATATAGAAAATTAGCAAAAGAATATCACCCAGATAAATCTTCAGGAAACGAAGAAAAGTTTAAGGAGGTGGCAGATGCATATGATATTTTAACCGATCCTACAAAGAAAGCTAAATTTGAAGGAAATCCATTTAGTCAATTTAATGATTCATTTTTTGAAGAGTTTATAAAAACTGGAGGAGGAGGTTTTGGTAATCCTAATTTTGGTGGATTTGGAGGTCGTCATGGATTTAGTACAAGAGGAAGTAATGTAACAGCTCAAATCTATATTACTTTAGAGCAGGCTTATTATGGTTGTAATAAGGAAATTAGATTAGGTACAAAAACTGTAACTGTTGATATTAAGCCAGGCATTAAACCTGGGCAGAGGATGAGATTAAAAGGATTAGGTCAAAGAGGAATGACCGATGATCAAAATGGAGATCTTATTTTAACTGTACATATACAAGATGATCCTAACTTTTACTTAGATAAAAAAGGTTTACATACAATTAAACATATAGATTTATATGATGCATTGCTTGGTAGTAAAGGTGAAGTAAATGTATTTGACAAAATTATAAATTATACAATACCTAAATGTGTAAAGAATGGGACTATGCTTAGGATAAAAGGAAAAGGATTCCCTGCTTATAATAATCCACAAATGGCTGGTGATTTGTTTATAAATATCTTAGTTAATTTACCAAATGAATTATCAGAAGATCAGGAAAATCTTGTAAAGAAAATGAAAGATATACAAAATGGATTTTGATAATGAAGAGTTTATGAAGTCGCTATTGGATCAATTGGAAAATACGAGCTGGGACCAATATATGAACTTATGTTATAATACTATAATGATGTTTCCTGACCAGGTACTTCGATATGATGAAAAAACTGCTAAACATAAAATTAAAAGTTTAGATAGAATTTTGCTACACTTTGAAATGAAAGAAGATTTTGAGAAGTGTGCAAAGCTTAAAAACCTACAGGATCAGATAAAAAATTGTTAATAACTTTTAGAAAAAAGTCCCAGAAAAATTTTCAATTCCCAAGTTTTTTTATTATATTTATAATATAATTAAATAAACGGAATATGACTGAATACACAAACCTTACTTATCTACAATCCTTCTTGGATGAAATGCGTTCTTCCTCTTCAGGAAATCACAAAATTGCAACTCTTAAAAAGTATGCCGATAACTCTGACGAAAATTCTGATAGAGAATTTCTCCAAAAGGTTTTCTTCTATACTTACAATCCTTATTTTAAATATAATGTAACTCCTAAGAATTGCAAAAAGAATTCAGATTTACTAGGTCACCCAAATACATACGGTAGTATCTTTACTCTGTTGGATGATTTAAGAAATAGGGTATGTACCGGTCATACGGCAATTGCAAATGTAAATAGGTTTGTCCTAGAGAATAAACAGTGGGAAGATATTATTTACTATATGCTAAACCGAGACCTTAATATGGGATGTGGTACTACTTCTATCAATAAGGCAATCCACCCAGATTTAATTCCAACTTTTAAGGTCGCTTTAGCGAATGCATATAATCCTAAGAGAGTAGATTTTCAGAGTGGAGAATGGTACGGATCCAGAAAATTGGATGGTGTAAGATGTATCTGTAGAAAGGAAATGAATACTGTAACATTCTTTTCAAGGAACGGTAAAGAATTTACAACCTTAGGTAATTTAGAAAATGAAATTTCTAAGATAGGTGGAGACTTTATTTTAGATGGAGAAATCTGTATGGTAGATAAAGATGGTAATGAAGACTTCCAAGGAATTATGAAACAAATCAGAAAGAAGGATCATCAAATTGAAAATCCTAAATTCTTTATATTTGATTTTTTAACCTTAGACGAATTTGATGATAAGGTTGGAACTACACCACTTACTGAAAGACTTAAGAATGGATATGATCTCCTTCCAGAAAACATTAACTCTTCCATGTTAGAATTCTTACCACAAGAACAATTAACTACCGAGGAGCAATTTACTGAAATGGCAAAAGAAGCCGAAGAGGCTGGGTTTGAAGGAATCATGGTTAGAAAGAATATTGGTTATGAAGGTAAAAGAAGCCATAATCTTCTAAAGGTTAAAAAATTCCATGATGCTGAATATACAATCCTAGAATGTATGAACGGTACAATGCGATGGACAGAAAATGGAAAGCAGATTGAAAAAGAAGGACTAAGTAATATTATTATTGAACATAAAGGTAACCGTGTAAGTGTAGGATCTGGATTCTCTAAAGAACAAAGAGAACACTACCTCAACAATCATAATGAACTAATCGGTAAAACTGTAACTGTTCAATATTTTGAAGAAAGCCAAAATCAGAACGGTGGTTATTCCCTCCGCTTTCCGGTTGTGAAACACATATATAAGAATGGGAGAGACTGTTAACCGGTCTATTCCATAGCTCACCTGTAGTAAGAGAAAAGTATTTTAATAATATATAATGTATGGAACTATTTGAAGTATATAGCAAAGGAAAAGACATAACCGTTTTTGACGTAGATGATACTTTAGTTGTTACCAAAAGTAAGATTAAGGTTTTCAATCCAAAGACAGGTTATGAGATTGAGCTTACCCCACAAGAATTCAATACCTTTAAGACTAAAGCCTATGACAAATTTGATTTTTCTGATTTTAGAGATTTAGAAATTCTTAAAGGTGGTAAAATTATTGAATGGGTTTTTAACATCTTAAAAAGAACCATAGCAAAAGGTAAAGCTGTAGGAATTATTACAGCAAGAGATGATGCAAAACTTATCTATGATTTTCTCTCACATAACGGAGTAAAGATAAACCCAGACTACATATTTGCTATTAATGACCCTTCTCTAGGATTTACTGGATCTACTGCTCAAAAGAAAAAGGAAGCTTTCATGAAATTTGTTCAAATGGGATTTAGAAACTTTCAATTCTTTGATGACGATAGAGAAAACATTAAAATTGCAAATACCCTAAACAAAGAATTGCCAGAAGTAAAAATGAAGGCTACTTTAATTAAACAAAAATGGATTCCAAACTTCGACGACTTCAGTTAAAGGTAAACGCCTTTAAAAATATTTTACTTAGTATTAGAGATCTTTCTAATTCTTCTACAACTAAAGTTGGTTGTATGGCATTAAAGAAAGACTTTAGTAAAATAGCAAGCTTTGGTTATAATGGATCCTATAGTGGTGCTGAAACTAACAAAGAAACTGGAACAGAAGAAGATTCATTAACACCAGGTGAAAGTGGATTTATTCATGCTGAGGTAAATATGATTGCTAAGTTTCAGGAATATGATCCACAAAATTACATAATACTCTTAACATTATCACCGTGTAAAATGTGTACCAAGATATTGGTTAACGCAGGATTTAAACATGTTTATTGGATTGAAGATTATAGAGATACTGCACATCTTGAAATTTTTAATGAATGTAATGTAACTCACGGTAAAATTTCTAACCTAGTAAATGACTACCATACTATTAAGTATTGAATATATACAAAAAATAGTGTGTTCTCTTGGTTATTGAAGCATTGACATTTAAACTATCATTAGACTTTTTTATTTACTTAAAAAAGTATAAACTTGATGTGTCTAAAATCCGAATAGGATTTTATGACCAGGCAAGCCAGAAAACTGAATTTACCGATTTTGCTAATTCTGCAGAAATGGAATTATTCTACCAAAATAATTATGTACCTTTTGATCCATGCTTTGTTGGAGATTTAGTTTCTATTGAATTATTTTTAGGTGGAAGTACCTTATATGGATTTGAAACAGAATATAGAGCTGAGGATTTAACAGGTAAATTTAAACTTACACAAGGGTCTTCTTTCGATAAGCAAAGAAATAAACAAAGATCTGTTTTAGTAAATAGACAAGTAGAATTTATTAAAAGATCAGTAAATGATTATAGAAAATTCTGGGATGAACTTTATAGAATATATACAACAGGTATCTATTCTCCGTGTTATGCTGTACCTGGATGGTCTGAAGGTACTTGGTATCTTAACCAATTAAGAGAGGTATTTACATCACGAAAAGATACTGATGAATTTCCGTATGATGATGCAAAGATTATTAACGAACCACCGGAATAAATAAAAAAAGATAAGGTTAAATGGCATTCAATCTGAAAGAATATATCATCTATAGAAATGAAGTTAAAAGAGAACTTTTTAACGGGGAAGTAGATGAAAACTTTAAAGCTGTAGCTAATCCATGGGTAGATAATAGAACATATGACGAAGGTCATATAGTATATCATCCTGTTGAAATAGTTGATGTTACTGGTGGAACTAGTGTTTCATCAGAAGCTTTAGCATGGTGGAGAGCAAATAAACGAACTACACAAGGTGTCTTTGAAACTAGTGAATGGGATTTAGTAGGAGGTATAGGTACTGGTGATTTAACTGTTACTGGTTCAAATAGCTTTGGAAAAATATTAGTTAATTATACTGGAGCAACACCATTATTACAATCAAACCCCGATGTCACTCTATCTTCTACAATTCCTAATGATACCTTTAGATTAATTGCAGGAGATGGTGTACAAATACAATATGACTCATCCGTAAATGCAATTAAATTAATTAACACTTCTGCTGGTGGTGAAATAAACCAAGGATTAAATGTAGGTATAGGCGGACAAAATGTTTTTGCCGGAATGAGTGGTACTACATTAGAATTTAAAGGTATAAATACTTCTAATTCAACATCCGTTGTAGGAGAAGCATTAACAGTAGGTACTAATGTAGCTAATAAAAATGTAGTTATTAATTTTAATTCTGCTAACATAGAATTACAAACTTTAGATAATGGTCAACCTTTACTTAATTCTTTATATGATATAAATGCGCCTAACCCAGTAGCTTCTGATTTTTTACAATGGAATGGTACTAAATGGGTAAATGTAAACGCTGCATCTGCTGGATTGATTGGTGCACAAGGTGCTATCGGTTCACAAGGGCCTTTTGGGGTTCAAGGTTCACAAGGTGCACAAGGTTTTACTGGAGCTGATTCAACAGTACAAGGTCCAATTGGCGTACAGGGGAATACGGGTGTTCAAGGTGAGGAAGGTGTTCAAGGTGAGGAAGGTACACAAGGTGCTGCTTCAACTATTACAGGTCCGGCTGGTGCACAAGGTGCGCAAGGGACAGAAGGTAATCCTGGACCACAAGGTGCTGATTCAACAGTACAAGGACCGCAAGGTGTACAAGGTTTAAGTGGAGCCGATGGTTCTTTTGGTGGTGCCACGTTTGATTATGAATTTAATACTACATTAGCGGTAGCAGATCCAGGCTTTAGTTATGTTTCATTAAATAATCAAGGAGGATCACAAGATACATCAACTATTATGTGTATTAATGAAAGTGGTATAACTGGTCAATCCATTACTACTTTTTTACAAACTATATTATCTTCTACCTCAATACCTAAAGGTCATGTTAGAATATCTGCAAAGTCAGACCCAAATGAATTTATATTATTTCAAATAACTACATTAAGTCATGAACCAACAGGAACTCCAACTTACTGGGAATTAGATGTTGTACCTGTAGCTTCTACAGAGACCGATCCTTTTACAATGGATGAAGATGTATTATTATCTTTTGTTGTAACAGGTGATCAAGGGCCACAGGGACCACAAGGTGCAACTGGGCTTGACTCGGTTGTACAAGGCCCACAGGGTGCTCAAGGTGATCAAGGACCACAGGGTGCTGATTCAACAGTCCAAGGTGCAACTGGTGGTGTAGGTTCACAAGGACCACAGGGAGCACAAGGTAATGACGGTGTTGGGTCTCAAGGTAATGACGGTGCACAAGGCGCACAAGGTAATGAAGGCCCAGGTTCTCAAGGTGCTGATGGAACACAAGGTGGTGATGGTCCACAGGGTACACAAGGTTCAACTGGTGTTGGGGCTCAAGGTGCCCAAGGTGCTGATGGAATTGGATCTCAAGGTGCCCAAGGTACTGATGGGACACAAGGTTCAACAGGTTCTGTTAGCGGTACAGTTGCATACGGATCAATGCAAGATAATTTAAATAGTGCTGCTGTTTATAATTTAACATCTACGCCTACAGGTTTATTATTGCCTCAAGGTGAATTAAATCAAATGGGGTTTGCAAATAGTGGAGGTGCACCGCAAGGTAATCTATTAGTAATTAATGCAGGTGAGGCTGGTAATTATAAAGCAACATTTACTTTATCTGGTGATGTAACTATAAGTGAACAGGTAGGTGCAGAAATTTTTGTTAATGGTGTACCATATAGTGGTAATCAGAATGCAGTGGCTATAACTAATTTTACTGCAGGTTCATATTCTACTATTTCTATAAGTGATATATTAGATCTTAATGGTGGTGACTCAGTAGAAATAAGAATGTACTGTACTGCAAATACGGCACTCACACCTGCTAATGTAGGATTTATTTTAACTAAGCTTGTAGGTAATGGTGTACAAGGTGCGCAAGGTGCTGACGGTATTGGGACACAAGGACCTGAAGGTTCAGGTACCCAAGGTGAAGAAGGTTCTCAAGGACCTGCTGGTTCAGGTACCCAAGGTGCCGGTGGTACTCAAGGTAATGATGGTACACAAGGACCACAAGGTGCCAATGGTATAGGTTCTCAAGGATCACAAGGATCAACAGGTACAGGTGCTCAAGGAGCCCAGGGTGCACAAGGTATACAGGGTGAGGATGGTACACAAGGATCAACTGGTACAGGTTCGCAAGGTAATGATGGTGTCCAAGGACCACAAGGTGAAGTTGGTACTACTGGTACCCAGGGAGAAACTGGAGTTGGCTCACAAGGTAATGATGGTGCACAAGGTGCACAAGGTGAAGTTGGTACTACTGGTTCACAAGGACCAACAGGTATAACACCATTAAATACAGGTTGTGAAGTAATACCACAAGGTGAAGTATTTGTAACTAATTCAACAATTGCTGGAACCTTTACTATAAATAATTCAAATGCCGCTAGTGTTACTCAAGTGTTTGTAAGCAGCACATCATCAAGTACATTAGGTGCCGCTAATCTTAGTGATAGAATTTCGCTATCACAATCAGATGGTGAATCTGATACATATTTTGTTAATAATGTTATATCAAACCAAGTAATGGGCGTATCATATATTGGTGGTTCTGGGCAAACATTCGCTTCATCAACCGATACTGTTTATTGTATTCAACCACAAGGACCACAAGGTACTCAAGGTCCTAATGGACCACAAGGTGCAAATGGTGTTCAAGGATTTCAAGGACCTGGCGGTCCACAAGGACCTGAAGGTTCAGGTACACAAGGAGCTGAAGGTTCAGGTACACAAGGTACACAAGGTCCTGCAGGATCTTCTGTGGAAGGTACTAGGATTGTAGTAGCAGAAGGTTCAATGCACGTGAGAGGTGGTTTACCTAGATATGACGCAGATCCAAACAACTCTACTTGGTTAGTATCTAATGTCGGAAACACCGCCGCGGCAGTATCTGCTGGACTTGGGTGGGCTTCATCAGAATGGTCAGGTAATGTAGCAGGAGCTGGAATTATAGCAGGAGCTAGTGGCACAGATGATTTATTCTGGTTAATGCCAGCCGGCATAGTACTCCAACATAGTTATGTGGAGGGCGATAAGTTTACTTACAGAGCTACATGGACTTCACACAGTACAGTACCGTTTGTATCAACAGCAAGAATAGGGGTTGCATTATTTAGATGGCAATGTTCAGGTGAAGTTTTAAACGGAGAAGGTACATGGGAACAGGTTTCTAATCAGGGTACGTCAAGCCAAATGGCAATTAGTAATATTGGCGATTCATTCGGTAGAGCCTATACATGTATGAATACTATTCTTACTATTTCAGCTGCAGCCGGAACTGGAATAAACAGATTTACTGATCGCTTAATGATAGGATATGCTACAAATGATAATACTTCTGAAAATGTAACTACAGCCTCTGATATGGGATGTACTTGGAAGCTTATTGAAGGTGAAGATCAATCATTCTAATTAAACAATTTTAATTTTCTAAGTATAATAACTATAAAGGGATAATAGTATGGAAAATACAGAAAACGAAAGACTTCAGTGGATTAAAGGTGATAAGATAGGTGTAGTAGAAACTTTAAATGGAATTGATGGTGAATGGACTACCTTTGAAGGAGGGGGTAGAATAGCAACAAATTTAATAAGCGAGTTTTTACAACCTATTGATGGAGAGCCGTTAAATTTTGATAATGCCTCACCACCTACACTTGCCTTAAAAAAGGCAGCCGAGGTTTATAAGGAAAAGATACCTACACAGGAAGTCACCACATCTCCAATAAGAACTCTATTTGACAAGCAGAAAAAGAATGATAAAATAAAACTTAATCTTACATTTCCGATAGAACTTCCTAAAAAAGCTATATATGAAATTATTAGTTCTTCATTTGATTTAGATGAAGTTAATGATGAATTAGAATCATTTATAAAAGATCAAATAAATGATGACTTAATTTATGACAGTCTTTTTGATAGCATTAAAGAGTTAATATCTTCAAGATATAAAAACGATTAATAAGTAACAGTATGATTAATGAAAAGTTGGATCTTGTAATACAAGGTAAATATGATTCTTATGTTAGTGGCTTAATTGATCATTACTCAAAATTACCTTTCATTAATAAGATTATAATTTCTGATTTTGAAAATGGTGAAATACCTAAACTTAATAAAGTTATTCATGTTACATGCCCTATACCAGAAGACCCCGGTACAGGTAATAGAAATTTACAAATAGCAACTTCATATAATGGCCTAAAGGCGGTTACTACTAATTATGCAATAAAGATAAGGTCAGATCAAAAATATTCACTTATATGTATGGAAAATATGTATAAGTTTTTTATTGAAAATAAAGAAAGAGAATTAACCTTTTATGAAGATTCATCAAAGCCTAAAAACAGCATTATAACAGGTGGCTTGTTTTCACCTTTCCCATTTCATCCTAGAGATCATATATTCTTTGGGCATATAGAAGACTTATTAGATTTATTTAATATACCTTATGAAACCCCTAACTTTACAAAGGTTTATGGTATAGCTAAAGAATATGAGTCTTGGCATTATGATAAACATATAAGAACAGAATCATATATAGGAACACATTATTGTTCTAACTTTAATAAAAAACTAAAACACTTTTTAAAATATCCTAAAGTATATTTACATGACGGTTCAATTAAAAGAGATTGGGCCATGAAAATAAGTAATGAAATTTCTCATAAAATTTTTAAGCCTGTACCTTCTAAATTTTTAGACCTTGAATGGCCAAAGTATGGGTGGGAAGAATACCGAGTAGACTCACAAAGAGATATTTTCGGAGAACGGTGGGCAGAAGATTTTGTCTAAGCACCTAGATAAACTACTATAATATATAATAAAATTAATCATATGACACAGGCACCAAATAGAAGACAAAGAAGATTAGCAATGAAGTATCAAGGTATGCTTAAAGCTAAGAGTAAACTCCCATTCCAAAAATGGATGGAAGTAACCAGAGAAAATCTTGAGAGAGGTAAAGAATTACATGCAGCTAATACTGATGCAGTAGAAAAAAGAATTGCAGAGCAGTTAGAATCTATTGAAGAAAGAAAAATAGTAGCCTGGAAAGAAACTGGTTATAATGATAAAGAAATTGAAATGTTAAGAGAAGCTAATGCTATCTTAGCTATTAGAGATAAGAAAACTTGGCATACTGATAAAAAGGTTGCTAGGAAGCTTATGAAAGAAGCTAGAGAATCTTTAAATAAAAGAATTAATGATTAAAATTGTTTTAGAGCCTGCAAGAAATGGTGTCATCAAAAGAGTAATTGATGACAATCATGGAGGTGGGAAAGAACAATGGACTTCAACCGATGTATTTGAATCAAATGAAGATCATAGAAATAAATATGAATACATAATGAGATTCTTCTGGGAACTCTGTGATGACTTAGGTTTAGAATGTGGAAACAAATTTGAAAAAGATGTTCTACGAATTAAGACAGAATGGGGTACTCATTATGAACCTAATACAAAGGAAATTGAAAGTAAAATAAAAGAACTCCAAGCCGAGATCGATTTATTAACTGAATGGAAACAAACATAGAATTTAATTTTATATACTCTAAAGATGCCGTAAAGGTAAAAACATTCTTAGGAAATGTACCTAGAAATATTGAATGTATCAATTACATGGATATTTTTAATAAGTTAACTAAAAATGATTTTTATCAATCAGAACCTTCAGATGCAGTTGTTTCTTCTTATCTTATGAAGCAATTACAAACTGTTTTGGATAGAAATACTACAACATCAATATTTTATGTTTTAGGAAATTTATCAGAGCCTACTGTTAAAGGAATAAAATCATACGTGGAATCTTTAACTAATAAAGAAATTGAATATAACATTTATCATTCACCTGACATTAATGTAAACGGTAGCGCTAAACTGTTTAAAAATGTCGTTGAGTTTGAATGAAAGCACATAGAATATTTACTAAAGGGCAAACTGTTTATTGTTTGTTATCTTCATTTAGCAAACCTAATGTTCTGCTGCCTATAAAAGGTCTTATTGTAGATACACAATGGGATCCTATTAATCCTCTATATAAGATTCGTATTATTAAAATGTATGATAATATGAAATATCTTAAGTCTCATTTTTTTGATATGAATTTTAAATATGAATTCAACAACAGGGCTAGAAAAATGCCACTAAAAAAGGAAGACTTTAAAAATGTAAAAACTTTAGAGGAAAGATTTGATGAAAGTGATAGAGAAAGATTTTATGTAATAGTAGAATCTGTCATGTGTAAAAAAACAAAAAATGATTTACAAGATTTATTTGAAAAGGTTCAATTTTATATAATATCAAAAAACTTAAAAGAAATAAGAGATATCTCATCAAGACCATTTTTTAAAGGTTCTCTTTCAACCGACAGTACACAAGAGTTTAATGTAAGGTTTAAAAAAGGTTGGAATGATAAATTTCAGAAAGGAGATATCAGTATAGATAAGTATCTCAACAGCTTAAGCTGAATATATACAAAAAATAGACTCAATATATGTCATTCTCTGATAAGATAGGAAAGCTTAACGATGCACTATTTCCAACTAACCCTAGTAAAGAAACAGACCAAAGACTTGGTGTATTTGGTGGAGAATCATTTGGGTTTGCTCATGGAGTAGAAACTTTATTTGCTAAAAGCTTTTATGCTAACGGTGCAGCACCTGATGAATTTGCAGTTGCGGTAGGAATGAATCAGATTGTTCCTAGATCTATTTTTAATCGTTATGCTCTGTTTAATTTTAGAGGTATGTATGGTGGATTAACTGGAGGAGAAGTATTTAATGGATTTTTTGATCAACCTAATAATCCAATTATGGGAGGTGAGGCTGCAAGAAATTTATCCATAGCTAAATTAATGGAATACTTTAATGAAAACTACCCTAGGATATCTTATACAGCACAAGACTTTTTATATTGCAAATATTATAAAAAAATTCCGGTTAATCACTTAATCACATTAAGAAGATTTCCAACACCTGTAAATGATAATATTTTTGATTTAAAGTTGGATGTTGCAGGAAAAGATCCTAAAACACCTAGGGCTGCTAGTAATGTAGATGCTACTCAAACTGCAGGTGTTACTGCTGTTACATATATGGGTGAACAGGCAGGTAATAAATTAGATGATATTTTAACAATGTCATATGGGTTAAACTATAAGGAAGTTAAATCTGAAATGGAAGATATCAGTAGCGGTGACGGTGGATATACATCTCAACCGTTTTACTCTAAGATGGGTGGTGTTGGTAGAGCAACTGCTGATGCATTTAAAGGTATCAGTTCAAGACAAAAGTTTGCAGCACAAAACATGTCTACTGGTGATAAGCTAGGTACTACTTATGCTAACTTTGTAATAGGACCTGTTAATGTTATTGATTCTACACAGATTAGAGATCGTGGTATGAAATTTTCAAATGACTTAAAGCTTAATTTTGAATATGAACTTAAATCTCTCAATTATGTTAATCCTAAAATTGCAATGATTGACATTATTAGTAATATGTTAACTATGACTTATAATAATGGACAGTTCTTCGGAGGTGGTCAAAGATATTATGGTAGTGCTGGAGCAGTGGCTAGTCAATTTGGAGATATTAATAAATTAAAACAAGGTGACTTTAGTGGATATATTGGAAGTGTTGTTACAGATGTTGAAACAGGATTTAAGAATGTATTCGGTGGAGGTACTGGTGAATTTAATTTAGAAAATGGTATAGAAGGATTACTTAAAGTTGGTAAAACAATGTTAGGTAATATGCTAGGAGGATTTTTAAGTGATAATGTTGGTGCTGTTTCAGGTACACAAGCATCTAAAGCTTTAATAAGTGCTGAACCTACTGGTGACTGGCATGTAACCGTAGGTAATCCACTTAACCCAATTGTTACAATGGGTAATATGTATTGTGATAATTCAACAATGACATTAGGGCATGGTTTAGGGTATGATGATTTTCCTATGGAAGTTAAATTTGAAATAGATCTTAAACACGGTAAGCCTAGAGATAAAGGTGACATAGAAAATATGTTTAATGCAGGTCGTGGTAGAATTTATGCTTCTGCTGCCGGTGAGGAAGATATTTTAAATTTAGCAGGTGTTGATGTTGCAACCTATGGGTCAGTTAAGGCAGGAAAAACAAACACACAATCTACACAAAGCGCCCCTGCAGGTTCTGTTAAAAGTAATAAGATAAGTAACATTAAAAATAATCCAAATAAACAAGCTACTGGCGATTCGGCCGAATATATTTCTAACACTGTTAGTATGTTTATTGATTCTTAATATAATAATAAAACATGGATGTAAAATCATTAACATTAAAAAATAAATTAATAATAGATGAAACAGGTGAGGGGTATTGGGATCTTACTGCACCGTCATTTATTTATGATTCTGATTTAGGTGTAAAGGCATTGCATTATGTAATGCAAGATGAAGTAGGTAGAATAGATAAAATTTCAAATACCTATTTTGGTAGTGCTGAATTCATAGATGCCATTTGTGTAGTCAATAATATTTTTAATCCTTTTAGTGTTAATGAAGGTGATGTTTTAGTTATACCTAATTTAAGTAGAAAAGATTTAGTTTATAAGAGACCTAATCCTGCGACAAGACCTAATGATGTACAAGAAGCGTATGTGGATACGGGTAGACAGAGTGAAAAGGATCAGGCAAGAATACAGAGATTAATTGAAAAGGCAAAGAAAAGCGAAGCTGGGGTAAAACAACCAATGCCTCCTAATATGCTACAACCTGGACAAGAATCCAAAACATTCAGTGGAGGTAAGATTCAATTAGGAACTAACTTACCAAGTAGAAACACTAAAGCTAATTAATAATATGTCAGCAGTAGAAAGAAATATACTTACGGTTATTGAACCGACGATAGAGCTTGATGAATTAGAAATCACTGATGTAGAAAGCGGAACAGAAAATTCAGATAATAATACCATAAAAGAAAAACCTAGTAAGTTTTCTACAATGATACCTCTTATTAGAATTAATTCATATGAAGTACAGGGCGATAGATTAGAAATGTTTGAATTAGATTGTACTGGGTTTTATCCTACTTGTAGATTTAGTTTCTTTGATAGGGATGGGATGTTTACTGCTAGATTTTTTCCAAAAGATGGTGATATTATTCAAACTTATATTAGGTCACAAGGTAATGAAACTACATTTAAACCAATAAGAATAGATTTTACAGTAGAAAAAATTGAACCGTTAGGTGGAGGTGGAGCCACGGATACATCGTCACAATTAATGGTTGAAGGCAGAATGCATGTACCAAACCTATTTACCGAAAAGGTACAATTCCAAGATAATACAAGTTGGAATTCATTACAATCAATTGCAGAGGAATTAAAATTAGGATATGCATCTAATGTTGAAGATACTACAGATCAACAAATATGGACAAACCCATATGACACAGCTCAAAAATTTATAGAAGATATAACATCAAATTCATATTTAAATGATGATTCCTTTTTTACTGCATATATTGATCCTTACTATTATTTAACATTTGTTGATGCTAATAAATTCTTCGGACAAGAAGATGATTTAGAAACTAGCCAAATGTTTCAACAAAATGCAATGGACACTATGGGAAGTGGTGATGAAGCGGATAGTGAAACTACGTTTCCTAATATGCTAAGTAACCAATTAGATTTACAAGGTACTGCAAGATACATATCTAAATACCAACAAGTTAACAACAGTGGAAAAATCAGTAAGAATAACGGCTATAAAAGGTATACTCAATATTGGGATCTTAATGCAAAAGAATTCGTAAGTGAATTTGTTGATCCTTTAACTAATGATACTCCAGGTATGATACCTGTTACAAAAGGTAGAACTATTAATGGAGAAGTAGAAGGTCCTAGAACAGATCAAGTTAAATTTAAATTTTTAGGTACACAAGGTGATAATGTACATGAAAATTATTATTATGCTTCCATACAGAATTTCCAAAACCTTGCAGAGATTAATAAATTAGGAATGACGGTTGAATTAGATACAGTCAATCCTGCTATAATGAGGTATAGTAGAATTTATTGTCATATGATGGAAACTGCACAAATGGTAAAAGGTACTTTAACTGCTCCAGAAAATGATGAAGAGGCACCTAGTGATTCTCAGAGAAGAACGGATACACCTGACAATTTAGGTAGTGATGTTGATAATGAATATGGAGTTGTTAATGAATACCTATCTGGATTTTATGTTATAACTGGGATTGAATATTTTATGACAAAAGGACCACAGCCTGGCGGACAAGGATTAAGGCAGAGATTACATTTACGTAGAAGAGAAGTGACTCCGTCTACATAATGAATAAATAAAAAAACAAAGTATAGATGCCAATAACAGATTTAGCAAATCAAAAAGTACCTGAAGGATTAAATGATCTAGCAGCTAACTTTAATAAATCATTTCCTAACAGTTATGATTTTGCAAAGACCTTTGTGCAGACGCCTTCATCTGCAGCAGGTGGTGGAAACGGTGTTACTAGTTTAGATGACCCTACTTATTTAGGTTTTAATATTAGATTTGATATACATAGTCCACTTTTTAACGGTGCTACTACAGGTAATCCTGCAATACCAGCAGGACAGGATCCTACTTCGTTTGAAGGGGGTGATGCTGGTGAACAAGGTTCTCATCCTGGTGGAGAATCAGCTGTAGGTTATTTAAATAAGTTAGGTGAGGTTACTAGAGCAACATACTTAAAGGCATTTATACAAGGGCTAAGAGAAATACAAACAACAAGACCTTACTATTTTCAAACTATAGAAGGTTTACAAGAAGCATTTAATAAAACAGTTACAATGACTCCTTATGGTGGTTCTGCTGAAGGTGAAGGTATTACTGTTGGTTTATTAGAGGCAATTGATTTAAAAATGTCTGCATTATTTAATTTGTATAAATCTGCATGTTATGATGTAAAATATAGAAGAACACTTTTACCTATTAACCTTATGTATTTTACGTGTTATGTTGATGTTGTAGAAATTAGGAAATTTAAATCTGTTAGAAATTTTATAAATGCATTAAATCCTTTATCACCTGATCCAGAGCTTAGTAAATTTGTAAATGACAATGCATCAAAGATAACATTAAGATTTGATGAATGTTTATGGGATGTTACTGCAAGTGGTCAGGTATTTGCAAATGTTACAAACATACAAGGTGAACCTGGTAATTTTGCTACCTCATCCATGAAATGGAGTTATGGTGCAGTTGAAATACAATCACAGTTTGCAGGTTACGATTCGGCTTTAATAGATTCAGCGCCTAAACAACCAAAAACATTTGGTGATTTAGCAAAAGCAGCCGGTAAAAAATTATTAGATAAACAAGTAGCAGGTCTTGAAAATTTTGTACAGAGAAAGGCACTAAGTTTTGTACAAGGATTAAAGCTAGGTAATGTTTATGGTTTTATAAATAATGCTTTAAATGTAATTAATAATCCACAAGGTTTATTAGGTACCTTACAGGGAGCTGCTGCACAAGAAGCTACAACCCCAGGATTCCAAGATAATATTGATTCTAATGTTTATGAAGGTGAATTGCCACCAGGCGGAAGTACCCAGACACTGGAATCTACTAACATTATGCCAGAAGGTGGTGATAGACCACCAATAACCCAAACTAATATATTTGGTACTGCCCCATCTGGACCAGCACCATTAGAACCTAGTAATATATTTGAAGGAGATATTCCACCAGGAGGTAGTACACAAAGTATAGAAAGTAGTAATATATTAGAAGATTAATAAATGGGAAAGTTAACGACAAAAGACTTAAAGGATGATAATCTAAAAGGTACTCAATGGATAGGTATTGTTGAAGATACTGAAGATGATATTTTTGAAGGGAGATGTAGAATTAGAGTTTTTGGAAAAATGGATCAAAGAGAAGATCCTGAAGATCCACAAAGCGCATACTTAATGCCAACTGAATCTTTACCTTGGGCAAGACCGTCGGTTGCTTCTTCAGGTGGAAGTAACACTGGGAGTGGTACATTTTCAGTACCTAAACTCGGCACTGTATTAAGAGTAACTTTTGATAACGGTAATTATTATTCTCCCGTGTACCATGAGTCCCTATACCCTTCTGATGAGACGAAGGCGGAGATAGAGGCTGCTTATCCTAACTCACATGTATTAATATATGATACAGCTTTTGGTTTAACAGGTGACTTACAATCAGGTAACCCTGAAGTAACAAATGAAAGAGAAGGCGAACACATTAAAGTTTTCTTTACAGAGGAAAAGGGATTAATGATGGATTATACTACAACTGAAGGTCCAACAACTATTAATGTAAAGCCTGATAATTCGGTTCATATTATTAATGCCAATGGAGATTCTATGGTAATGCTTAATGATGGTAATATAACATTTACTCATTCTGCTCAGTTTACAATTAATAGTGGAGCTGATACTGTAATTAATGCAGATACTAATTGTCTTATTAATTGTGTTGATGCTGTTATAAGTGCTACTGGTAAAACTCATGTAAATTCTCCTAAGATTATTTTAGGAGAGACTGGTACTGATGCTGTACTTAAAGGTACTCAGTTTATCAATGATCTTTATAATAACCATACTCATATTGGAAATCATGGAGCACCAACTAGTCCGCCAATGGCACCAGGAAATCCTGCATTAAGTACGAAGAATACTACTGACTAATATATAAACTATAAATTAAATAATTAAATTATGCCATTAGTACCATCAATAATATTAGCAGCTATGGACTCAGCATTTGTTGCAGGAATCACTGCAATGGAGGCAGCTGCTCAGACTAACATAGACAATTCAAAGGAAATAGTTACTGAAACTGAAATTAAAGCAGCAGGAGGAGCGGCCTTTGCTGCTATAGCAGGGCCTGCTATCGATGCATACATAAGATCACAAACTTTAATTGTACCACCAGGACAACTTGTAGTGGCACCACCACCGGCAGGTGCTGGAGCAACCACATCACCATCTCCACCAATTATTCCTGTATAACTTAAACAATATGGACTGTAAGATGTATAACTATTATATGTCAACAAGGTAATATATAATCTATAATCACGCTTTAATAAAAAATAAATGACTGAACAAGAAATAACCGTACAACTAAGTGACGATCCATTTGACACAAAGACAATAAAGGTACAAGTACCGAAGGGAACTAAATTATTATGTACTGAAATGTATGCTGCTGATGTAATGAAAATGTATGATTTAGCAGATGAAGAAATTAAAAGATTAACTTTATCTGAAGAAGCTAATAATTATATTACACAAGGAGAAATTACATATATTAAAACCAGGAAAGATATAATTGATGGCGAAGAAGTTGAAGTTAAAGTAGAAGCCTTGGTTGATATTTCAAAAAAGAATACTGCTGTTTGTATTTTAAACAAAGAATCTAAAGAAATCGTTGATCAATTAGAAGTTGGTATGATGGTGGATATTAAAGTAAAGAATTCTAAACAAGGAACTTTATATGCTTCCATCAGTGATGCAATGGATGAAGTAAAACGACAAGAAATTTATAATGCTATAGGAGATAAGACTATAGGATTTACTGGTAAAGTAAAGGAACTTATACATGGTGGTTACTGGGTAGACGTTGGTGGAGTTCAATGTTTTATGCCAGGTTCACTAGGAGGTTTAAATAAATTAACTAACTTTGAAAAACTTGTAGGTAAAGAATTAATTGTAATGCCTATAACATATTCTAATGAAAAACAAACAATTGTAGTATCTCATAGAGAATACTTAAGAACGATGATTCCTTCTGCGGTTGAAAATCTTAGAGAAAATATTAAAGAACATATTACTGGTATTGTAACAGGGGCTACAAAATTTGGTGTCTTTGCTGAATTTAATGAATGCTTAACAGGTCTTATTCCAAAAAATGAATTGGGTGAAGAAACATTAGAACTATTTGATAAAAGAGATATTAAACCAGGTGATAAGATAAGTTTTTGGGCTAAAGAAATAATTTCAGAAAGAAAAATTATTTTATCTCAAGCAGGTCCTAAAATAGATTTATGGGATGGTGCCGACGAAAAGTATAAACCTATGATGGTTACTGAAGGTAAAGTTACTAAAGTTACTAAGTACGGTGCATTTGTTGAATTAGAAAAAGGCATTAGTGGCCTAGTACATAAAACTAAATTAAAGAATATTGAACTTAGTAAAGGTGATACTATTAATGTTAAGATTGGAAGTGTTAATGTTAGTGACCGAAAGATTACCATGAACTTAGTATAACCTATATCCTGGTTTGGAATATATAAACAAATCAGGATAAATATGTATTCTAACGAACAACTTAATGCTATACATTCTTCAAAGATAGGTTTTGAATTTGAGTTCTTTTCAAATGAAAATCTTGACCTCACTAAGGATGGTTTAAGCAGGGCTTTAAACAAGAAAATCAGAATAGAGGAAAAGGCACATAGTGACTTTGCTCCAACAGAAGATACTTTTAAATTAGAACCAGATAATTCCGGTGGAACTGGAATGATAGAATTGGTAACTGGACCTTTACCATTCGTTGAAGCTAAATTAGTTATGGCTAAAACATTAAAATGGATTAGGGAAAACGGAAAGACTAATGAAAGATGTTCTATTCATATTAACATTGCATTTGATGGAAAGAAACTAGGTCCTATTGTTAATATGTCAAAATTAGATGTAGGTAAATTTGTACTTAATTTTGATGAAAGCAAAGTATATGAAGCTTTCCCAAATAGAAAAGATTCTGTTTATGCAAAATCAATAAAATTTATTGTACCTTTGAGTGGAATGACTCAACCATCACCAGAAAAAAATCTTTGGAAAAACTATATGTTTGTTAAAGAGAAGTATTATGGTATTAATTTTGAGAAGCTACAAAAAGGCTATATTGAATTTAGATATCTTGGTGGTGCTGATTATGAAAAGAAGTATTCTACAATACTTTCAATGACCGAGCATTTTATTACTTCATTATATGAAACGTTAGTTAACCCACAATATAACGAAACAGATTTAAAAGTTTTAGATAAGATTTTAGAAAAACATAAAACTGTTATTGAATCTTACCGAACATATTCTTCGTTTAAAGAAAAGTTTCCGAACATTCATTTAATGATTGACCTCCAAACATATGATCAAATTGTTGAAATGTATTATCCTAAAATTAGAGAAAAGATTTTTGATTTAATTACAAAGGCTGATATGAATGAAGGTTTAATTAATTATGATGCTGATACTGGTAGAATGCAAATAAAGGATGCCAAATTAATGAGGTGTTTTGAAATAAGCGGAGTTGATATTGTAGATTCTGTTATTCAAGGTAACATAGTTAACTGTGATATCTTTGGTTGTGATTTAAAGAATGCATCTGTATTTGAATCAAATCTTTTTGGTGCCACTGTAGCTGAAGATTGTAAAATAGAAGAATCTTATGTAAGTAGAAATGTTGTATGCCAGGACAGTTATGTATTTGGTAAGAGAGGAGTTTTTAGCGGAGAAATGATTGGTGGCATTTTTAGACATGGGCGAGCAACAAAACTTGCAAGGTTTGGTGATAAAACCGAAGTAATAGAAATAGAAAAAATTAAGTAAAGATATGGCTAGGAACAAAACTTGGTGTAACCCAGATTCACAAGAATGTTTGGACGCATTGATTAAAGAAATTAACGATGACTTAACAGTAGGTTGTCAGATACCTTTTACAGTACCTAAAAAAGAATTGGCTCATATTATAAATAGGGCTAAAGATTATTTTTATAAAATATATGAAGACAGTGTAGAAGAAATGTTTATTGCTTTACCTAGATCTGCATGGCAAGAAAAAGATTTTAGACAAGGTATTAGTCATAATGATACTAGTGGCGCTGATCATAATAAGTTATCAGAAAAGGATGTAAATAATCCTAGAGGTGTTGTAAAAATGCCTCCAACTGTTTGGGCAGTAAATAATGTATTTCAAATAGGTGGATTTTCTGGTGAAGACGGTGGTTTTGGTAGTAATTCATTTTCAGCTGGTGATGTTGACTTTTCATTAGATAAATTTATATACTCTGATGTATATGGTGCAGGGATAGGTTCTGAAGAATTAATGTACTATGTAATAAATTCAAAATATATTGATAACGCAAGACAGGCTTTACAGGCTCAGATATCATACAGTTATAATAGACTAACTAAAAAATTCAGATTTCAGGGAGAGTTACCTAAATATGGTGCATGCATATTTCAGGTTTATAATACTATTCCTGATTGTGATCTTTTTCAAGATGAGGCATTTATAAGATACTGTATTGGTATGGCTAAAATCCAATTAGCTAGAATAGTTGGAACCTTTACATTTAATTTACCTGGTAATATTACAATTAACTATGACTTAATTTCAGGCGAGGGCCGTGAAGAGGTTGATGCTGTAGTAGAAGAGATAAAAGGTGATGAAGGTGTTGATTACTTTTTCACAGGATAAAATATAATCTAAGACCCTCAAAAAATGTAGAGAATATATAATAAAAGAATATTCTCAATGATTAAAGAAATATACAGTAGAGATGTGGATGCCCCAAAATACAATGATGATGTAATTGAGGTAACAGATGAGCTACAACAACTTATTCTGAAGATAGAAAACTGTTTATTTACAAGACAAGGTGATGTTCTAGGTGCTCCTAATTTAGGATGTAATTTAGATGATCTTGTCTTTTCTTTGGTTTTAAATGAATCTGTAATTGCTCAAAAGATTAATAGTCAGATTCAATCATATTGCTTAAACAGTAGCAGTTCTCAATTTGGTGTTGATACGAGAGTAAGTTTTTACAGCACAATTGAAAGGAACGGTTGTTTGGTTGATATTTATGTAAACGAACAAAGAGTCATTGGGGCTTTATTTTAAAAATAGAATAGTTGATGTCATTTTTTAGTAAAACACGAATTAAAGCAACAGAGTTATTCTTTGATGCATTCCAATATTTACAGCGCCAATACGAACAAGCTGGTGAAGTATTTACCCCTGCATCACCGTTCGGTCAAATACTTACCGTTGTTGCTAACTTAGGCGAGCTTATTATGTTTTACATAGAAGCTGTTGCAACGGAGCTTAATATTAGTAGAGCCAGAAATATAGAATCCATCTACGGTCTTTCAAGATTAACAGGGCACGATCCTACTAGAGGAATATCAGCACAAGGTATCATAGGACTTAGACTTAATACATCTGCATCTACTTTAGTTGAAGGTGATTATGTACAAATACTTAATTATGCTGAATGTGAGATAGGGCAAAACAGTTTGTCATATTTTATAAAATTTGATAGTGATTATATTAGATTAGAAAAATCTACAAGGCAGTTTGTAAATGTAGAGTTAATACAAGGTGAAATTGAAGACCAAACATTTACAGGTACTGGTGAGGATTTACAGAGTTATAATCTAACCACAAAAGATCCTACTGATCAATATATGGTAGATGTTCATGTTGATGGTAAATTATGGAAAAATGTAAATTCATTATATGACATGAATAATGGCGAGGAAACTGTAATGGTTAAAACTAGTGTAAATGGAGGTTTAACAATTTTCTTTGGTAACAAACAATTTGGTCAACCGCCTGCCCTAGGATCTATTATTAAAGTTACTTATGTAAAGACTAGAGGATCAGCTGGTAATATTGGAGGTAAAAATTTAGATATTAAGTTTAAAGATCCTGCAACAGATCCTACTGGTCAGGATGTTGATCTTAATGAAGTACTATCATTAAACATTGTAAGAAACCCTATGTTTGGATCTGATAGTGAAGATCCAGCTTTTACTAGGCTGATTGCACCTTACCAAAGTAATTCATTTGTATTGGCAAACCCAAATAACTACATTTATTATTTAAGTAAATATGATTTCTTTTCTTTTGTAGATGCCTATAATACAAAGGATGATGAATATTTAGATGATGATAATATTGTATACTTATTTTTAATACCTAACATTGCTAAGAAGATAACTAGTGATAAGGATTATTTTAATGTACCGGTAGAAGAATTCTCTATGACACCTGATGAAAAGGAAATGGTATATGAAATATTAAACCAGAGCGGTAGACAGATCGTTACTGCTGAGGTTAGAATTAATGACCCAATAATTAAAAGGTATGCGCTGAACATTGTAATAAGATATGTAGAAGGTTTTGATAAAGATGAAATACATGCAGCTATAAGAGAACAATTGAGTACTTATTTTATATACATTAATAGAAGAGATAGAATTCCTAGATCGGATATTATTTCAATTATTGAAAATGTAGATGGTGTAGATTCAGTAAATGTATTCTTTATCTCAGAAGAAAATGAAAAAGCAATCAGAGATGGGTTTTATGAAGTACCAACATACGGCACAGATCCGGTAACAGACCAAAAAGTATTAATAGAAAGTAAAAAGGTTGAGATCAAAGAAGGAGAAGATCCTCAACTAGGATTAGATGAATTTGGTGATGTCGTTATCGGCCCTGAAGATTTAGCAATAGTAAGAGGCGGTTGGGAAGATCGTAACGGTACATTCTATGAAGCAACACCAAACAAAAATGGTATAAGTTCTCTTAATATATTCTTTAAAGGTACTATTCCAAATAACCTTTATAATAAAACTCAACAATCTAAGTTTCAAGATTTAAAGAGAAATAGAGGTACTACTATTGCAACATCAGGAAATTCAAGAAGTACAAATACTGGAAGGTTAAAAGATAACCCAACACTAAAAGCAATACAAGGAAAGTAATATGAATAAGTTTACAGAAAAAAGGACAGGTATGCCAAGCGTTTATAAAGCAACTTATGAGGAAGGTTGGATTCTTAAAAACCAAGGTAATGACTATAATGAAAATTTAATGAGAAATTCGTTTTCTAATTATATGTTTAGAAATGAAAGACTTGGTACCTTTATAGATTCTTATTTAAAACCTATCATGACATTTTGGATTAATAAAGTTAAGTACCTTAGAATATATTATAATTTTGGAGTACCTAAAGATTATCAAAAAATAAACTAAGATGGCTAACAACTGGCAATATTTGAATTTCTTTGATAAGAATGGAAAGAATTATAATTTTGAATATGATTCTTCTTCCGATAGGTGGTATGGGTCTATTTATTTACCTGAGGTATCTATTGGTTTATTTGAAGTAGGTCAAATATTTATTCTCCAGGAATTTATAAATAAAAATACCAACACCAAGCAGTTTGGGTTTCCACATGGGTTAGAGGTAGTAACAGGAACTACTGGCTCTACAAATGGAATATGCAATTGGTTAGTAGACTGGGAAACTTCTAACCCTACAGAAATTTTATTATTTCAATTTAATACAGATTTTAATACAGGTACACAAAGTGCATTGGTACAAGAACAGGATGGGCCACCTTTGCAAATTTTATCAGAATTACAAATATCGTTAGACGGTGATCCTAGTTATGCGGTTAGCCCAGAAGGATATATCATTACAGATAAAATTAGATCTGAGGCATTACAGATTAACTTGGCAATAAGATCTGAAACTGAAAATACTTTTAAAAGAACATTATTAATCAAAGATGAATGCACAGATACAATTATTGCTGAAGTTTTGGTTTGGGGTGAAACTATCGGTGAGGATGAAAGATTATCGGTAATGACTCAGAATATGGGTTATAATATTTTGGAATCAGATAGTGACATATTTAGAAATACTAATATAAAGGAATTATTACCTGATTTTGAGGAAGTAAATTTAAAGAGAAAAGAAATAATGTTAGAAGGCTCTAATGTTTATCCTTTCATAGGTTCTTACAAGGGACTTATTAATGCTATTAAATTTTTCGGATATGATACCTTACAAGTAAAAGAGTTTTGGAAAAATGTTGATGCCAATTCACCACAGTTTGGTAAATACATACAAAGTAATAATATTGCTTTATTTGATCCTGTAGTTAATTATAATGATAGGTCAATAACATTACCTAATAAAAAATTTAGAAAAACTAGTTTATTTAGTTTAGTTTATAGAATTAATGAAATTATTCCTGATAGATACGATGAAGAAGATCTACCTTTAACTGAAGAAAATTATGATTTTACTATTGAGGAAATTCTGTTAAAGTTATTTGGTCTTAAGAAAAAATTAGAAAATGAATTTTTACCTTTAAACGCTAGAATTAAAGATATTACAGGTGAGGCTGACTTCTTTGGTTTATTAGAGGTTGTAAATACTTTAAGCAGAAATGATAAAAAAGAGATAACTGCAGGTATTGATGCAAGTTTTAAATTATCAACAGATGATTGTATTTACATGGAAGATCTTAGATCATTTAGTTCTTTTTGTCTAGCATCTGAAGCAATTGTAGATGAAGCAATTATTAATTATTGTAATGCATATATTGCACCTCTTAATTCTGCAAATAATATAGGAAGAAATATTGTAATAGGTCCAATTAATACAGGTACTGATTATCCACCATCACCAATAGGGCCTGATTTTAATGGCCCTCTAGGAGAACCGTTTGATGGGAGTAATGTTACTGTGCAAGGTTTAGCTGATGCATTTCTAGCTTACTTTACAAGATATGCACCTAAACTTAATAGAGTAGGTGCGTGGCCAGATGGGGAATCATCATATTATTTACCGGATAAGCCTGGTATTCCTGTTGGTGCCATGACAGTATTAGAAAATACTTCATTTAATAATATTACATGGGATAATGTGGATTCAACATGGAATCAATTAAATGATGCTAATAAATTTTTTACTTTTGATATTGATCCACAAGGAGTAACCGCTGGGGATGTTTTTACTATTAATGATCCTATTACAAATACAGGTGCTACTTATACAGCTTTACCTGGTGATACTGAAACTGATGTTAGAAATGAACTCTATAATCAGTTAATAGCATTAAAGACTACATTCATTGACCCATGGGTGTTTTGGGATATATCAAAAGAGACTGGAGTAACTGGAGATGTGATTAGATTATTTGGTCAAAACGTAGACAGATTAACTCTAACTTGTGAATCTGCCTATGGTTCTGAATTATTGTTTAATCAATTACCTGGTGAAACATTATTTACATGGGATGGGATTGAGCGAGGTAACTTTGAGGAAATAGAATGGACTATACATAAGGAAGCTACTGATGTTTCACCGGAATACTTCAGGGTATTTAGAGGCCCATTATCCCAGTATAATAAACTCCCATTAATATTACCGTATGTTGGAATTTATAGTGTAGAAATGAAACTCTATGACCTATATAATAACATTTCATCGCACGTTAAGAATGATTTTATTTGTGTTGAAAGTAGAGAAGTAGAATATTCAGGATGGTATCAATCCAGAAAGGAAAACTATACTTGGAATAGCGAAGCAAAATATATTTGGAATAATTATGGATCTTTATGGAATTTACCTATAGAACCTAAAATAACATGGGAAGAAGAAACTCCTAGTTTATATGCATCTCTTGATAGAGTTAATGCTATTTTAAATAATTTTGGTTTAGGTTCTTCTCCTGATTTTCAATTATTAAATTACCAAGATGATGGTAAGGCTAGTTTTTCTGGTCCATATAGATGGGATAATTTAAATGTAGGTGGATGGAATGATACATATCATCTGTGGTGGGATATGACAAGTACGACAGGTGATACTCCTGCTTTCTTTCAATTTAAAGAAGTTGTGCCTGAAACATATTTAAAAATTACAGATGTTAATGGTGAAACCGCAGAGCATTATTTTGATATAAATACTACTACATTAGCACAAGCAGCAGCAGGCTTAAATACTAGTACAAATAGAATTATTAATAAGTATGTTTATAATGTAGTCTACGATGCTTCTAGTAACCAAAAATTTATACAAGCGGTCTGTAGATATTTCGGTGTACATGGTGATTGGTTATATATTGATATTATACACGCAAACGGAAGTAGAGTATGCCCTTCAACTGGAGTAACTGGAGTACCATTCCCTACAGGTACCTTAGACTGCCCTAGTTTAATTTATAGAAAAGGGTTACATAAAGCAAGTAACCCTACATGGAATACTGCTAAATTTATTAATGATGGAAAAGTATTACCTAAAATGAGTTGGTTGATGTTTGTTTATGATAAATGTAAAATTCCAGGAAAGGCCAATCCTAGATGGATTATTAAGAATACAACTAACTCAAACATGGCCGATATATATTTTGAGAGTAAATACTTAACTTATCTGTTTAAGCAACCAGGGAAATATGAAATCACCCTTGAACTTACAGATACGAATGGGAATAAATATAAAAAGGGTAGAAATATCCTAGTAATTAAATAAACAAAAGAAATGGCAATTAGCGTAACAGAAATTCTTGGAACAGATTCATTATCTGGGTCTAGACTAGTATTGAATGATAACTTCAATATTTTGACCAGTGAAATTAATGCAATGGAGGTTTACTTTAATCCTACTGCTGGTACTATTACTAATCTTAATGATGTTAAGACAGAATCATTAAGAGTAGGTTTAAGTACCATCTTATTAGATATTAATGCTTCAACCTTCGATGTTTTAACCAATGTTAATATGACAGGAAACCTAAACCTAAATGGTGGAGGTTTAGTCAGAAATGATGTTGATCCACAAACATTAAATGATGGATTTGCAACAGGTTCACCTGGTGTAATTACAGTTGGTACAAGTACAGCTGTTCCACCATATACTGTTGAAAGGGTTGGTAATAGTACAGGTACAACTGTAACTATTCAGCTTAATGATGGTACAATTGGTCAAGAAATATTCTTTGTCTATTCTGAAGCACAGACTGGTGTTATTAATATTACCGGTGCAGTAACTCCATTAGTATTACCAGGTGGTACTAGTATTGAGTTAAATGAACAAGGTAAAACTGTTCACTTACTATGTGTTGATGATGGATTTGGAAATGGAGTTTGGTACTTAGTAGGTGGAACCGGATATACAATAGTTTAATAAAAAGAAAAGGAATACATGGCAACGACGCCTTTAATTAAAACACCGCAGGCGGATGGAGGTACTTTTTATACCTTCTCCTCATCTGCACGAGATCTTTCAAAGACCCTTAATAATGATAATCTTAAGTTGGTCTTTTCTAAGTTTGTGCTTTTGAATATACCTGATTTTGATAAATTAGATCCTAATACATTTAGTAATTATGAAAACTATATGCAATTTGATACTATTGATGGTATGATTGCTAGTGGTGGTCTTAAAGGTGATCCTAATGTTAACTTTACCGAAAGTCTTCAAAATTATGCGCTGAATTTAGAAGAATTAATTATTAGTGATGCTAATTACGATAACACTGTACAAAGGTCAGTAGCAGAACGAGTATTTTTCAAATGGATGAAAGAGACTGGGGCAATGAGGTTCAGGGCCGCTACTAATCTTGAAAAAAATCCAGGAGTAACAAGACCTTTATTTGTTGAAGAAGATGAACAACCAACAGGAAGTAGACAATACAGAAGAGTTGTAAAATACATAGGTGATATTGATATTGTTAATAATGTAGATAAAGCAGGTGAAGCTTATACAGAACTTTACATTAATGTACCAACAGAGGTTGGTGGTACCCCAACAATTTTATTTGATACAATTTCTGATTCAAATTATCAACCTAGTTTAAAAATACAAGGTAAGGATGAATTTATTTTAGGTCGTAATGCAAGTACAGTACAACCGCAAGGTTTAAGTATTAATGCTTTTTATGATTATGATCAACCTCTTTTAGGATTAGGTCCTGCTGGTTATACCGATCCAAATGCAAATTGGATGGATGAGCCTACGCCGCCGACTACAACAGATTCTTATTTTACCGAACCTGTAACTTTTACTAATCCTGTTAGTGTAGATATAAGAAAATACCCAGCTGATTATGGTAGCCCTGCAGGTTTTACTGGATCTGCTTATGTGAGGTCCGAGTTAGATGGTATTAGTGTTGATTTTACTGCTAATGATTATGAACAGATTATAACCGATCCTACTATTTCTACAATACCTCAATTCAATGGTACTGATTTAGCAAGTACATTTGAATTTAATTCCGTATTAGTTTATTATGACTTAGTAGATACAAGTAACACTGCAAATACTGTTACCAACTTATATGGTATTTTATTGGTAGATAATATTACACCTACTACAGATGGAGGATATATTCAAAGATATCCTAAATATAAACCTAATAAAGTTACAGGACAAAATGGAAATAGTTATGGATTTAAAATCAATTTACGATTTGATGCTTCGCCAGGAACGGCCGGCATCGACACAATTGTTAATGACTATAATACATTTTCAATGCAGCTCTTCAGTGAAGCGACTGCACAGTTACAAGAATCAGCAAAAATATTCCAAACCCAGCAATTAGAAATTTCTGAGTTAGACCAAAAGGTCCAAACCTTAGAAAATCAAATAACTAATGTTGCTGATGTAACTTCATTACAAGCGCAGATCACAAGTGTACAAGATCAATTAGATAATGCTAATTTAGCTTTTGCAAATGATACAGTTTTATTAGACCTTATTGCTAAAAACTCTGATGAGATTCAGTCTTTAGCTAATGGTAATGTACCTATTAGTTTACAATATAACACTGATGTAGTTAGACAAGGGACTGGTATAACTGTTGATACCAATGTACCTAATCTCATTACAATATCATTAGCAACACAAGAATATACTTTCATGGTACCGTTTGATAATAGTGAAGTTCAAATCACTACAGTTAATCCATTGAATCTAAACCAAGCAATACCACAGGTATTTACAGAATTAAGATCTTACACTAATATGTTAAGGCTTGATACTGTTAATGAGGCAGGTGGTGATTTAAATATTTATGTAAATGATACAGGAATACAATGGAAAACAGGGCAAACATTAAGATTAACATTTAACAATTCTTTAGATATAGGATCAAGAAATATAAGAGTTTGGACTGATGCACCAAGTAGACTTAATACAGGTTCTTATGGAGTATCTATGGGAGTTATACAAAATGCAGAAATATCATCTAAACCTATTATAGAATTTATATGCACAGAACAAGGAGTTCTGAGTTTCGTTCATGATGTGATTAAATAAATAATATAATAAAAGAAAGAAGAAAAATAAATGGCTGAAAATAATTCAATATCAACAATGCTCCCAGAGCTTCTTAGACTTTTTAATAATTCATTAGAAAGTTTTGAGAAAGTTAATCAGGCCATAACCTCAAGCAATGAGTCGGTTACTATTAATATACAAAATAATAATGGAACTAATTCTAGAGTAACTATTCCAAGTTTTGGGTTTTTAAAGAATTCGGTAGATAGATTACAGACCAATATTGATACACTTACTAATCTTAATGGATCAAATAGTTCAATAAGATTATCTGATGGTACATTTAGAAAATTGGTTTTGGCTAAACTTCCAACAGAAGCACAGGATTTAACTTCAATTAATACCATTGAAAATTTTAATATAAAACCTAATTGGTTTTTTGAAGAACTAATTAATCCGCTTCTTTATATTTCATTTGATTTAACTGGACAAGTTCCTATTGATACTGAACGAGCAATTATTCAGCGTTACATTTTAAATACGAATACTCAAACTAAAGTTAACTTTTTTAATAATTCTTATTTAGGTAGAAGTGATATTGATTATAATCAGTTTTTACAAGAAATAGTAGAAAAAAATATATCATATGTATTAGATGAGGCTGTTGTAGATTTACCACCGAGAGTTAAAAGATATACTGGAAACTTTAGTGTACTAAGAATATCAGATGCAACAGTTACAGAGGAAATAAACGGTGTTAGCGTCACTTCACAAAGGAAACAATATAAACTAAATAAGATATTTTATACTGATGCTGAGGCTGATTTTGATGACACAGTACAGCTATCAGTCGGTGATAGTTTGGAAGTTATAAGTGATCCTATTACTACAAGGTATAAAGTTACTAAAGTTGATTCTAGTACTAATACAGTTATTGTAGAATTAGTAGAAGGTTATGAAGCTATAAGAATTGGTGCAGATGTATTAAAGATTGCATCCTCACTAGAAGATAATGTTCAAGTAGATGTTACTGTTGGGTTTAATGAAAGATGTGTAACTTTTGTAAAACCTATTGACCCAGATTCAAAAATACCTTCTGTGAATTGGTCGCCAGGTAGTGCGTTCTACACTAACACATTAACTACTGTTAATGAAGGTGGTGTTGAGCAAACCTTAGCCGAATATTATCAACAAAGCGCTATTGATTTTGGTGCTATGTTACTTTCCTTTGCAGATGATAGAATGCCTACTACGAGGGAAGGTGTTAAGCCTAATGCACCAGTCTTAAATGATGGGGATTTTGCGGTTAAGTTAATTAATGGCCAAGTAAGTGATGCTCCGGCTATTGTGGAATTAACAGATTTAAATAATCAAAAAAATACTATAGAAGCTACACTTAAAGAATTAGATGGTGCAATTTCTCAAAGCAGGACAAAAATACAAACTACTAATTATTCAACTGAAGTTGAAAGAGATGCTGATGTAAATGCTTTACAAGGTCTTATTACAGAAAGGTCTTCACAAGGACAATTATATTCATCGGTTGTAAAAGAAATTGATGCTAAAGCAAAAGATAATTCAGTATCATCTATTTCACCTAAATATAGGGCAAGAGGATTTTGGTCAATGCCAGAAGAAAAGTCTACACCAGCAACTGGAGTTCAATCTATTGTAAAGTTTAAGACTAGGTATCGTTATTTATCTAGTGATGGTGCAGCTAACCCTGTAGATCAATTTAATTTTATTGATGGGTCAGGTGTTAGTCAAGGTGCATTTTCAAATTATAACATTATAGACAGTACATTAAGACCTAGGATTAAAAATTCTATCACAGGGGTTTATGAATGGGTTGAAATAGATGCGGATAACGCCGATGCCGTAAACATTAATCAATTAGATATACCTATTAGAAAAGGTGAACAGGTAGAAGTCCAAGTAAAATCAGTATCTGAGGCAGGTTGGCCAACCAATCCACTAGAGAGTGATTGGTCAAGATCTGTTGTTATACCTTTCCCAGCTGATCTGAGTTCTGATAATGCAGTAGAGGCAATAATTAATCAAAATCAACAAGACTTAGCTAAAGTTTCATTAGAAGAAGATTTAAATGAATTAGGTATACAACAACATTTAAGCAGTTCTTTTACAGCGAATGAAACTTATTATGCGCATTCATCACCAGTAATTGCATCAGGCTTTTTATCAGAAAACCAAACGCCAATTGATTTGTTTACTAAATTACAAGAAATGCAAAATCAATTAGATTTATTTGCTGAAATACTTTCTAATGCGCAAGGAGAATTGGTTTGTCAGTTAATTGATGATCAAGGTAATGTTACAAGAATTAAGAGAAATGCTGTAACTAAAGTATTTGCTGGATTTTATTCACAGGAGGTGTCTAACTTAGATGATCCAAGAGGTGCTGTAATATCTAAAACATTCTTTATTAATTTATCAAACCGAGAACAGACTGGTTTAAGATTAGTTTCTAGGATAGCAGGAAATAGACAAAGAATGGTTAAACAATCAGAGGATCCTAACTACAGTGTAGCTCAAGTAACTGGAGGTAGTACTATTTTACCTGCAACATATTCATGGTTAGATAATAGCCAAGCTAATCAGAGTAATGGTAGGGCTACATATATATCATCAGATGTAGATTATAATACAGTCCGAAAATATGATTTAACTCCAATTCTTTTAACCAATCCTACTGTTAATGCTGATTGGAAATATGGTCAAACTACTTCATTAGCACCATTTCAATCTACGCAAAATAAAAACCAATTTATTAATAGTAGATTTAATGATGTATCATCTGAGGAAACTTTCTATAGTTACATTAACCCAGATGGTGACTATACATTTAATTTGGATACTGCTGAAAACTTTTATGGTAGAAGTACTAATACTAATATTGTTTCAGAAACTGAATTTATATGGGGTGGTGGTTTTGATGTAACTACAGGAGAGCCGACTACAGCGGGGACTTATCCTTTAGGTGATGATAATACTTTAGAGGTACATACTAGTCATCCTATAGTACAAAGTATGGATGCATTTAGACAAGCATACATAAGAGCTACTGGAGATACTTTCACTCTAGGTAATATAGGAGATCCTATAACTTCTACACAAGCTGACTGTACAACAGGTGGTAATGGTACTGCTAATGTTATGTTTAGACAATCTAAATTTATGAATCTGCAATCTGATCAACCGTATGGGAAGCAACAGTCAATATACTTAAATGAAAATTCAATAAAGCTACAAGAAATGGCCTCAACATCAACATTAGCAGGTCAAACATGGACTTCTGGGCAAACATTAATAGCTAGCCCTTCTATCGTAGCAATAGATGCTCTATCTGATGCAGTAGATCCTAATATAGTAAACAGTGGAAATGGATATGAAAGAAATACTAAAAATTCATTTGAAACATTTGATCAATATACACTAGGTAAACAATCAGTAGGTTCTTATTTATTTATGTCTGCTGATGCACACCAAAGTATACAAATGAATGGTGATTCAATACAATCAGAGGCTATCATTCAATTTGGGCAACAGAATTCAATTAACATTCCACTAGTGTTTCAATATAGGATGACCGATTATTTTGGTACTGGTGATGGTTCTGCTGGAGGTCTAGGAAATATCGGAGGTGATAGTACAGGTGCAACTGTAAACCTTACCTATGCAAAGAAAGTCGGTTTTGATATATTCCCTAATAACCAGGATGTTTATCAATACGACATAGAGGTATTTGCTAAATATAGATCTGATAATTTAAATATTGATGTATTCCCAACTAAAACAGTTACTAAAGGTTTAAACGATTTGGAAAAAGTATTAACTAAGTTAAGCCCAACCGTTACGGCAACTAGAGTAAATCAAGTTGTTAGAGGTGGTGGTGGATCTGCTAGAGGTGGTGGTGTGAATCGAGGGTTTGCCCAAGAAACTGATGTAGACGGTGGAGGCTTCCTGTAACATTTAGTTTTCACTACCTTCATGGTGAATAAATAAAAAAAGTGAGAATTAAATGGCCGAAAAACTCTTTGATAAAGCATCCTATGGTATAGTCAGAACTAATCCTAAGTTAACAGGTAATGTTAAATTGGTGAGTAACGGTGAAGACTTATATTTAGAATCTTTTAATGCCAACACAGAATTATCAGCTGCATCATTTAAAGCATTTAAGATTAGCGGTAAAGATACTTATGACCGCGATGTCTGGAAATTTTTCCAAGGAGGTAAATTCCCTGCACAGTTGGCATATGAAGTATTTCAAGAATATCAAGATGTAGCGGTACTTTCACAATACCAAAACCAGTATGAAATGTTTTATTCTGCTGGGGCTAGATCTGTTGCATCTGCTTCTTATACTGAAGATTTAGGTATGTTAGCTCCAATATGGCTAAACGAACAAATACCTAACAATTTTGTTATTTTTAGAATAGATAATCCTGCTGCTGTAAATAATATAAATGAATCTTTACAAAATGCTAATTATCTTAATGCACAAACATCTGCAGAGTTTAATAAAAATGTTTTAGAAAATTGTACAGCAATTAAAACATTTGATTTAACAAGCAATAGTTTATTAGGGTCGTATATTAGAAATTATAGAAATCAAGAATCATTTCCTAAATCTCCTCTTAATATTTCATGGAGAAAAGATGAGCCTATACAATGGTCAGGTATAAATTACAGTAAAGGTGGATTTACACAAGCTGGTAGTTTTTCATATGATGGTTTAGTTACACAGGATACTACTATTATTAATAATGAATTCTTTTTTACTGAAGGGTTTGAAAGAAATAATGTCTTATTGGCTAATTTGATTAACATGGAATTCTTATTCTCTGACATTAATGCAGAAGAGTATTCAATTAATAGATATTTTGGATTATATGTTAATGAAGTAGAAGAAGGTTTATTTGATATATCAGGTGAAGGCTTTTACAAAAATACAGAAAAAACACAGTTGCCTAAAATAAAATCGGTTACTGAGGTATCTCAATTTTTAAATACACCATTTGAAATAACTAACTCTAATGGGGTACTTATTTATTTAGACCCTGCTAAAACTACTACAACCACTGGCTTACCAACTCCTCCTAGAGTAAATGAAGTTGAATCTATTTTCTATGTAAAGGATAAGGATAATCAATTTCATACAATTAAAAAGGGCTCAACTTGGGGGGAAAATCAAATAAGACTATTTGATACTAAGATTGATATATCTAAGATTGCTGGATTTAAACAGCCTGATACTTTTGCAAATGCTAGTATATTAGAACAAAAAGGTAAAGCCACATCATCATTTAAAATCTTAAATGAATTAACTAACGGTTTTAAAATTACTTTTTATGATGGTTTAGATTTAGTTGGGGAAGTTGCAGCAAGTACAGCCGAAGCACCTAATCCAGGTAAAAATAAAAATCAATTTTTTAATCCTAGCGGAACAACAGAAGAAATTGCACAATCTATTACTTCAGCAATAAATGAAGGTATTTCACCAGAGAAAAGATTTTTTGTGGCTTCATATAATAAAGATACAGTATATGTTCAATCTAGATTTGGTGGGTCAAGGTTTAATAGGCTTAATTTTGAATTAGACTATGCATCATATCCTCTAACTGTTAATGATATTTCTACATACCCGTTAACTGATTTAATAAAACCTAAAGCTAATTTTGTAGGAGGTAATGATGTTAACCGTGCTTTACTTAAAGTTGCAAACGGTGACCAAGAAAGATTTGAAAAAGGTAATTTTGTTCAATCTAAAAACGGGTTTGCTGAAATAGGTGATTGGGTACCTTATTTAAATGAACCTATTACAAATGAAAGAGGTAAACAAATAGGTTATAATGGAATTGATGAATATGTTATCATAACATTAAATGATAATCAAATTAATGTTACCCGATCTAATCAAGTCGCACTGTACTCTGATTATATGCCATCTTTTGGTAGATTTTCAGTTTTCCCAGTAAGAGATTTTGATTATGACTTTTACAGTAATCTTTATAGTAGAGAAGGTGAATTAAATTATGAAAGGATTCATTATAATACAGTTGATCCAGCCACAAACACATATACAGGAATAAGTACAAACCCAGAGATTAGAGAATTTTATGATAATGGTGGTTTTTCTACATTGATAGGGTTATTAAGAGATTCAGATCCTGATACTACTGTTGATTCTATTATAAAATCAGAATACGATAGATTAGAAGAAAATTTTATAAAGCAACAAGCAGTTGCATCAAGAGTTATTCCATACATTAATAAATGGTCATGGATAGATGATGGTAAGAATGTCAGAAATTTACCATATAGCTTAAATGTAAACGAGGCATTTGGTCAAAATAATTTTGCACCTTCAAAATATAGTGTAGGCCAAGATCCACTCGGGTTCTCGCATGAATGGTATTATCTATGTGAATTTCCTTATTACTTTAATGATGATGCTATTAAAAGTTCTTGGAGTTATATTGACACTGCACCAACTGATACAATAGAGGCAAATCCTATAACGGGAGCTGCGTATACACCTGGTACTTTTCAGAAGGTAGATAAAGATTATTTTAATGATTACTTTATAGTTGATAAGTTTACAACAGGTGGTAATATTAATCTCATAGATAGGCAGCTTAGGTATGGTAGATTCTCTGGAGGGGATGAAAAGAATTTTGCTGAAACTTTTTTGAGAGGGGTTAGAATTATTGCAAAACCAAAAGCAAACCCTGAAAATAGACCTAATTTTAATGCAAGGTCTTTAAAATATGTTAACGATGGAAGATTTAATGATTATAGATTTTCTGTAATGTTAATACCCAATGCACCTGATAAACCGGAAACGCAAATTAAGTTCGTTAAAAATGATAAATGGAAAACTGTTGTAATGATGGTATTTTTAACTCTTGATAACTATTGTATAAATGAAGGAGAACAGGAAATTGATAGAACTTCATTATACTCTTTAGAAAATGATTATAGAGTAAACACTTCAGGACCTACAGAATGTGAATCGATATTCAACCCATTAACAGGGCGCCCTTTTTATGAAAAGGGAATTGTACAAGGAGCTCTTAGTTTAGCAGCAACATCATATAATATAACAGCAGGTGCCTATTTAATACAAGGAGTACCTGATGCAAACGGTAACCCTCCTAGATTTTTAAGGGATATAACTATAGGTGCGGATGGTCAATTTAATATACTTCAATTTGTAATAGGTACGGATATTTATCAATGTAGAGGTATAATAAGAGTAGTTTCTGATAGTCAATTCTTTGCTACTGAAATAACAAAAAATGGTGTAGCTTTTGTACCAGGTGGATTAACACCAACCTCAACAGATTTATCTACCGCAGAATATTTTACATTAAATGGTGGATTTAACGCGTATGTTACCAGACTAAGAGACGTTGGTTTTGCTACACTATTTAAAAATGTTAATCAAGGATCTTCTGATGTCCTATATGAAACTATAGATAAAGATGGTAATAGAGTAGTTGATAAAAACGGAAATATCTTACAGACATTTATGATTGAATTAAGAGCTCAAGCTGATATTTTAAAATCTGTTTATGTTGGTGTTTTACCAGATCCTGCAAAACCAACCGTATTTAACCTTACAGATATTATAGGATATGATTTATCTTTACAAACAAAACCTAGAATAACACCAATAGGAAGACATGCAGGTTATTACCAACCAACATCATTAAATTTATTTTCATTTAGAGACCCTTATTTAAATATAGATTTTGATAATCCAACAGGATATACTGGTGGTGTTATTGATGATGAGATTTATAAACTTAAAGTATTAGAATTATGTAGATATTGCAATACCCAGTTTAATAGTAATGATGTTGAAAATTTTGGACAAATAAAGAATTTATTTTATCATAAAGTTAATGAGGAAGATCCTTCAACAGTATTAGAACTTTCTAAAGAAGGCGCATATCTTAGTCTTTATCCACTTATTAATGAAGTAGGTATAGCAAAAAGAGATTTTTATCTATTTTCATCTAACTGGGAACCTTCTTATTTTAGAAAAAGTATTGACAAGTCACAAATAGAATCTATTATAGGAACAAAGGCAATGACTGAAAGAAAGTCATTTTATGGTTCTAAGTATTTAAAAGTACCACAAGAAATAAAATTAGAAACTTTTTTACATTCACCATTTGATAAAGGTGCTATTAGGCAGCCTTCATTAATAGATGGAACATTTATGACTCAGGAAAATGATACTTCTGTTGTTTTTTATAACTTTATACAAAAAAGGTTAATTGAATATTTGTTTACACCTATTAGAGATCAATTTAAAAAGTACATTAAACCTGAATTTAGTTATAATGATATAGATTCTATAGATGATGATGTTGAAAGATATATTACACAAAACATTTTACAGTTGTATAAGATCTCATCGGTAGAGTTTTATGTAAAAAGCACCAGGCAAAAATTACCGTTGGATTATTCTACTGCTCAACTAACAAATGCAGAAAAGGTTAATGCAGGATTAAGTGTAAACACTTCTATTGGTTCTAAATTACTAAATACTAATCCATTTGATTTAAAGCTAATATATAACAAAAGGAAAGGGTTTACTGAGTCGTTTGGATTCAGTGTTACCTTAATTAAAAAATAAAGATTTAAAGATGGCAATCACCATACAAGAATTAATTGCTTCTGATACTATCTCACAAGCAGTTGATAAAATTAATTTTAATTTTGATCAGTTACTGTTAAATGGTGGTGGTCCGGTAGGCCCAGCAGGTCCATTAGGCCCATCAGGCCCAATTGGCGGTAGAGGTGAAAGAGGGACAGAATGGTATGAAGGTACCGATGATCCTAATGTTACCCCTCCTACTGTTACTCCTTTAGCAGCTGACTATTATTTACAGAGTAACGGGGATGTTTGGGAATACACCGGATTAGTTTGGAGCAATACGGGTATTAATTTAAAAGGGCCGCAAGGGGCGACCGGTGCATCAATAGGATGGTCTCAGTGGGGTAATTCCCCAAACCCAGGTAATTCAGGTGCTGATAATTATGATGCTACTGCAAAAAATGTTTCTTACCCTGCTCTTATGCAGCCTGGTAGTAATACAATAAGCATAAATAACGAAGGGGTTCCTTCGGTTGCGTTTGGTGTAGCTGGTCCTAATGATAATGATTATCCAGGTATACCTTTAACATCTGCTTATCAGCTTACAACTGGTATGGCAGGTCAATTAGACTCTTCTAAATTAACTGCACTCTTTCACCAAAAGGATTCAGGTTCAAAAGCAATTTCATTTATGGGAGGTGGAGGAATAGCTGGTGATTTATTTGAACAAAATGATTTAGATGTATTATCAACTATATTTTTATCTAAAGATGATAGGCTAAATATAGCAACACCTAAGTTACCTAGTGTAGGTGCTACGGTTGATGATAGAATAGGGTTTAGTATAGATAGTGGTTACAGAGGGCAGTCATATAGAACAGGTAACGGTTTTAGCATTACAACTGGTACTAAAGGTACACAAAACTTTGCAGCTGATGAATCAGATGTAACAATTAATGTTAATTCATTGACAGGTGCAAGTGAACCTGGTAAGCTTATAGTTAAGACCGTAGGTACATCTGCTTCTAATGAGTTTATAATAGGAAAGTTTCCTTCAAGTGGAATTACGCCGTCACCATCTTATACAGGTGGGGTTACAGTTTTAACTGATAGGTTTAGTGTTGCTAGTAATTCTGATTCAAAAATAGAATCTGCTTCAGGTGTTATTTTATCAGGTGGTACTGGAGCAAATACAATAACTGCTTCACCCACGGGGGTATATCTTAATGCAACAGGATCAAGCGTAATTAGTGGTACTACAAATAACGGTAATATTGTATTTGATGCTAATAATGGAGATGCAGGATTATATAGTGATAATTTTGCAGAGATTAAATCAGGATTAAATCAAATAACAACACAGGCGGTTAATGGAATTACTATTAGAACCGAAGGTGTGAATTCCGATTTAAAGTTAGATTCCTTTGGTGCAGGTGGTGTAACCTTTGCTAGGAGTAACCAAAGCATTTATTTAATGGGCTTTGATTCATCTAAACCTTATATAAGATTAGCAATGTCAGAACCTATACCTTATACTCAGTTTAGGGGTAAGCAGGCATGGACTGCAAACAATTCTGATACTACAAATTCTAATTTAAGTGATCAATTTATTTTATTTGATACTGATACTTCTGTGGTACCTGAAAGTTCAACTATACAAAGGTTCGGTGGACCTGGATCATTTGATGTAAATGATGGTGTTATGTTCCAAAAATTTCAAGATGGGACAGGCTCAATTGTTATAGGAAAGCCTAAGTATCCTGCAGGATCGCCATTATCAGATCGCCAAGGTATATTTGTAAACCGTATTGATGGTGCATTCCAGCAAGGGTCAGCAACTGCCTCGGGTGGTGCCACAAGTGCTGATTTTCCAGAGTCTGAGCAGTTTACGGTTTCAAGAGATAGAACTAAAATTAGTAATACCCTAATATGGGGTGGTCATAATGGATATAATAAAAACTATTTTGATCCTTATGCTAGCATTTCACCTGCTAGTAATCTTTATATAAATTCGCCATACTATAGATTAGTAATTGCAAGAACATCACCAGTAGACTCTACAAATATTTCAAGTTTAAATGATAATCAAAACTTTAATTATGATTTTGATTTAGTATTTTCATCAGATCTTTCACAAACAGGTCAGCGTGTGTTTGTTGAGGTGGTCAATGTACCTAGTAAATTTACTATGACTACTAGTGGTGGTGGAAAGTCACAGAGTTATGCGCGAGCGGCATTTGGGACAATAAATTTAAGATATGACCCATGGGATATAAATGGCGTTAATGGTATTTATTCTACAGCAGGATCAGTAATTTCTACTGCAGTTACCGCTAACCCTGGCGGTGGATGGCAATCAACTATTGCATCTAGGGTATTTGAATTTATATTTGTAGGTTCAGAACAGACATATTATAATTCAAACGCAGGATCATCACTATCACAAGGAATACCTGTTACTGCTGGTTGGAGATATTTAGGTTCTACTTTTGGAGTCTTTGGTGGTGCAACCGGTACAGTTCCTAGTAGAGTATTAGTATTTGATTCTACTGCTGAATCCAGTGGTGGTGGAAAAGAAGGAGCATAATAATTAAAATTCTTAAAAATAAATAAATGAATAAAAAAGAAAAAAAGGAATTGGCTAAGTTTATAGATAGGTATAAAGAAATTGAAACCTCTATAGATCTTATGCAAAAAAGTATTCAGAGTTTAGCTGAAAAGAGAGATAATCTTTTTGAAGAGCTTGATATAATGAAAGGTAATGAAAGAAAATTTATGGATAAGTTAATAGAAAAATATGGAGAGAGTGAAGTTACTCCATATAAGCTAATGAAAGTCTACGAAGAAGGAATATGATAATATTAAAAAATATATTAGGCATAATTACGGATCCTAAAAATACTAGAATGTTTTTATTAGGTGGTATTGTAGTGCTATGTATTTTATTATTAAGACAATGTCAAGCTACAGATGAAGCAAAAGGTGAAGCAAGTAGAATTGAAAATAATTGGAAGGCTTCATTAGATACTATTCAAAATTATATTGATGCAAATGGTAATGCAGCTGCTGAAATAAGAGCTCTTAATTTAACATTAGAAGAAGTTGAAGATGAATTAGATTTTGAAAAAGGAAAACCACCGTTAACTGTAATAAAAACAGAAACCGTTATTAAGGAGGTTATTGTTGAAGTTCCTGTTACTGTTGTTGATACTATAGTAGGAAATTTTAATTCTGCACTAACATTTTCAGATACAGCTACATGGGGTAAAAGCTTTAGGGATGTTGGTGTTTTTGTACCGTATGAAGTTGATGGAACTATTGTTGATTTTGGTAATGCTACTATTGACTTAAAACAAAATATATTTTTATCTGCTTCATTAACCAGAGATAATAAAACAAAAGAATTATTTGTAAATCTTTCAACCGATTACCCAGGCACTACATTTAATAGTGCAGAAGGGATTTTAATTGATCAAAGAAGTAAAGCGTTTAAGGATTTACAATTTCAAAACAGAAAAACATTAGGCCTAGGATTACAGTTAGGTGTTGGTTTAAGCGGTAATGGAGTAACACCTTATGTAGGAGTTGGTTTAAATTATACACCAAAGTTTTTACAATGGTAAATAAATAAAAAGAATGGAGTCATCTAAATTCATACAAATAGCAGACGGTATTTTATTGGAGTATATTTATACTAGCCAATCAAACCCTACCGAGCTTAACACAGGAACCTACCCGATAGAAATTATGAGGGACGGTCATACTGGTGGTAGTTACTTATTTAATACTGATGGGGTGTCGGCAGAGATGGGTAATTATCGTGATATATCTGCTGTTGCTATTAACAAGAATAAAACCCAATATGCTTATTTAGACACAAGCGTAGGGGTACCCTATAATGATTTTGACCTAGAGTTAACAAACAGTGTAGATTTATTACAGGTATTTAGCCCACAGCAAAATATTGCATATGATAAAATAAAAGTACATTTTATTGCAGGCTTTACTTTCACTGGTTATGATGGAATTATATTTGAAACTTTAGTACCTCGTAGAGATGGTGTAATGCTTAACCTATCATCTATTAATTTTTTAAAAACAGATACACCTGTATTTAACCCAGACCCTGTATTAATTAATGACAAGCTTTATGCATCTTATATAGAATGGAGAGTACCGTCATTATTCTTTATGAATAATAGTTTTAGTCAATCAGTACCTAATGGCTTAGGATATAGATTAACTGAAGGGCAAGGATTTTTAAGTACTCCTACAATTACATTCAAGGCTACAGGTATTTATGAAACTATCGTAGATAACGGTTATAACTATTATAATGTTGAAGAAATAAATGCAATAACCTTTGCGAGCAGAGATATTTATGATAATCTTTATGCTGAAGTAAAGGAATCAGATGGAGGTGATTATTTTGAATTGAGTGGCCAGGTAACTGGATCTACTTTTGCAAATTTTATAGCACAATTGAATTCTAGTTCAGGAGGTGCCAATAACATTGTATTTCATGAAATTAATGTAAGTGAGCAAATTGGTACAAACTTTACAAAAACTAGTACACAAGTATTTACCCAGACTACAAATTTTGATAATCCTATTTTATTTAGACCAATTATTTTAAACAGTGCTATTGCTGCATCTTTTTCAATTAATTATATGTTAAGAATTTATAACCGAGCAGATAATACACAGATCGTAAAGGTTGCTAAATTAACTTCGTTTGATGTTAATAAATACGGAAGAAGAATTATGAAAATAAATTTAGGTGTTGTACCAACAGTTGCTAATGTATATAATCAAATATCAGCCGATGATGGTGAAAATTTAATTGTAACAAATGGTAACATTGATAAGCCCGGAGAAACATCTGATCAAGTAGTTGAGCAATTAGTAGTAAAAACTAAATATGTTACTTCATTTAGAGATAGAATAAATGTAAAGGCTGCAATTTCCCCAGCTAAAATACAAACAATAACAGAAGAAGATGGCAGTACAACAGAATAAATCAAAAACTATATCAAAGGCTAATCTTACTAAACCGGCTATCACAACTAAACCGGTTGGTATACAGACTAATATATCAGTAACTAAAAAAGAAAGAGAATATTATAAAAAGTTTACATCTCTTAATCCAACTAGTGAACCATTACCACAGGGTGAAGGAGTAATTAGAATATCACCATTTGATGATTATGTTATCTTTACATTATTTGATGAAACTGGTAAAGATGGTGAAATGGAGGATACACCAATTGACTTAAGTAATGTCGGTATTCTTACATTAGTTTTTACTGGTGCTAATGATGAAATAAGAATTCCTAATTGGACTCAAGTAAAGGATGTTGATTTATCACAAGGTCAAGTTTTATTTAGAATTAATAAAGAAGATTCAAAAAAGATTTTAGCATTAGATAATCAGAACTTTTATATTTCTACCAGAATGGAGGATGAGAGTGGTGTGAGTGACGAAAGTGTTTTATATACAGGTACATTTTTAACTGTACAGGACGAAGCCAAACAGGCCATGTCTGTCAAGTTTAAAGAGCAGGCTTTATTATATGCTAGAGAATTAGAAGGTTTACAAAAAATTATTAAAAACTACGAAATTGAGTTAGCTAAAATGATATCCTTAGATGAAGAACAAATAACTACTATTAATGCATTAAGGGCATCTAATGAAGAATTAACAAATCAAGTATCTACATTAACTGAGCAGTTAGGTACAGCTGAATCTGAAATTGCATTAAAAGATGCTCAGCTTGTACAAAAGAGAGCTGAAGAACTTAAGAAGAAAAGGCAACAAATTGAATCAATTAAAAAGGCAGTAGTTAAAGAAAGTACTAAAGCAAAGAAAGTACGCTATTATAAGCAAGCTGCTACTAATTTACAAGAATATAATACTAAAGCAAACCCAGTCTATACTTCTATAAATGATATTAAGAGTTCAATGTTTAATATTAAAGATGAGCTACGATGATATTAAGTGCAAGAAATAATCAATTTAAATTTGAATTTCCTAGAAATTTTATACCGAAGGAAATTGCAGATAAGTATAAGCCATATTTAAATAGGATGCCAGGTTCTATGATTAAAGAACCTATTGACTATTTTAATTATGGAATACAATCCATGAATCTACCGGGGCCTAGTTTTGATCCTGTTACACAAAATGACTTCCCAGGTAATACAAGAAGGTTTAGAACAAGTTTGCCTAAACAAGAATTATTTGATAAGGAATTAACTGTTACTATGCAAGCCTTTGATGGCTGGGTAAATTATTGGATGGCTATTGAAGTATTTGAATATTATTACAATAGAAGTGGTAAAGAACCGTTTGTACCTGAAGGTATAGGTTTACAAATGATTGATGGTGAAGGTAATATTTTTGTAACATGCCAGTTAAAGGATATGATAATGACTGGCGTAAGCGCATTAGATTTAAACTTTTCTAGTAATACAATAGAATTCCAAACTTTTGATATTACATTTAGTTATAACATCTTAGAAACTAATGTTAATTTAACTTAATATATAAACAAATAGAAAAAGCAATGAAAACATTTAAAGACTATCTTACTGAATCTAAAGATGATACTTTAGATATACAAAAGTTACTCACAGAGTCACATGAATTAACAGAAGAACATGAAGCTGCGATTGATGCTGTTGTAGATAGATTAATAGAAGATCATAACAACGGTAAAGACTTAGAAAAAGCAATGGAAGAAATTGTTAATGAAGGTATATTAGGTTCTATTTTTGGTGGTCTTACTGGTTTTGCTTTAGGAAAGGCAGTAGGAAAGGCTATTGCAAAAGTATTAGGTATTACTAAAGGTGCCTTATATGATTTACTAACCAGTCGATTAGTTGGTGCTGCACTAGGAGCAGTATTAGGTAAAAGACTTTAATCCAATATAATTGATTTACACAGGTATAGATTTTTCTCTTAATAGTCCAGGTACATGTACGCAGGACCATAAAGGCAATTATACATTTATTACATTCTTTAACTATGGTAATAGAATATGGGATGAAGAAGGTCGCAAAATACCTAAAGCATTTCAGACTCATAAAGAATTAATAGACAATAAAACTATATTAGGGTTTCCTTATTATAGGCATGTACAAAACAAAGACTTTTTACTTAGAGAACGGGAGAAACTCACAGACGGTCAATCTATAGCAGAATTAATTAGCAACATTTTAATTACTCTTTATGGTACAGGTTCTCATAAAGTAGCATTAGAAGGATTCTCTTATGGATCTAAAGGAAATTCATTTATAGATATAGTTCAATATAATACATTTTTAAGAAATGAAATTGTTAATTCTTGGGGTGTAGAAAATATCTCTATTTATCAGCCATCACATGTAAAGAAATTAGCAGGTAAAGGTAATGCAAACAAGCATTATATGATTAAGGCTTTCCAGGACGATGTTTTAAACGATAAAGATTTAAGAAAAACTAAATTGTGGAAATGGACTCAAGGTAAGGACTTTTCAGAAAAGATCCCTAAGCCTATTGATGATTTAGTAGATGCATATTTTATTTTAAATGCAAATAAAGAAAGGAAGTGATCATGGAATACTTTATACTTAAAAACCACTAAATACTTTAATGCTAATAACTAGATACTTCTCTTCCTTCAATTTAGTATATTTTATATATAGAGTTTAGAACTTAGTTTCAGAAAATTATGATAAAGGCAATAAAAAATAGAATATTTCTTAAAAAAGATGAACAACCGGAAAAAATCGGCAGCATATACGTACCAAAAACCGAAGGACAGTATGCACCACCTTATTCTGGTACTATCATATCTGTAGGTGAAGATGTGGAAGATGCTGACTTTAAAGTTGGTGTTAAGGTATTGTTTCATGATTTAGCAGGAACAGAATTTGATTATGATGGTGAAAAGATATTCAGTATCAGGGAAAATGATATAACTGCTATTTTACAATAAAAAAGTTCTGTTTAGTCTGAAACTAAATAGAGATATGAATATATAAATAACAAAGGAACTGATTATTCAGGGACTTTTAAACTGGCATATAACAAGGCAAAGTATATTGGCAATTCCCGGGCAAGTTAAATAGGCAATGCTTTGTTATGGCTTAAATTAAATAAATAACAAACAAATAAAAAGGCAATTAAAATGGCAAATGAATTCGACATTTTCAGTGTAAGCGTCAAGGACCTTGACACTGGAGACAGACCTACACCAAGTAGTGATCTGTACACACCAAAACCCGATCAGGGACAAGACGGTACTTACCGTTCATTAATTAGGTTTCTTCCTAATGTAAAAAATCCACGTAAACCTTTCGTTCGTAAATATGTCTATTGGTTAGAAGATAGAGATGGCAACGGTTTTTATGTAGACTCACCTTCAACGGTTGGAGATAAATGTGCTGTACAAGACATGTTCTTCAAACTTAGAAATTCTGAATCTGCAGTAGACAAAAAGATGTCAGAGGGACTTAAGCGTAGAGAAGTATTTTATGCATTGGTACAAATTGTAAAAGATCCACAAAACAGAGATCTTGAAGGACAAGTTAAAATCATGAAGTTTGGTTATAAAATCAAAACTAAAATTGATGAAGAACTGAATCCACAATTTGATGAACCTACTCAAGTATTCGATCCTTTTGAAGGAAAGAATTTTGAATTAGTAATTTCAAAGAAAGGTGGTTATCCTAATTACGATTCTTCTAAATTTCAAGGGAGTAGATCTGCTATGACAATCAATGGTGAATCAGTTACTGCTGATGATGCTGGTAGAACTGCAATTTTGGATTACATCAAAGACGCACCTGAATTGGCAAATTTTGATTATAGACCATGGAATGATGAGCAGAGAACTAAAGTAATGGGAGTTCTTTCGCAATTTAGTAACCCAGGTGCTTCAATCGAAACAGTAACTCAATCGGTGTCAACACCAGAACCTAAGAAAGCAGAAGCTGCTGCAACTAAGGTAACTGAAACTGCTGCAACTACTGCAACAGAAACAAAAACCGAAGATTCTTCTAAAGGAGATGATTTCGATGATTTTATTAATGGGTTAGATCTTTAATAAGTATGGCAACAGAAGTAACAATATCTTCTGAAATGAAAGCTCGGATCATCGATAAGGTGGTCCGAGTTCTTCATCAAAACCATTCTCATCCAGAAAAAAGAAGAATATTAGAAAGTAAAGAAAGACTAAATTTTGCATGCCCTTACTGTGGTGATTCTCATGACTCTCCTAGAAAGAAAAGAGGTAACTTATATTGGAATAATTTACAATTCCATTGTTATAATTGCTCTGCCCATGAAAGTTTAGATGTATTTCTTAAAGACCATAATTTAAATTTTGAAGGAGAAGATCGTATTGATGTAATTAATTTCATTAAAGAAAACCGTAAAAACTTTTCATTAGGTGAAACTTTAGAATTTCATTTATTTGAAAAGGCAAATAAATTATCATTATCATTTGATGAAGTTGCATTAGGTTTTAATGTTTATCCAATTAATTCTTTAACATATAGAGCTTATCCATATCTTAAGAGTAGATTACTCCATCATAAAACTGAAAAGTTTGGATATGACCCTAGGAGAAAAGAACTTTATGTTTTTAATTTAAATTCTGCTAACAAGATTATAGGTTTTCAAGTAAGAGCACTTGATGATAACGGTGGCCCTAAATATAAAACATGGAATATAGAAAGAATATATGATAGGCTAAAGAAACCTCTAAATGTAACAGAAGAAGAATTAGATTCTCTTAATAAGATATCTATGATCTTTGGTATTCTTACTACAGATTTAAGTAGAGAGTTTACAGTATTTGAAGGTCCTATAGATTCTTTCTTCATGTCTAATACCATTGGTCTTACTGGTGTTAAAAAGCAAATATTAGATTTTGATGAAATACCAACTGTTAGATATTTCTTTGATAATGATATTGAAGGTAAATCTAAAATGATACAAAAACTGAAAAACGGTAACACTGTTTTTATGTGGGATAAATTTTTAAAAGATTTTAGAATACCTTCCAAAAAAGTAAAAGATTTAAATGATCTGGTTAAATATGAATATAAGCATAGAACCGGGTGCTTAAATGAGTTGGATAAATATTTTACAAATAACCACTTAGATCTCATATTTATATGATAAAAAATTATAATGATTTTGTGACAGAACAGTTTGATGATTTTTACGATGACTTAGAAACTTCTAAGAAAAAGATTAAACTATTTACTAAGTTTAAAAAAATAGAAGCGGAAGAAGTAAAAACAAAATTTTCTTTACCTCAACCTAAAAGAAAGTTTCAACCTAAGATCAAACAATATAAAAAGACTAATAACGATAAAGGAATATTTTAATGGCATTTGACGATACACAAATAAAAGAAGCTAACGAACAGTTAGAAATTAGACTAGGCAACGATAGAGATGAATGGAAGTCTAAAATTAAAGATCTTGTTGCTAAGCTTAAAAACATGAATGAACTATCAGAATGCCAAGTAAGAATGTTATCATATAGACAGATCTTATTAGATAAGGTAACTGATTTTAAAACTACAATATACAAAAGGAATGCTACGTGGGATAGGTATTATAAAAATCAATACAGAGAGTATTCTATTAATTATGATGTTAAGTTAACTAATGGTGAAAAACATCAATTTATTAAAGCTGATCTATCCTCTTTAAAAACTCAAATAGACATGTTACAATCTCATATAGATTATTATTATGAATGTATTAAGACATTAGATAACATGGCATTTGCAATAAGAAACAGAATTAATCTGGATGATAAAGAATTTTAATGGAATTATCTCTGTCGGAAAATAAAAAGTTTTTAGTAATTGATTCATGTACCGAATTGGAATATGAACAGTTAAAATCTAGTCTTACTAAGAAAATAGAAGGATGGAGATTCCACCCTCTAGTAAAGAAAAAGGTATGGGACGGTAACATTTCATTTATCAAAAGAAATAAAATTCCTGCAGGCTTATGGAAAGAGGTAATTGATATTTGTAAAGAATATGATTATCAATTTACATTAAATGGAATTACTGATATTTTTGATACTTCTATAGAAGAAGAAATATTTAGAGCTTGGGTAGATGAATTTTTTGCTACTTCTGAAATTAAACCTAGAGATTATCAAATTGATGCTGCTCTTAAAATTTTAAAGTATAGAAGGTGTTTAGCTGAATTGGCAACATCCGCAGGTAAAACCTTAATATCATTTATGGTATTGGCTTATATGATGGAGCAGTTAGGTAAAAAGAAAATCCTAATGATTGTACCTAATGTAAGTTTAGTGGTACAGGCAAGTGGAGATTTTGAAGAATACAATAAAGGTAGAGTTCCTATTAAGATTCAACAGATTTATGCCGGTGTTAAATTAAGAAAAAGTTCTAATGTAGTTATTGGTACATATCAATCATTGACTAAAAAAGATGAAGAATACTTTAGTCAATTTGATGCAGTATTTGTAGATGAAACGCATAAAGCAAAAGCCAACTCCATACAAAAGATTATGGATAAATGTTGGCATTGTGATTATAGATTTGGTTTAAGTGGTACTATTCCTAAGAGAGGAACAGTAAACAGATTAAGTCTTATGTCTGCTATGGGACCATTAGTTACACAAGTAAAGGCTGCTCATTTACAAGATGAAGGGTATATTGCAAAATGTAAAGTATTACAGATTCACATGGACTATGCAACAGATTCTCAGAAAGAAGCATTTTCCTCTCTATCTAAAAACCCTTATGACAGACAAAAGTTATTTAGTTTAGAGCAAAACTTTATTAATGAAAATGAAAAGAGGCTAGATTTTATTTGTCAAGTAATAAAAAAATCCACATCTAATTCATTAGTATTATTTCATAAAATCGCTTATGGTGAAAAAATATATAAACAGCTTAGAAAAATAACAGACAAAAAGGTATATTATGTAGATGGATCTGTTAAGTCTGATTTTAGAGAGGAGTTTAAGAAAAGAATGGAAAAGAATGATGATGTTATAATTGTAGCATCATACGGCACCTTTTCTACTGGTATATCAATTAAAAATATACATAACATATTTTTTACTGAATCTTTTAAATCAGAAGTTATTATTAGACAATCAATAGGTAGGGGTCTAAGAAAGCATGCCGCTAAGGATGTTGTAAAAATATATGACTTTATTGACGATTTCCGATATAAAGCAGATGACCATGACTGGGTTAATTACATATATAGGCATGGTATGGAAAGAAGGAAAATTTATAAAGAAGAAAAGTTTCCTTTTGAGGTACAGAATGTTAGATACTAATATAGAATATCTTTCTCATGAGAGATGGATATATAAAAAAAGAATCAAAAAAAGATAATTATAATGAAACCAATCAAAAAGTTTTCAATGATGGCTAAAGCCGGTGATTCAATCAATGAATCTGCTGATGCTAATCACGATGCTGTAATGGATCTTGTTAAAAAAATGGGATATGACAGTGTTGAAGAATTAAAGAAAGAAAAAAATCTTCTAACTAAATTAGAAGGTATTATTAAAGAATTCACACCAAAGCAAGATATCTCTGAAGATGAACTTGAAGAAGATAGAGCTGAGGATATAGCTGATGAAGTTAAAAAGAAAGGTGAACCTAGATCATTAGAATCCGAAGAAGATAAAGAGGAAGATAAAGTCGGTACAGAAGGTGAAGTTGCTGAAGAAGAAGAAACTGAAGAAGTAGATGATTTGGTAACAAAAGATCAAGAAATTACTAAAGAAGTTCCTGCTGAAGCTGATGAAGTAGAAGATGAAGATGGTGTTGAGGTTGCTGCTGAGGAAGAAGAAACTCCAGCCGCTACTAAAAGAATTATGGCTTTTGAAGATTTCATTAAAGAAAAGGAAGTTACAGTTAATAAGAATGTTAAATATCATGATGATGATGAAGAGCCTGAAGATTATGCTGTTCCTGTAGCTGCATCTGCTAAGCCTCTTGCTGAAGACGATGATGAAGATGAAGGTGAAGAAGATGAAAAGAAAGGTGATGAATTAGAAGATAAGGGAGATGTTAAAGTTGACCATGAAGATGATAAAGAAAAGGAAGATCATTACAAAGGAGCTGTTAAATCTGATGATGCTGAAATTGACGCATTAAAGAAAGACGTTGAATATGACAAAGAAGAAGAAGATGACGATGATGACGATGATGACAAGAATGAATCAAGAATCATGTCATTTGCAAATTTCGTAACTGAGGCATATAATTCTGTTGATGAAGAAGAGGAAGACGTTGAAGCTGAAGAAGAGGAAACTGTTGAAGAAGGTGTTGGTGAAGTAATTACTAAAGTTGAAGGTGATGAAATTGCTGATGAAGAAGCAGGAGATGATGGAATTGCAATTCCAGCAGAAGGTGGTGATGGTTCAGAAACTGCGGCAGGTATTGCTGGAGATATAATGGATATGGGTAAACCAAAAGAACAACCTGCATCTAAAGGTGAAGAACTTGTTACTAAAGACCAAAAGATTACATCTACTGTAAAAGGTGAAGCTGATGATCTTGCTGATGGTACTGAAGTTGTTAAAGAAGCTAAAGTAGAAGAAAAAGAAATTAAATCTGCGGATGAATTTAAAGAATATGCGATGTCTATTCTAAAAGATGCGTTCGGAGATGAGTTTGATGAAACTAAAGCAACTGAAACGGCTGAAGGATTACTTAAGAAGTATGGTGAAGATTACGGCGCAATGGTCGGAGCTTTACAATCTACGATGGGATCGTAATAAAACAAGAACTAAAGATATGAGTAGTATACTAAAATTTGCAGAATTTGTAAATGAAAATTTAAATGAAGCCAGCTATTCAATGAATATTGGCAATGCTAAAGAAGATAAGATTGCTAGAGAATATGGTGCATCACAAATTGCCCAAATGGATACTGATGATGAAAAATATCAAGAATTAGGCCTAAAATTCAAATACATTATTGATGGTGAATCTTTAGAGGAGTATGACAAAACCTTTGATGATTTAATTAAATCATTGAAAAGAGCCAGACTTAAGTTTGTTAGAATAGATGATAGCGATGTTGGGCCTATGGTTGTATTTTAATATAATAACAATATGAAACATATAAAACTGTTTGAACAATGGCTGGCCGATAAAAGTCAGCCATTTCTTTTTGAAGGTGGTGCTGCTGGTCATATGGCTCATCCATTTGATGATAAGGATTTAACCTTTGGTGATTTTAAGGCAATGATAGATGCTGGTCTTAGAGGTGAATTAAACTTTGAAGAAGATGCAACTGAAAAGACCGATGGTCAAAATGCATTTGCTACTATCCAAGACGGTGAAGTTAAATTTGCAAGAAACAAAGGAGAGTTAAAGAATCCAATGACTCTTTCTGAATTTAAGAATAAGTTTGAAGGTCATGCCAGTAAATTGGTACAAGATACTTTTCAATTTGCTGCACAGGATTTGGCTAGGTTATTAATGAACCTTTCACCAGCTGACCAAGAAAAGTATTTTAAGAATGGAAAAGACTTTATGAACATGGAGTTAATCTATTCACAAAACCCTAATGTTATTCATTATGATACTGATGTTATTCAATTTCATGGTATAAAGGAAACGGATGGAAATGGAAATATTACAGGTACTAATAATAAACCTGCAAAAGAAATTGCAGATATACTCAAAAAGGTTGAATCTGATATTGGTAAAACTTTTAAAATAATTCCACCTAGGGTTATTAAATTACAAAAAGATTTAGATTTTACTACAAACAAGAAAAGATTTATAAACCAAGTTAATGCTTTAGAAAAAAGATACGGTTTAACTGATAGTGATGAGGTTGCTAAATATCACGAAATGTGGTGGAGAGAATTAATTGATAAACAATTTCCTACATTATCTCAAGATGTAAAAGAAGGTTTACTTAAGAGATGGGCATACGGTGATAAGAAGAGTTTAAATATGAGATCTCTTGCTAAGCAAATTGGGCCTAAGGAAGCTGCATTAGTTAAAAAGTTTGATAAAGAAGATGTTGCTAAAAAGTATAAAGAAAACATTAGACCTTTTGAGGATCTGTTTTTAGAACTAGGATCTGTGATTCTAAAAAATGCATCTGACTTTTTAGCGGCAAATCCATCTGATGAAGCACAAAGGCTAAGATCCCAGATACAAACAGCCGGGAGTAAAATCAAAAAGACAGGTGGCGCCGATCAAGTAAGAAAGGTTGAAGCTGAATTGGCAAGGCTTGACAGAATCGGTGGAATAGAATCAATATTTCCAACTGAGGGAATCGTATTTAAATATAAAGGAAAAATTTACAAACTAACAGGTACCTTTGCTGCAATTAATCAATTGCTAGGTATTATGAAGTATGGTAGATAAAATAGTAGATACACCTATATAGATCACCTGTATTAAGAGTTAATATTTGTAGTATTTGTATATACTCTGAAAGTAGTGGAGTATGATAAAGGATAGGTATAGTGCCATCCTTTTTCTATATAGCTATTAAAGGGAAGAATATATAAATTGATAATATAAAATAAGCAAATGAAAGAGTTAACTCAGATTTATAAAGATACTGGTAAGCAATTAATTGAAGATCTTTTTAAAGACTATTTAGTGGTAACTGAAAAGTTATCAGGTTCTTCTTTTTCTTTTAAGAAGAGCGGTGAAGGAATTAATTTTTATAAAGGTAAAAACCATAGGCCTATTAATCTCATTGATAGAACCATGATGGTTTATTATGAAAAGCCTATACATTATATAAAATCAATAGTCACTAAAAATTTATCGTCCATTCCAGACAACTGGATGTTTTGCTTTCAGTACTTTCCACATAATAGTCCTGGGATTATTACTTATGATAGGTTACCTAAAAATAATTTGGTACTTAGTCACATTTCAGTTACATCACCTTCAGGTAAAGTCTTAAAGGTTATTGAGGATCCTAGAGTATTAAATGACTGGGCTAATGCATTAGGTGTAACTGCACTTCTTCCAATATTTAAAGGTTATCTAACCGAAGACCAAAAGAAAAAGATAACTAAATTTTTAGATACTCCTAAAGAAGATCAATCTGCTATATTTAATACAAACTCATTTGCTGAATACTTACTAAAGATTTTAAATCCTTCTATTCAGTCTACTACTTTACAAAATGATTTAAAGAAACCGATTGAATCAATTATCTTTAAGTTTTATAAGTCAGGTACTAAACAAGTAATTGCAGCTAAGTTAATAGATCCTTATACAATTAATCTTATGAAAGAAAAGGAGCCTATTGATTTAAGAAAAATGCCAGCTGATATTAATGAAATTATTTTATTAGATCTTTTAGCATTTATAGAAGAAAGGGGAATTAAGAAACATGAGATTCTAGGTGATACTGAAGATATGAGATACATAGAGTTGGTATCTAATATTTTTAATGACTATGTTACTAAGAGAGGTAAGGATATTACAAAGATTGATATTGAAAAGGCAGAGTTTGCAAAAGGTGATGAATTTGATTTAAATGTAGAATTAATACCGAGCCAAAGAACTAAAGATATCCTTAATAGTAATCCTAAACTAAAAGACTTATTTAAAATAATGTTAGGTTCTTTAAAAAAGAAAAGAAAGAACACCGGTAATATTATGACACCATCAGTTATTGAAGATTTTAATAAAATGGTAGATAAAGTGATTGATGTAATTCAAACAAAAGATGATGGTAAATTTAAAACTTTTGATGATTACTTAAAAATCAAATCAACCAATGAATCTCTTTTACCTAACGCTGAAGAACTATTAATTGAAGATAAAGTTTTAGACTATAACAACTTTATTAATTTAGGTAAAGTTATTGTAGAAGATAATAGAAAGAGTGGTGAAATTTGGAAAACCTCAACAGGGTTTAGAGGACAGGATGCTAACGGTGATAGAAAAACATTTAAGTCTAAAGAACAGACTCAATCGTGGATAAAAACCGGAAGAGAGGATGTTGATAAAGAACCTACTGAGAAAACTGAAGAAGAAAAAACTTCGGAAGAAATAGAAGCTTTAAATAAAGCAACGGAAGGTATCAAAGGCCACACTGGAGATAAGATCTCAGAAAAATCTGTTGAAAAAAGTATTAAGGGCAATGTTGAAAAAATTAAGGCTAAATTAAAAAACTTAGATCCCGAACAGCAAAAACATGCACAAGATCTTATTGATGGGATGGAAGCCTTTTCGGATGCCAAAACACCTAAAGAGAAGGAAGAAGCTATTAAAAACTTAGTGGATAAAGGTTTAATAAAACGGAATGAACCTGGAACCAGTACGGTTAAAATTTACATAGACCCAAAGACAGGATTAGATTACAAAGAATTTGGACAAAATACGGCTCTCCATCAAAGCATTACAGCTTATGACCAAAAGGCTAGGAATGACGGTGAAGAATTGATCCCCACTCAAAGGAAGAGCACAATGGGTGGAAAAAAGATGAATCCTTCCGGTATCTTTAAAGATAAGAATGGTAAGCCCATGGTTGATGCAGTCGATATAAAGAGAGTGGAAGGTGGAGTTAATATAGGAGGCGTTGATTATGAAAAGAACCCAGACCCTGAAAAGGATCCCGAATTTAATAAAAAGCTAATATCTCACTTCACTAAAGACGGTAAATTTGATAAGGAGGCTTATGATAGTGCGGTTACGGCTATTCAGAGAAACAATGAAATTATAGATGAGGTAGAGAAAGTATTAGTAGAGGGAGGTCGATTAGATGTTGTAGACCCTCTCCCAGGAACT
>Ga0228676_1000008_pt1 | contig 48648 bp, 56 predicted proteins | sample 48D_rmetaG_FD_182782 | JGI IMG/M metagenome (GOLD analysis project Ga0228676, IMG submission 182782) | Seawater microbial communities from Monterey Bay, California, United States - 48D_r | ecosystem: Environmental > Aquatic > Marine > Coastal | place: USA: California | collected 2016-11-02
ATTTCCTGCTTATAGAAGTTTCCCTGAAATCTTTTCCAACTGTCATGAGCGTATGTATATACCTTGGAGTGTTGAAGATGCAGGAAACAAACTTGACAAGTTACTAGAAGGCCCACACAAAGATATGGGAAAAATTAGTGACTGGACAAGTGCTACTATTGATCGTTACATTGATATTATGCAAGGTAACGGAGAACAATGGAAGCGAGATGATAATCGTTATAGAGATCATGTAGCGGTTAACAAGTATTAGACAAGAAGGAGAAATAATTGTTTAAAGATATTGATAAAAGTATGATGATTAAACTTGCGCTGTTGCATGTTATCGTCGTTGTAGTAAGTAATGCTTTAGTTAGTATTCCAGTTGAATTTTTTGGAGTAAAACTAACCTGGGCTGCATTTACATTCCCGATTGTTGTTCTTGCAACCGATCTTACTGTGCGTATGCTAGGTAAGAATATTGCACGAGCAACTATCGCAGCAGCCTATCCGCTTGCTATCATTGGTAGTATTGCAGTAGTATTGCTAGAAGGTGCACCGCAGAGTGTTGCACTACGTATTGGCTTTGCAAGTGCTACAGCATATGCAGTTGGTACAATGCTAGACGTATATGTATTCCAATACTTGCGTGAAAAGTATCGTGCATGGTGGTTAGCACCAGCGTTGTCAACTGTAGTTGCAAACGTAATTGATAGTTACACATTCTTCTTTGTTGCGTTTAACAACTCAGCAGACGAGTATATGGCAGCAAACTGGATGGAGATTGCAGGATCACAAACTGTACTAAAGATTGCAGTAGGTTTGATTATCTTCTTACCAGCATATGGATTGCTATTAAAAGCATTATCCGGAAAGTTGCGAGAGCAATAAATGAAAGTATTAGTTACAGGTGCAAGCGGTTACATTGGTAGCCATGTATGCAAATTACTTAAAGAAAAAGGTCATAAAGTTATAGGTTGGGATACAGAAATCCACGGCGAAACTAATGATGTTAAGGAATTCTGTGACGAGTATTATAACGTAGACGTTACTGGTCAATATGCCGGTGGCGTCTACGATGCTATTGTACACCTTGCAGGACGCAGTGTAGTGCCTGATAGTTTAAAAGAACCAGCAGAGTATTATAGAGTAAATGTAGGCGGTACAGCAAACTTACTATCAATGACAACAACACCACATGTAATTTTTGCTAGTACAAGTAGTGCGTGGGAAATGGCATCACCTTATGCTCGCAGTAAAGTGGCAGCAGAAGATGTAATTAAGGAGAAAGCAGATGGATACACCATCTTTAGATTTTTTAACGTATCTGGTACTGACGGTGTTCATCGTCAATTGGGTGCTCCTACCCATCTTATTCGTGTCGCTGCTATGGTGGCTAGTGAAAAGATACCAGACCTTAAGATCTTTGGTACGGACTATGATACTAGGGATGGCACTTGCATTCGTGATTATATTCACGTTGTTGATTTGGCTGGCGCCATTGTCACAGCCGTGGAACGAGGCCCCGCAAATACGCCATATGAATGTTTAGGCAGTAATGTAGGATATAGTGTTAGAGAAGTTATTGACACTATGCAAAAAGTAACTGGTAAACAATTAAATATTATAGAAGCACCTCGTAGAGAAGGAGATGCTGTGAGCAGTGTTGTAGATACTCTTAGCGAGCATGTTACACTTACAAAAACAATAGAGGAAATGTGCAATGACCAGTACGAACTGGAACTTAGAAGACACAATCACAATTGATACTAGTATTGACGAGGATTTAACATTTGATGTGTCAGACATTACTATAAGTAGTATCGATACTAGCAGCATTGATACTATTACAATCGATACAACAAGTACTATCACACTCGAAGATACACATTGGGCTGACAATATTACCTGGGAACAAACTGAGTTTGTAGATACAATGCCTAGCATTGATAAAATACATAACATGGTTGGATATTACCCAGCTTTAGAAAAAGCATACGAAAATTTTAAAACAATTTACAAAATGGTAGAGCAAGACTATAAAGGAAATCACCAAGAAAATGATGAAACTCCATTCTAGTTGTTCAGCATTATATAGTCATACAAACATTAGGGGAGGCAATCGTGTCTACCCTTGCTGCCGTTATAAAACACCTATACAAACATTTGACGGTGATGTAGGCAGTATACTATACAGTGACGAATATAAAGCACTACGTGAGAACTTTACTATCGATGATCCAAATTGTGCAAAGTGCAAGCATGAAGAAAGTCTCGGCAAGGAAAGTTTACGAGAATGGTTTAATAAAACATACCCAATGGATATCAAACTTAGATATCTTGAAGTAGGATTTGATAACATATGCGATCTTACATGCGATGGCTGTTGGGAAGAGTGGAGTAGCAGTTGGTGGGTAAAGAAAAACCCAGACTTGCCTCCTAAAAAAGGAATTACCAGTACTACAGAATTTAGAAATATACCAGAAAGCATTAGTAAGGTTGTTTTCTTAGGTGGCGAACCATTAATGACTAATAGACATAGGCGCTTCCTAGAGTCATTTGACACCTTAGAACATTTAGAAGTTGAGTACTTTACTAATGGTATGCACAAACTTGTTGAAGATGATTATAGACTACTTAGTCAATGCAAACATGTACATTTTACAGTTAGTATTGACGGAGTAGGCGCATTAAACGAACAAGTACGTGGCGGTAGTGTTTGGAGTAGAGTAGTCAAAACATTAGACGAAATTGCTGATACATTTGATTATACTATTCATACAACGCTACATAAAAATAACTGGCAAGGATTACCTGATATGTGTGAATTTGCTAATAATTATAAAAAATGGACAACAAATGTCTTGACATATCCAAAGAAACTTAATATAATAAACTTAGAGCAGTCTGATAAAAATCAACTTATAAAAATACTAAAAACAAATAAAATACCAAATAGGCAATATATAGAGGCGCACTTGAAAGGAGAAGCATGATGGACATGCGCAGTTACGAAGAATGGAAACAACACGGTGCTGAAGAAAGTTCAGTAGACGAAGTTACATGGAGCAAAAACGATCTACTAACACTGGATTGGGAAGCTACACATATGACAGATGAAATCCCAGAAGATAGTAGTTGGGATACATTTGCTACAAAAAATAAAAAAGCATTAGAAGCAATGTACAAACAATGGAAAGTACCAAAAGAAGGTAGTTTACATTATATGTGTATTAGACCTGAGCTTACAAAAGGTTTAACTAGTGTTATTGTACCTTATGCACATATGAAATTTAACTATAACTTTTTAAAACTAACACCCGGATGCAGTTTAATGTGGCACTTTGACACATATGCTACATTTGTAAAATTTAATAATATCACAGAGGATCAAGCAGACGATATATGTCGCACTGTTACTATGATGTCGGATTGGGATAGAGGACAAGTGTTACAAGTTGGCGACGAAGTATATACACACTGGCAAGCAGGTGATACATATACGTGGAAAGGCGATACATGGCACGGAATGTCAAACTTTGGTCCAAGTGAATGTATTGTTTCGCAAATAACATTTTTGGACGAAGATGACAAATATACCCAATGATAAAAGACATATGGATTTTGGAAGTGCTTTTGCAATAAGCGATCCAGAAACTACAAAACTTTTACGTAATACATTAGATCTACAATGTCTCAATAATGACAACATTATTGACGAATTTTTGTATGACTACGACAAATGGATTAAAAAATCAACAGTTAATAGTATTACAGGGTTAGAAGATTTTAAATACAAATGCTATAGCAACGGAACAACCGAATCATTTGATAAATTTTATATGAAAAATTCTAAAAGACGCTTCCGCTGTTTTAAAGGCGAGTATATGTATCATAAACTTGCTTGGAGAGACAAATATGTTTGGGCATATTTAGAAGATGAACCGTTGCACAAAGCAGATGCAGTAGTAATTAGTCTACCATTTGCAGATACAGGCGACAAGCACTCTAAGTATCATGAACTTATGCGTGAGTGCTGTGAGCTTGGAATACCAGTACTGGTAGATTGTGCATATTTTGGTGCTTGTTACGGCGTATCAATTGATATTGCATATAATTGTATAACTGATGTAACTTTTAGCCTTAGTAAAAGTTTTCCAGTAGCATATGCACGTATTGGTATAAGATATACTAAAGTCGATGACGACGATACTATGTTTGTATACCATAAAATTTCATATAACAACAAACTAGGTGCAGCATTAGGCATAAAGTATCTTGAAAACTTTACACCCGACTACATACCACAAAAATATATACAAAAACAAAAAGAATTTTGTAATGAGCTAGGAATAAATCCAAGTGCGACAGTAATTTTTGGTATAGATGATAAAAATATATATAACCAATATAATCGCGGCGGAAATACAAATAGATTAAGTTTCCATAAACAGTATATAAAAGGATTAAATTTTGCCAGTACAGAGTAACAACGATTGGGATCCATTGCAAGAAATTATCATCGGCACTGCTGATAATTGTGTACATCCTACTATGAATAAGAGTACACACAGCTTTATCTACGGTGGTGAAGAAGCAGAAGACATCAAACAGTTTGATGGACAACCTATTGCACAATGGATTGTAGACGAAGCAAACGAAGACCTTGACGGGCTAGAAAAATGTCTACAAGGACTAGGTGTAAAAACAATGCGTCCAGAGCCTGTAGATCACAACAAAAAGTTTAGCACTCCAGAGTGGGAAACAACAGGGTGGTATACATTCTGTCCAAGAGATTTGCTGCTGCCGTTGGATAATATGATTATTGAATGTCCAAGCCCTATGCGAGCAAGATACTTTGAAACTAGAGCATACTACGAACATTTGTATCGCTGGATGCAAGAAGGTACACAGTGGATCAATGCTCCAAAGCCTATCTTAACAGATGACAACTATCAACTAGAAGACAGACGTGATGCTACACTAGTAAACAAAGAGATTATTTTTGATGCACCAAATATTGTTCGTATGGGACGTGACTTGTTGTGCCAAGTAAGCAACAGTGGCAACCAACTAGGCTTTCAGTGGCTTAAGACTATCTTAGAGCCCAAAGGCTATCGCCTACACGTTGCTGAGAAGTACTATAGCTTTGCACACTTTGATAGCACAGTACTGCCGCTACGCCCTGGATTGGTGCTGTTAAACGCAGGCAGACTAAGTGAAGATTGGTACCCACCTATTTTCAAAGACTGGGACAAGATTTGGGTAGGCGAAGAAGACCTACACGTACCGCCAGCAAACACAGGTGTTGCTCCGTGTAGCCCGTACATTGGACTTAACTTCCTAAGTGTTAACGAAGAACTGGTTGTTGTAGATGAAAAACAAGAAGCACTAAGACGTATATTAGGCAAGCACGGCATTGATACTATTGGACTACCTATGCGTCAAGCACGTAGTATGAGCGGAGGCTTCCACTGTGCTACACTAGATACAAAGCGTAAAGGCACATTGGAGGATTACTTTTAATGCTACACACTATTGAAGAACTAATACAAAGACTCGAAGTTATGAAAGATAAGGCTATCGAACTACATCGTATACGCAATCAATATAGCGAACTAAGTGGTAAAACATACGACAAGACGATTGCAAATGCATTACTTGACGATATACAAAGTATGGCAATGTCAATTGCAAATGATCGCGAAGGCGATGAAATAAAAACAGAAATGGATGAATGGAAAAAATGAACAACTATATCTTTACAAGCGAAAGTGTTAGTGACGGACACCCCGATAAAGTAGCAGATCAAATATCTGATGCACTAGTGGATGCCGGGCTTGCTAATGGAGACGAAACTTCTCGTGTTGCCATTGAAACACTTGTAACCACTAACCATGTAACGTTAGCGGGCGAAGTAAAAAACTTTAATGTCACTAAGGACAAAGTTAAACAAATCGTGCGTGACAAAGTTAAAGAGATTGGTTATGAACAAGAAGGGTTTCATTGGGATAATTTGCGTATCTATAATGAGATTCACTCACAAAGTGGTGATATTGCACTAGGTACAGACGACTTTGGTGCAGGCGATCAAGGCTTGATGTTTGGCTATGCTTGTAATCATACAGACAGTATGATGCCAGCACCTATTCATTACAGTCATGAGATACTAAAGAACTTAAAAGGCAAACGTGGTGCTATACTAGGACCAGATGCTAAAAGTCAGGTAAGCGTCGAGTACTATGGTGCTAGACGTGACGGTGTGATCAAACGTATTGATCAAGTTGTGATAAGTACACAGCACACAGAAGGCAACGTAGAAGAAGCAAGACATCTTTGTAAACTTGCCGCAATGGAAGAATTAGGAGACTTAGTTGATGAAAGAACTACATGGCATCTTAACCCTACTGGAAATTTCGTTATTGGTGGTCCTGACGGTGATGCAGGTGTTACTGGGCGGAAAATTATTGTTGATACTTATGGGGGTTTTGCTCCTCATGGTGGCGGTGCGTTTAGTGGCAAAGATCCAACAAAAGTCGACAGAAGTGCCGCCTACATGGCACGATGGCTCGCCAAGAATGTAGTAGCAGACAATATGGCAGACTGGTGCAATATCCAGTTGAGCTATGCTATTGGTGTTAAAGAACCTACAAGCATTTATGTTGATTCGAATGGACACAATGCTAGTATTGCAAAGTTTATTGAACGTGAGATTGACTTGACTCCAAAAGGAATCATTGACAGATTCGATTTATTCAAGTATAATAACTATAGTAAGAACTGTACATACGGACACTTTGGTAATAAAGATGTTCCTTGGGAAAGGCTCGGTTGGTAATGAAAGATCCAAAAGTAGAACAAATGGTTAAAGAACTAAACACTTTAGTAAACAATATGAATAAATTAAATATTAAATTGTATAAACAAGGCGTGTCATATAGATTAGAAGATGGGTTTAATGACGAAATAAATGCAAAACACGTCGAAATACAATATTTACAACAAAAAGTAGAGTATTAAAAATGGTAAAAACATACTATAGTTGGCAAGACGTTAATACGGCTGCAACTAATATTGCGTTAAAAATGTATAAAGATGGCTGGAAGCCCGATTATATTGTTGGATTGAATAGAGGTGGATTACCAATTAGTGTAATGCTTAGTCATCTGCTCAACTGTAATCATTATGCGCTAGATGTGCGTTTGCGTGACAATGCTACACAAGAATCAAACTGCTGGATGGCCGAAGATGCTTTTGGATATCACGATGGACAATGCAAACCTAAAATGCGAAAGCAAATACTAATTGTAGATGACATTAACGATACAGGTGCTACGTTCAAATGGATTAGAGAAGATTGGCAAAGCGGTTGCTTGCCCAATAGCGAAGGCTGGAATGATGTTTGGAATGACAATGTTCGCTTTGCTACCATGTGTGAAAAGACACATACAAAATTTGACGGTGTTGATTATTATTGGAAAGAAATTGACACTAGCGAAGAAGATACTTGGATTGTGTTTCCTTGGGAATACGACGAATGATAGTTGACTGGAGTCTAAGTGACCTAAAACAAGGCGTAAACAAAATTAGTTTTGCTGAAAGCGATCCTCGAATGGACGGATTTGTTACTTGGGGTTGTAAAAAAGACTTGTATGAGTTACTATGGCATATCGAAGATGCATTAGATAAATGTAGTACGTATGCTGGTGAAGATCTCTTTGTAAGAGACAGAGAGAAACAACAAACTATAAAAGCATTAAAAGGAGAAAACAATGCGTGAACAACTAGTAAAGGCAGCTCGTATGCATGCCGAAGGAGAGCTCGAAAGAGCAAAAACAAACATCTTGGTGTATATGCATCAAAGTGTTGGTATCGGTGAGCATAGCGATATTGTTGAAGCTATTCAAGAAGAACTTGATAAAATGGCTGCCGCAACAGATCGTATTGAAATGTTAAATGAACATTTTAGTTGACAAAAGATCTAAATAATGTTACTATAAACTATATAGACATCCACGTCTATAACTCGGAGAAAAAATGAGCAAAGCAGAACAACTAAAAGCCCGCCTAGATGAACTAGGCATTCGTCACTGGGCAGGCGACAATATTTCACAAGTATTACAAAATGGTGATAAAGAAGAACTTATTGATAATGCTACTACAGCATTTGAAGGTGTACTAGATGCACTATTGATTGATCGTCATAACGATCCTAACTCACAAGGCACAGCAAGACGTCTTGCTAAAATGTACTTTAATGAAATTATGGCAGGACGTTATGATCCAGCGCCAAGTGCAACAGCATTTCCTAATGATAGCGATGATCGCTATGAAGGTATGTTAGTAGTACGCAGTGAACTTAAAAGTATGTGTTCGCATCATCACCAGCCAGTAGCAGGTATTGCATACATTGGTATTATTGCCGCTGATAAGTTAATTGGTCTAAGCAAGTACACACGTATTGCACAATGGTGTTCACGTCGTGGCACACTACAGGAAGAACTTGCAAATGATATTGCACGTGAGATCCAAGCCGCAACTGGTGCAGAACATTTAGGTGTTTATATTCAAGCAACACACGGTTGTTGTGAGAATCGCGGTATTATGGCACATAGTAGTTTAACACAAACTACAGTACTACGTGGCGCATTTAAAGATGATGCAGGTACAAAGAAAGAGTTCTTTGATAACATTAAACTACAACAGGAGTTTAGTTGCTAATGAAACTTAGATATTCAGAAGCTTTTTATAGCGTACAAGGCGAAGGCAAGTTTGTAGGAGTACCCAGTGTATTCCTACGCACCTTCGGTTGTAACTTTCGTTGTATGAACTTTGGCTTAAAGAACGAGCCAATGCGTGATGTAAAACAAAAAGCAGGCATTATTCACAATGCCGAAGTACAAGGATTACTTGACGCAGGTGTACATGAAACAACTAAAGAATTTACAGACTTGCCTATTATACACACAGGTTGCGATACATATGCAAGTATCTATCCAGAGTTTAAACACTTTAATCGACAAGCAACTGTGGACGAAGTAGTTGAGCATTTACTTTCACTTACTCCTAATGGTAAGTGGGTACAGGACAATGGTCAAGATGTACACTTGATCATGACAGGCGGTGAACCGTTGTTAGCGTGGCAACGGCTTTACGTAGAGCTGTTTGAACATCCACGTATGCAGGATTTAAGGAACATCACATTTGAAACAAACACTACACAACATTTACACGACGATCTCTACAACTATCTCAACAACAGCGACAGACTTACAGTCACTTGGAGTTGTTCCCCAAAACTTAGTGTCTCAGGAGAACCTTGGGAAACTGCTATCAAGCCTGATGTTGCTAGTGAGTATCAGTGCGTTACTGATAGCGAACTTTATCTTAAGTTTGTTGTGGCTACTGAAGACGACTTTGAAGAAGTTAAAAGAGCTGTGGACGCTTACAGAAGTGCCGGGGTGGAATGTCCGGTATATCTTATGCCAATGGGCGGACGCAGTGAAGAATACACCCTCAACGTTAAAGACGTGGCTGAAGCGTGTATGGCAGAAGGATGGCGATTTACCCCAAGACTCCATATCAGCTTATTCGGAAATGCCTGGGGAACTTAGACAATATAAAAATGCACAACACGAAAAGGCTATGAAGGCGCCTATCGATCAAGACGCACTTAGAAAGGCAGGTCTATAATGGGATGGTGGAGTAAAAAAGTAAGAGACTTAACAGGCGTTACTGCTAAGGAACAAAAAGAACTAGAAGTTATTAAAGTACGTGATCCAAAAGAATATGCAACACGTAAGAAGGAACCTTGGGTAAATGTACTTGATATGCAAGTCAACGGAGACAATATCCGTAATGGGTTCTTTGAGCTTGATTGGAACAAATACTTTATTCAAGAACTAATACAAAACGGATACGGAGAAGAATCAGATCCCGAAGAAGAAATTGTTGATAGATGGTTCCGTGACATTGTGTATAACATGCTACAAGAAGAAGCAGTTGATTCTAAAGTAAACACTGGTTACATTAATGTAGTGCCAATTGATAAAGGCAAAAGCGAAGTAAGTTAATGCTTGACAAATCGTATATAATCGTATATAATCGTATATATAAACAACAATAGGCAAACTAATGGCAACTTATATTCTAGTAGACACTGCTAACACTTTCTTTCGTGCAAGGCATGTAGTACGTGGCGATATTGACACTAAGGTCGGTATGGCCTTCCATATTACATTGTCAGGTGTTAAGAAAGCATGGCAAGACTTTGATGCAGATCATGTTGTGTTTTGTTTAGAAGGTCGTAGCTGGCGCAAGGACTATTATGAGCCTTACAAGCGCAACAGAAAAGTTGCTCGCGATGCACTAACTCCTGCACAGCAAGAAGAAGATACAATCTTTTGGGAGTGCTTTGACGAATTTAAAACATTTATTACAGACAAAACTAACTGTACAGTAATGCGTCATCCGCAACTAGAAGCAGATGACTTAATTGCTGGTTGGGTGCAAGCACACCCTAATGACAATCATGTTATTATTAGTACTGACGGCGACTTTGCACAACTTATTGCACCTAATGTACAACAGTACAACGGTGTTAGCAATACTATTATTACACACGAAGGATACTTTGACGATAAGAAGCGTGAGCCTGTTATTGACAAGAAGACTAAAGAGCCTAAGCCTGCACCCGAGCCCGACTTTATGTTGTTTGAAAAGTGTATGCGTGGCGATACTAGTGACAACGTGTTTAGTGCTTACCCCGGTGTACGCAAGAAAGGCACTAAGAACAAAGTAGGTCTTATTGAAGCATTTGCAGACAAAGACACTAAAGGTTACAACTGGAACAATATGATGTTGCAACGCTGGACTGATCATAATGGCGAAGAACATCGTGTACTAGATGACTACAACCGCAATGTTGTACTATGTGACTTGACTGCACAACCTGCAGATATTAGAGAGATAATTAATAGTACTATTGAAGAAAATGCAAAGCCTAAAGAAGTACAACAAGTAGGCATGCGTCTTATGAAATTCTGTGCTAAGTGGGATATGCAACGTATTGCAGACCAGGCAGCATCTTATGCAACACCATTACAAGCGAGGTATATAAATGACAATTAATGCTAAACCAATCTTAGAGGATAAGTTTTGGATTGTCGAAGAAGCCGGAGAAAAAGTTGGCACAATTAGTAAAAACGACGAAGGTTTCATTTTTAGTAACAAAGGTAAAATTACCTTTCACTCCGATGCATCAGATCTAACTAAAAAGTTTGGGCCTAGTTTTTTAACTGCAAAAGTTATTGCACCTGAAGAGCAAAAAGACTTTTCAGTGCATGGATTTCCTACACGCACAACACCATACAACAGTATGTTTGATATACAAAACAAACTTCCGTTGTTTACAAAAAGTGAAAAGAGTCGTAGTGTGTATTGTGCTGGTTATTATCTAATTAAGTTTAACGTAAACTGGCTTAAAAGTTTTTGTCCAAAGCAAGTTACAGTTGAGCGCAATGAATATATGGGTCCTTATAAGACTGAAATTGAAATGAAACTGGCTCTAAGCAATGTCAAACGAACCACTTAATACTGCTCCATTACAACAGTTTATCAAACAAGTTCAGGCTGCTGAAAACAGTCGTGCCAAAGAAGTTCGTATGGATATTGCACAAGCAAAAAATCTAGCATTTGCACTTGGTATTGTTATGTCTCGTATACACGGAGACTTAGAAAAATTTGTAAAAGAAAATGCTAGTGGGGCGTCAGATGACATCATAAAAGTAGAAATAGGCGGTGGTGGCGAATGGAAATAGACATTTAAAATGATAAATATATGCGTATATAACTAAAGGATACGCATATGAGTAGACCAGCACCAAATATATTAATGGAATTTGTAGACGGTAAAACTTACAAGAGTGAGCAAGTGCTCGATGCTGAAGCTATCTGGGCGGTATTCTATAAAGACAAACCATTTAACTTAAAGTCACAAAACAAATTAACAAATTATCCCGGACCTAAGTATAAGAAAACAAGTTTTTCAAATCCAGGACATGCAATTAATCTTTCTAAAAAACTAAACATAATGTTTAAGACTAACGACTTTGCTGTATTTAAATTAACAGCAGGCGAAAAAGTTACAGATGAATAAGACAGTATATACAAAACTTTTTTTAAAACAACTTAACCTGGCAATTAGTAAAGAGAACATAGCTCAGTACTTTCCAACATGGTGGAAGAACACTAGAGAAAAGGAAGTCGGCGGACTTCGTTTAACCGAAGAAGGGTTTGATATGCTTTCTAAAATTGATCTAGCAACATATAGAATACTGTATCCACCAGATATGCCAATCACCACACAGGTAATTATATTTTTAGATCAGTTTATTGACTGTCCGTATTACCTTGATAACACTGCTATACACGTAACCAACGAGAAAAAAGCAGTTGAACTTACACTGTTCAGTGGCGATCTTCGTAAGTACGGTATAACAAAAGCCATGAAAAGATCAGAAAACTTACCAAGTAAAGGTTGACAAGCAACCATTCCAATGTTATATTAGTTTATAGGCACTGATAAACATGAGAGGAATACAGCATGTCAGATTTAAGAACAGTTTCGCCAAACAAGGCAAAAGCAAGTTTGCGCCGGGCAATGCGCAAAAAACGTCCTATCTTTATTTGGGGTCCTCCAGGTATTGGTAAGTCAGATATCGTAGGGCAAGTAAACGATAGCTTTCCTAACAGTCATTTGATTGATATTCGACTATCTCTTTGGGAACCAACAGATATTAAAGGCATTCCTTACTTTGATTCAACACAAGGTAAAATGGTGTGGGCACCACCTATGGAATTGCCAGATGAAGAAATGGCATCTAAGTATGATCATATTACATTGTTCTTAGATGAAATGAATTCTGCGGCACCAGCAGTACAAGCGGCTGCGTACCAGTTGACACTTAATCGTCGTATTGGTGAATATAAGTTACCGGACAATGTAGTTATTGTTGCCGCAGGTAACCGTGAAGCAGACAAAGGCGTGACATATCGTATGCCTGCTCCACTTGCTAACCGATTCGTTCACTTAGAATTAGCTGTCAATTTTGACGACTGGTTTGAATGGTCAGTTGCAAACAATATCCACAAAGACGTTGTTGGCTACTTAACTTTTGCCAAAGGCGATTTGTATGATTTTGATCCACGTAGTTCTAGTCGTTCATTTGCTTCTCCTCGCTCATGGACATTTGTATCAGAACTACTTGAAGACGATGATGATGAGTCTACTACAACAGATCTAGTTGCTGGTTCTGTTGGAGAAGGACTTGGAATTAAATTTATGGCGCATCGCAAGATTGCATCTAGTATGCCTAATCCAAGCGATATTTTATCCGGCAAAGTAAAAGAATTACAGACACAAGAAATCAGTGCCAAGTATTCCTTGACTGTAAGTCTTTGTTATGAGCTTAAAGAAGCATGTGACAAAAATGATAAAAAGTTTGATGATAAAGTCAACAACTTTTTACGCTTTGCAATGGATAACTTTGAAACTGAATTAGTTGTTATGGGTATCAAATTAGCTCTTACGCAATACTCACTGCCAATTGATCCAGACGCAATTGCATGTTTTGATGAATTTCATGACCGTTATGGCAAATACATCAAGGCTGCACAGAGTGCATAAGACGCCATACAGTTGGGCGGGTCAATCTCGCCCAACTTTTCTCTTGACAAAACGTAAATAGAAGTGTATTATAAGTATATAGGCACTGAAGGAGAATACGCATGTTAGACTTTTTACCACATTATGTTGCAATGAAGATGTCGACAGAAAAGACAGCATCTGAATTACGTACATGGCAACCTGATCCCGATCTAACAGATGAACAGTTGGACGAAATGAATGTCGATGTATACGAACGTATTATTACTGCTCGTATCGGACTGCTATTACGACACCCTTTCTTTGGTAATATGGCAACACGTTTGAAAGTTCAACGTGCTGATTGGCTTCCTACTGCCGCTGTAGACGGTCGTAACTTATTCTACAATGTACAGTTCTTTAATGCAATGAACAATAAAGAAATTGAGTTTGTTCTTGCACACGAAATTCTACATATGGTATTTGATCATTTAACACGTAGAGAAGATCGTGATCCTCGACTATATAATATTGCATGTGACTATATTGTTAATAACTTGTTAGTAGATGATCGAATTGGAACTATCCCAAGTATTGTAAATTGCTTTCAAGACTTTAAATACCGTGGTTGGGCTAGTGAAGCAGTGTACGACGACTTGTATGAAGAAGCTAAACAGAACGGTGAAGAATACCTAAAGCAACTAGGCGAAATGCTAGACGAACATATTGACTGGGAAGGCGAAGGTGACGACGGCGACGAAGGAGAAGGCAAAGGTCGTCCAACATATAGCAAAGCCGAACGTGAAGCTATTAAAGATGAAATTAAAGAAGCAATGATTCAAGCATCTCAAAGTGCAGGTGCTGGAAATACACCAGTAGGTGTACAGCGTTTGATCAAAGAACTAACTGAACCTAAAATGAACTGGCGTGAACTTATTCAACAACAGATTCAAAGCACAATTAAAAGCGATTATACATTTAGTCGCCCATCACGCAAAGGTTGGCATACTGGTGCTATTCTTCCAGGTATGAATTTTGACGAAACTATTGATATTTGTGTTGCAATTGATATGAGTGGATCAATTGGTAATGCACAAGCCGCAGACTTTTTAGGTGAAGTAAAAGGCATCATGGATCAGTTTAAAGATTATAAAATTAAGATCTGGTGCTTTGATACAAGTGTATACAACGAAGATGATTTTGCAGGCGACGATGGACGTGAAATTACCGAATACGAAATTAAAGGCGGTGGCGGTACTGACTTTGATGCTAACTGGAACTATATGAAAGAGCATGGTATTCAACCCAAGCGTTTTATTATGTTTACAGATGGATACGCATGGGATAGTTGGGGTGACCCAGACTGGTGTGAAACAGTGTTTGTAATTCATTCACACCACGATAAGAACCTTGAGGCGCCATTCGGCATGACAGCGCACTACGAGGAGGCTGCGTGATAAAAGGTAAAATTAATCCTTTAAATGTTTTAGATATACGTAAGTTGGATTTTTGTCCTCCTTACTTTGAAACAACGACCTTTGCAATGAAATATAATATTACTAGTGCAATGGAAGAATGGATTACATCAAACTGTAACGGTAGATATTTTATTGGACGATCGGTCCAATTAGTAAACGATCAAATCACACCTTCAATGAAAGTAGGATTTGAATCACCTTCAGAACTTAGCTATTTCTTATTAGCTTGTCCACATCTGAAGTACAATTAAAAAAAGCCAAATAAGTAATTTATAATAGGAGTATTAAAATGGCAGAAGAACAGACACAAACAGATCCAAACGAACTAACAATCCAGGATCTAGCTACTATGAAAGGCATCATTGATGTTGCTAGTGAACGTAGTGCATTTAAACCAAAAGAAATGGCAGCTGTAGGTATTATCTATAATAAATTAGAGTTGTTCCTAAACAATGTTGAAGAGCAACAAAAACAAGCCAAAGAAGCAGCAGAGGCCGCAGCAGCCGCGGCGCCAGCACCAGAGGCTACAGAAAGCGAGTAATACATGTATAAACACGTAGGAAGAATTAAAAACAATCAACGAAAGGTAGTTGTAGCGTATCGTACGATTCCAAACGATCCATATTCGTGCTTAGTTGTTACATCAGATGCTCTAGCAGCAGCAGATCATGACGATCTAATGAAGTTAGTCGAATCAGATGCAGGACAAAGAGCAGATGAATTTTACGAAGCAATGCAACGTACATATCTTTCAGATGGTAGAAATATGTTAACTGGACTACATACAACTGGCCATATGCGTAAATTTCCAACAAACGAGATTGAAATGGTTCCTAACAGATCAAGTGTAGTACTACTAAGTGAATTGAACGAAGTTATTGCACAGCAAAAAGGTGTTGCAATTGATGATCTTTCAGTTAAAAGCCAAGCAAACCCAAAGCCGGAAACAACTGCATCAGTTGAAACTCCAGCACCTACTACACTAGAAGCTCCTCAAAGTGAAGTGTTGACTGATGATGCTATTGCTGCTAAGTTGCGTAGTGATGCTGACAGACTGTTTAAAGAAGCAAAAGCTCTAAGAGAACAGGCTGAAGAACTATCGCCTACTAAACGCAAAGCAACAAAAAAAGCAACCGAGAGCGCCTAGTGAGTGACAGATCCAAATAACAAGACCGACGAAACTGATTGGGATGATATATTTCAAGATATTGAAATTGAAATATTACCAATTGAATATATGAAAAAATGCATTATTAAGTTTAAAGACGGTAATGTATGGGAAGTTGACATCAAAGATAGTCGTAAGAAGCAATCAATTGACGACATTGAGCAAAGTTTAGAAACACTGTTTCAAGAATACGAACCAACTATTGATAATATAGACTTCCGTATGGACATGGATCGCATTAGAAAAGACTTGACTAAACGTGTTAAACGTTTTCTCAAATTAAATAAATGATAATTGCTCCTAGGTGATAAATACATATAACAAAATATCACCTAGGAGAATTTTCAAATGGCATTACAGCTAAGACGTGGAACCAATGCAGAGCGAGCTGCCGAGACATTTGCTGTTGGCGAACTAATATACACAACTGATACTAAACAGATATATGTTGGTGACGGATCAACACAAGGCGGAGTACTAGTATCAAGTAGCGCAGCAAGCTCACCTGCATCATTAACTCAAAATTTAAGTTTAAACGGATTTAATATTTCAGGAACAGGAAATATTAGTGCAACCGCTTTTGTAGGTGACGGCAGCGGGTTAACTGGTATTGCTAGTGGAGCAGGTGTTGAAGAAGGCCAAGAGTATGCAATCGATATACAAGGTAATGTTAGAGGTGATGACACTACAGTATTAGTTGATGCAGCATTGGGCAGAGTAAGTGCAGATCATTACGGTGATGGTAGTAACTTAACAGGCATTACACTTAATCAACTTGCTAATGTAGACACAACAGGTGTAACAACAAATAGTGTTTTAAAGTATGATGGCGCAGATTGGGTAATAGGTGTTGATAGTGGTGCAGCGGCATCCGATACATTTGACGGTGATGTTACAGGTAGTGTGTTTGGAAATGACTCAACTCTAATAGTTGATGGTATTGATAATACATTACACGGAAATTTAGAAGATGTTAGTAGTATAACATACCCTGATACCTTAGATATAACCAACGGCACAACCGGTGCAATAAGTAATACATTTATTTCTAATACAGACAATGCGTCATATCTAAAGATTAGAAGAACAGATTCCGGTACACCATCTGATCAAAATATTGGAGTGTTAGCATGGGATCAAATTGACGACAGTGGTACAAAAACATATGTATCGTTTGCAGGTTGGCATTCTGGATTATATATTGGTACAGCATCCGATGGCGCAACATATGCACCAACAAACTATGTAGGTATAACTGATGGCAATATGGCACTTGGTGATTATACTCCAGCAGCAGGTTTAAGACTTGATGTAAGAGGTAACGTAAAAGCAACTGGATTTATACAAGCAGGATCATTAACAACTACTGAACGTAATGCGCTTACAGCAGCAAACGGTATGTTATTGTATAACTCTACTGACAGTGTATTCCAAGTGTACGAAAATGGTGCCTGGGTTGCTATGCGTGACGGCACTGGTGGCGGTGGCGGTGGTGGCGCATCATCGTTTACTAATATTGGTATTAGTGCAGATGATAGTGCTGTTAGACTTATCAACGAAGGCGAAAGCATTGGTATACTAGGTGGAACTGCTATTACTACAGCAAGTGATGCAGAAGGTAATATCACTATCACAGGTGTAGCACAAGACTTTGCCTTTGGTAGTATAACAGGAACTCCTACTACATTAGCAGGATACGGAATTACAGATGCAGCCACAAGTGCTCAAGGTGCTCTAGCGGCAAGTGCTCTACAGCCAGCAAACCTGGGCAACTTTACATTTACCAACAGCATACTAGACTCAAGCGATTCAAGTGCTATTACAGTTACTCCAGCTGTAACTGTAAGTAGTGATTTAACAGTTGAAAATGATCTAGTAGTAACTAATACTGTAACAGCAGATAGATTTATATCAACAGGTACAGAAACACCAGAAATTAGTGCAAGTGCTAACTTAAACTTAACAGCAGGAAATGCTGTTGTGGTAACAAGTTCATCACTACGTATGGCAAGTTTTACTACAACAGAAAGAAACGCATTAGCAGCCCAAAACGGCGACATTGTATACAACACAACAGATAACAAATTCCAAGGTTATGAAAACGGTGCATGGGCTAACTTAATCTAAGGGGGCTTAAATGAGCGAAAAAGAATATATTGTCACACTAGAAGCAGGTGTTGACTACGATGCATTCAATGCAGAAATGATTGCAAACACGGGTGCAGGAGATATTCCTAATCGCACAGTTGCAGTAGCAAACGCAAGACCATTGAGTCAGCGTAACACACATTACAGTTTGACTGACGAAGAAGCTGTTGCGTTACGTAGTGATGCTAGAGTAGTTGATGTACAAATTCCGCCCGAACTTAGAGACGATATTGAAATTGGTAATAACGCACTTGTTACCGATGCATTTAGAAAAACCAGTGCTATTACCGCAGCAGATTTAAATTGGGGTAATGCTAGATGTGTTGTTAGAGAAGACTTATGGGGTAGTGGTACAACCAGTGTCACAGCAGACTTTCCGCATACACTAACAGGGCAAGGTGTTGACATTGTAATACAAGATTCGGGATTACAATCCGATCATATAGAATTTACAAAAATTAATTACAATTCAAACGATATGTACAACAAAGGTGCAATAACATCTGATAGTACAAACGGAGCAGTTTTTGACAGATCTATACAAGTAAAAGGTGTAAAAATTGTTTTAGCTGGAGCAGTTGGTGGAGCAACAACAGTGCCTGATGAATGGGGTAATAAAGTTGCCCAGATGTATAATTGGTTCCTTGATCCAACAGCAGCAAATGTTTCACCTCCAATACAAGAAAAATTAATACTTACACTTAGAGGCGATGCTGAAGTTAGCTGGCACCAAGGAAAACAAACAGCGCAACGTGTTGGATATGGCGGCGGTGCTTCATATACACCAAATTGGTTAACAGACGAAGGAGCAGCACAGTATGCTGGTTATGTTAACTTTTTAGATAGTCACGAAATGAACGATATGGTATGGTATCAAAACAGTAGTGGCACGCCAGGAACTGGTGATATTGATGCTCAAGAAGTTATCGAACACATATTTCATACAATACACATGCACGGACTGCCAGCAGATGATTTAAAAATGTATGCTTACTTAGCTGCTGACTGGCAAAGTGGCGAGCTATTCGCAGCAATGGAAGAAGCATTTGACGCAAGCAAATGGGATCCATCGGGTTATCAAAGTCCAGCAAATGCGTGGAAAACTGACTCAGACGCATTTGAAGTAGCAGCAAAAGAATACTTGTATCTACTAAACTTTTGTATGTTTGATTATTCAAGTTTATGGGATGGCGGTAGTCTTGCTCCTGAATGGACAGACGATGTTAGAACACCAGCACAAATTGAATCAACACTTCCGTTAGGTTATGCGTTATTTAAAAAGTATATCGAACCATGTATTGCTAAAGTTTCTAAAAGAGCTATACAGAGTTTATTTGGTGACGGGGACACAGGCAATCCATTTGATGCAGGACACTCAGGATATTCACCAGATGCACTAAGTAGAGTAAAAGAAATCGATTGGTACGATCACAGTGGTGTAAGCGGTACAATGAGTGCAAACCATTATAGAGACTATAATGGACACGGATCACATTGTGCTGGTACTGTAGCAGGGCGCACACTAGGCTGGGCACGAGATGCTGACATATATAGTGTAAAAGTTGGCGGATTAGAAGGCGCCGGCGATAGTGGCGGAATTAGTGTAAGCGATTGTTTTGATGTTATTAAAGGCTGGCACAACAACAAGCCAGTGGACCCTAAGACTGGATTTAAGCGCCCTACAGTAGTCAATGCTAGTTGGGGATATAGCGGAACACGTAGTACTGACCCTACTGCTATAAGCTATAGAGGTAATAGTTTAACACCAGGAACCAATGGTGTGGCCAACAGTGACGCAGACTGGTATACATATTTTGGTATTATTCCGCAGTACTTTAGTAGCGGTACAGCTAGAAGACTTAATGTTAGAGTAGCAAGTGTAGATGCTGATGTTGAAGAATGTATAGCAGCAGGTATACACTTCTGTATAGCAGCAGGTAACAGCTATTGGTACATTGATACCGCTACAGGCGACAACTGGAATGATACAATCACTGTGGGCAATGGCGCAGAAACTCCATACAGAGGTAGCAGTCCATATACCACCGATGCATTCATGGTAGGTAATATAGATACTAGTTATCAAGGATCGTTAGAACAAAAAGCAGAGTCAAGTTGTCATGGCCCAGGAGTTGATATTTTTGCGCCAGGAACAAGTATTATGAGTTGTGCTAGTACAGACAAGTCAGGTGCGTGTGATTTAACTGATGGCACTGAAGCAAGTGCAAGTACAGTACAATCGCCTATTACAGGTTCGAGTGCTACAGACGAATACATGAAAATATCAGGTACTAGTATGGCATCTCCACAAGTAGCAGGAATGGTAGCAAGTGTGCTTCAGGCTAATCCAGGCATGACACCGGCACAGATGAAAACGTACATTCACAATAACGCAACAACAGATAAGTTATTTGTAGATTCACAAACTGAAGCCACTGCTGCGTCATTCACATTTCCTATTCCTACATCAAATGGAGCAATTGCCTATACATTTACTAGTACTGCAGATAGATCAGGAGGAAATGTAGTTGGCGATAACCCAACTATAACTATCTACGAAGGTGATACTATTACTCTTACAAATAATACAAATTCACATCCTTTGTATATTAAGCACACACAAGGTGGAGGAACAGGAGATCAAGTCACTACTCCAGCAGCAACTGGGCAAGGATCAACTCTTGGAGATGTAAGTTGGACCCCTACAGTGCCAGGGGTATATTACTATCAGTGTAGTGCGCACTCTGGAATGAACAATACTATTACAGTATTACCTAAACAGGCCTGGGGCGATGACGATAGTATTACTAGAAGCCCTAATAGAATACTTTATTCACCGTTGTGGAAAAGTAGCGAAAATATGGGCATGAAAGGTTCTCTAACAAGGACTTGACAATCTATCAATAGTTTGTTATAATACTATTATGTTCGAATATACAAAAAACAATCATGTAAATGTTGGATTTACATGTGACGATGACTTTTATTTTAAACACGGAACTGTGACTTCTCATAGTTCGTGGAGAGATGAATGTAAATCTACAGCGCAGCAACTTTATGATTTACACGGAGACAACCTTGTTTTATTGTTAAGCGGTGGCCTTGACAGCGAAGTTATGTTACATAGTTTTATTGCATGTGGCATAACTCCTAGAGTAGCTATATTTAAATATGAGCGAAATCTTAACTTACATGATATAAACTATGCATTAAGAATATGTGCAGCTAGAGGTATATCTCCTGATATTATTGATATCAATGTGGAAAATTTTTATAAAACACAGTTAATAGATTTTGCACAAGTCACACGTTGTAGTAGTCCTCAACTAAACTTGTATTATTACTTTGCCAACCGTTTGGATGGTATACCTGTATTTGGTGGTGGTGAAAACTACTTGATACGCCAAATAGGAAAAAAGCCTGTATATGATTGCGAAGAAGCTAGGGTTACTACATTATATACATATTTCCGAGATATACAGAGAGAATGTATTCCTAGTTTTTTCCAATATACACCAGAAACTATGATAAGTTACTTACAAAAAGAAAGTGTATATCGTTGGGTAGAAACAGCTTTCAAAGATAGATATATAAACAGTAAAAAGATTAAACCAAGTATTATTGCTGAAGATTTTGATGTTGAGCCTAGAGGCAAACTTACCGGCTTTGAACTAATGATGGATTTAGATAAAGAATACAGAGACAAACTATTAGCATTAAACTTAGGTGATAACGGCGAGCAACTAATACCGTTTGAAGAATATATTCCGATGTTTGGTGTAGAACTATTAAGACCTATAAAATATGAATAAACACAAGCTCATTGAATATTTAAATACACACGAAATAAGTTTAGGACTTAGTAGTAATACTAGTGAGTTGCAATTTATTAATGATACAGTTGGCTATGGAAAGTTTGCTACTCAAGATATCAAAGAAGGAGATATCATTTATCGTGTGGGCGGTATGTGGTTAACCGAAGAAGAAAGATCTGTATACAAACAAGATTATTTTCATTTAGTAAACAGTGCATGGCACTTTCAAGGTGGATTGAAATATTGGCTAAATGGTTGCCACAATCATAGTTGCGACCCTACAGCATACGTTCAAGAAAACTTAATCATTGCATTGCGTGACATTAATGTAAACGAACAAATAACTGTAGATTATGCTGGGTTTATTGATCACGATTATACTATTATTGATAAATGCTGCTGTGGTGCAAGCCAATGTCGAAAGCATATAACTGGCAAGGATTGGTTAATACACAAACTACCCGAACTATACAACTATCGTGTTAGTGGTACTATTTTGACAAAGTGGCTACAAGATCAAAAAATCTAGTATAATCATTATTATCAGCAATAAACATAGGTAGAAATAACAATGTGTTATTTGCTTGACGAATAAGATATCCGTGTTGCTGAAGTTCACGACGAATGTATATACCGTTGTTAACATGAATACCAAACACCAATCCTTTGTTTGTGTAATCTAAGTCACGTTCATTTAATTGTTTACAAAAATTATTTTGTAAATCTACCAATTGATGTTTTGTTTTTTCAACTTGTTTTATAGTTTTTAATAGTGCATGACTGCCTTGTGGATGGCCACTCATTGTATATCCATGCGAAAATACTCTATCTGTATTTTTAATATAACTTCCAATATCAGCGTTTACCATTGTAGCACTTAAAGGAAATACTCCATTGGTTAATCCTTTACTTGCAATAAGTATATCTGGTCTGTAATCAAAACTATAATCGCCTCGTCCTAATGCAGTGACAGTCTCGTCAAATATAATACAAAACCCATACTGCTGTTTTAAATCAAATAGTTGTTGCAATACTTGTTTATCAAACTCTATAACACCATTTGTAATCATTATAGGCTCTATAATAACTGCTGCTGTGTTGCTGTTTACAGCGTCTAACAGCGCCGTGTAGCTGTCATACACACTTGCTTGAGTGTTTGTACCATGATAGCCTACACTGTATGCTAAAATGTCTTTTTTACTTGTATAATATTTTGCAATGTATATAGAAGTATCAATAGCATCACTTCCACTATGCCCAAAAAATACTCTATCGTATCCAAACCATTTACATATTTGTTCAGCAGCAAGTTCTGTTGATTCGGTGCTACTCCAAAAATGTGTTGGATAATAATGTAAGTCAGTTGTAGGAGTATACATTGGATTATTGTATCCAAAGTTTACATTCCATAATCCACTGTTACAATCAATATATGTCTTACCGTCGGCGTTTGTTACAGTATCATTTTTTCCAGAAACAAAAACTTCTGGATTTGTGAATCTACTATGATTTGAATAAGAAAATATTTGTTTAGACATTGAATTTGTCAATTGTTTCTTCTATGCAATCAGCAATTAAAAATATACTCTCACAACTACGTTTTGTAATAATGCTGTGGGTAAATTTAGGATCAAAAAGAAATGCATCGCCTTCTTTTAAACGCAACTCTTTTCCATTGTAAGTCCAATCAGTGTGATTGCTATTTTTATGTATAACTTGTACATATCTTATAGGGCTATCTTTGTCAACATGCATAGGTAATTCATGCGGACCCTTGTGAATACTATACCAAAGATATTTGAATTTTTTGTTTTTACACTGATCATAATAATAAGAGTTATCTGCTATGCTGTCATGATCAAAAATATGTACAGGAATATTTTTGTATCCGTCTTCAAAGAGTATTGTTCCATCTTGTGCCATATGCAAAACTGATGTGAATACTTGCTTATCCATACAGTGATAATCGTTCGTCCAAACAAATTCACTTCCAGTTTGTGTTTCGTGATACTCTTGTGTTGGGTTGTAAAGATTAATCATAATCCAGTCATTTATCACTGAGCTTAATTCAGTTTGTACATGCTGATTGATTTTTGAAAAGAATAACTGTTTGAAATATTGAGTATCAAATAAAGGTTCTATAAACTTTGCGTCTGCCATATTTTATGCTCCGGTATGACCAAATGATGCTCGCATATTATTAGGTGATAAGTCTACCAACTTAGCTTCAACACTAAGTTGATTTGTGTTAATAATATCTGAATGATATTTTGAAATCCATTCAAGATTTTTGTCATAAACTATATCAGGAATCTGTGTAGAACTTAAAACCTTAGTTGCTGTATTATGGTTGAGGCCAAAACTACGCAATCTAGGATACGCCCAAAAACTAGTATTGTAATCTGCATGACGTTCAAACCCAGTATATGAATGATCCGATAACATATCTTCCCATTGTAATGCTATTTCTTTTGCTCTTATTAAATCCATTGTAGCATGTTTCCAATAATATTCAGGGTTCCATCTTAATTCATGTATACCATATTTGCCTTGTGATTCACTAAACTGATTACTTGTTCGGCCACCGTCATCTGCTATAAACAATATTTCATATTGTGCTTTATTTAAATATTGTTGTTCTTTCAGCCAACTTGCTGTGTCCATAAGGCTTTCTTCAGTTTCACCTACAAGACCAATAATGAAACTGCCTGTTAAAAATACTTCCTCACCTGCTGTTTCTCTTATCCATTTTATTATGCCTTTAATTTTTTGTGGATCTAATCCTTTTCCACATATTTTACCTGCTGTATGATTCAAAGTTTCAATACCTAAAAACATTCCTCTACATCCCATTTCTAACATCAATGGTAGCATTTGGGGATACTTATGAAACATATCAGGTCTAGCATAACTTATCCATTCAATCTTAAATGGTAAACTAGTAATTACACTATGCATCATTTCAATTTTTTCTAAACTATCATTTACTGTATCGTCAGTAAGTTGGTAACCTGTAGTTCCAAAGTGCTCATAGTTATACAGTAGTTCTTGTTTCAAACATTCAGGACTTTTAATAACTGTACCATGTGTATCATAAAAACAAAACTTACAACCAAATCTACAGCCTTTTGATATTTCTAACGGCAACCATTCTCCCGGTTGTACACAATCTTTTACTGACCATTTGGTTTGATTTACTACAGCGCCTCTGCCAGCAAGTGCAGGTTCATTGATAAAAATTACACTGTCTTTTTCAATTACTTGACTTGGATCTAGATTATTATTAAAAAAATCAACAATGGTATTTTCACTATAACCATGAAACATATAATCAACATACTTTAATATTACAGGCGCCATAGGCATCTTTTTTTTCTGTACTATTTGTTGTTTATAGATAGTATCTACAATAGCGCCACCTATTATAATCTGTGCTTTAGGAGCAATTTCTTTTACACGTTGGAACCAATCTAAACATTCTTCTTGACTAAAGTGCCATAGGTTAAAATCTTTTTGTTTTGGATTAAATGGATTATTTAAAAATGTTACACTAAGTGCAACGTATTCAGTATCAGGTGTTACTAGTTGTTCAAATACTTCAAAAAAGTTATCTAGTTTTGTAAAATAATCTAAAACAACAACATCCATTTGAGGACAATTTTCTCGAATGCTATTTGCTACACAGTATGGACCCATATAACGAGACCAAAAGTTGTACTTGCTATTTCCTTCATATCGTCCACTGGTATAGTTTCCATTAGCAGGTGCAGTGTTGTTTAATTCTTTTTCAACACTCTTATCAAACACATGCTTTTCAACCATATCTTCACGTTCTTCGTCGGTGCAAAAATGTTGGCGAAACTTCACACCTCCGGTGCCTCTAACATCATAAATATCATTTAATATAATTACTCTACTCATAATAAGTTATTTTTCCTTAAATATTCATTTGCTAGTTGATTATAATTATTAGCGTGTTGTCTAATCCATGTGGTATTATTTTTATCTGCACTAATAATCTCACTGTGTGTAAATCTTAAATTACTAGCACGACTGTATCCTAAATATGATGTCATAATACGTTTTTGCCAAGCAGTACCTTTTTGTGCTTGCTCGATAATATTTATCATGTCTGACTTTGTCATGTCACCGTTTTTCCAGTCTTCAACATATATGCCGTTTGCATTCTTTTCAAGTGTAACTGTGTATCCGTATTTTTCAGGATTGCGTTGTATTCTACTATAATCAATAGTATATTCTTTGTTAGGATCATATCCGCCAATATATAGAGGAGTTATCTCCCAAGCATCAAGCCATGGCTGTGTACTAATCCAATCTACTAGTTCAATACAACTAGACTTTGTTTCTCCTGGTAATCCTAGTATGAATCCGCTGCCTTGTACTATACTATCTCCCCATGCACTTTTACATTGTTCTAATGCACTTTCGATAATATAACGTTTGGTTACTTTGCCTATAAGAGGCCCTACCTGATCTGTAACTGTTTCTATTCCCCATTGTATACTGCGGCAGCCACTTTCTTGTATCATACTAATCATTTCAGGCTTTTGGTATAACAAATCAAGTCTGCCAAAACCACTCCATGTAATATCAAAAGGTAGGTTAGTAAATACATTGTGTATTAGACTCATCTTTCGCATGTTTTCGTTGAGCTGATAATCGGTAATCATGTAGTGCTGTGTACCAAAACGTTCGTAGTTTTCTATTAGTACATCTCGCAAATGTGTTTCGTCCAAGGTCCAACTGTTTACTGCTTTTTTAGGGTAGTCACAAAAGGCACAGTTAAAGGGACAACCTCTACTGATTTCTAATGGTAGTGCTTCATGTGGAAATATATAGTCATCGTCAGTCCAATGTATTTTACTATACCTAAACTCTTGCTCTGTCATGCTACCATAATCAAGTTCTGACTTAACAAAGTTGGTGTCAGGAAACTGTTCCATTAATCCTAACACACTTTTATCGGCCATACCTCCTACCCATAAGTCTACCATAGGATACTTTTTTTGCAATGCTCTTTTTTGTGCAACCTTCTGGCCACCTACAACTATCTTTATATTAGGATATTTGGCTTTTGCATTATCAAACCATTTAGAAACTTCTTCTGGTGAAAAAGGAAAGTATACATTCCACATATTACTTTTGCGTGTTCTACTATCTGCACTCCAATGTGTTTCCCAGTCTTCTGGCATTAGTGTACTAAAATGTGTACTACTAAATCCTAGAAACTTTGTTTGTTTGCTTACATATAAATCTATAGCACGTTTAAACCGTTCTTCAGTAAAATGACTAAAGAAATCTATAACTTTAACGTTGTGTCCTGTTTCACGTAGTCTGCTGGCAACTGTGTAGGCGCCTGCATCTCTGCCCCAACCTATACTACCATTGCATTCTGTAAATAGCACTACATCATAAATCATGTTGGTTTAATCACATAACAGTTCTGTTCGCTAGTTTCAGTTTCAAAAAACTTGCTTGTTTGTTCAAAACCAGCATTTAAATAAGTTTCTAATGCAACTTTCCTTGGCAGGCTCCAACAGTAAACCATTTCTGCGTTGCGTCCAAGATAACAAGCATGTTTCAACAACTTTGTGCCAATTCCTTTTTTTCTATATTGAGGAAATACAAACAACCCTCTACTCCTATAGTGAAATCTACTACTGCAATGTCCGCTATTAACTCCTGCTATTTCGCCATCGACAATATAAGCAAAAAAAGTCGGAGTATATTTTTTACTTATACTAGTATAAGGTATATCCTCATATCTCATATTACTCATTGGCAATATTTCTTTTCTGTTAGGCCAGAGATGTTTTTTCCAAATTTCTTGTATGTCTAAAAATGTAATGTATTCAATCAATCTGATCTCCTACAACAATATGTTTGGGTACAAGATATTGATATATTTTAAAAAAACTTTGATTGAATGTATTGCCGCTAGAAGCCATTCCACTGTGTGGCATTTCAACTGGCACAGTTAATGGTTTGTTTACAAAGATAGTTCCCCAACGTGCATGTTCAACTACATAACGTTTGGTTGCTAAATCTTTGGTGTATAAATGCAATCCTAATCTATTAGGAAGTTGGTTTATTTGTTTTACAAGATCTTTGATATTTGTATATGTGCTTACTGTTGCTGTAGGAGAAAAGTGATCAATATCATTGCACTCTCCTAAGGTAACACCGTCAATTTTTGTTACAGTATCAAGTAGTTTTTCAACAACAAAAATATGTTTAGGTGCTGTGCAATCTGCTCCAAGATTGTACTTAACACTCCATTCAAGATTTTCTAATATAAATGCCGAATTACCATCGTTAACAACTGCTATACTTGCTCCGCCTACATCTGCGTTTACATCATGGTGGTTTGATTTAAAATAATCTGCTGTTTTCTTGCTGCCTGTTATATCAACAAAGTCATACTCTTGTAAATTTATATTGTTGACTATTTTTACACTATTGTATTTGTTTTTCCAGTTATCTAATATCCAAGGCAAGGCACCTACATTACCATCATTTAGTTTAATATCAATAGTGCATCCAGCTGCTAGTGCCGGCGCTATTTTCCATAATGCTATAACCAATGGATAGTTCCAAGGAACAACACCTAAACAGTGTCCTTTTGATTCCCATCTCATACTACTAGTGCATGTCTTAAAGTATTCATATTCAGGCACGGCTATTAGGTTTCGAGCTGCACCAGCATAATATCTACAAATATCAACACTGATATTAATAAGAGCAGTAGGTTCTAGTTGTAGAATATATTCTTGATTATCTTCAATAAACTGAGCCAAACTCAAAAGAATTGATTGTTTATCTTGTGGTTTCATATCTTTATTATATTACAGAAATACAGTTTTGTCAAGTATTTCAAACCGCAAACTTAGCCCTATTTTATAATCACAATCCATACGACCTGTGCAGTGTAACTGATTGCTAGGAAATACAAGTATGTTGCCTGGCTTATAATCATATGCAGTACCAGTTAAACCGTAAAACTGTTCTTCATTGCGATAATCATATTTTAATATTTCATACATATCGTCAGAAATAGGCTGATCGGTACAGCCAATTACTGTTGGGTCTTTGTATGGAAAGTCACGTTTTTTATTAAGGTTAAAATCTTGTTCAGGTTTCCATATATCACCTAACCATGTTGCACCACTGTAATCAGTACAATGCTGATCAAACACAACAAACTTTTGTTCTGCATTATCACTTACATAAAGTGGGATTAAAATATTGTAACTATTTTTATTGTTTCCGCTATCTATATGTGTAAAGTAAGGAAAGTCGTGCTTATAAAAATTATCACCTAAGTTTTTGTCAACAGGTATATATTTTTTTAAAATAGGTTCAAGTATGTGTTGTATATGACTCCAGGGCTGTCCAATTTTAGTCATTCCCATTGTGTCATAGTGTAGATGTGTATTATTATTAAAGAAATCGAGAAGGTTATCTACTACGTGGGCAGACAACACAGATTTATACATTTTAACTGTCATATATTATTTTATATGATTTACTTGTATCTCTTGCTTAGATTTGGTTGGAAAAACAAATTCAGGTTTGCTATGATGCTCTCTGCGTGGTCTTGATTTATTTTTGAAGCCAATCCCCATTAACAGTTTGATTGGATTTTTAGCACCAACTATAGTTGCAACTTCTGTTGCGTCAAAACATGCACAACACCCTGTTCCGTAGTGTAGCATACTAGAAATAAGATTTGCATATCCTGCTGCAATACCAATTGCCATGTGTGCATCTTTTTCTAAATTTTCCTTTTGAGCAGCCGTTAGTTTACCATCATCATGTGCCCACATTTCGTCATTTCGATGTACTGTATCAGTAGTATGTCTACTCATATAATCTTCAACTTCAAATGCTAATACTAAGTTTGCTAGTACTTGACTGTTGGTTTCATTCTTTCCTGTTTCGTAATTTAAAAAACCTGAAGTAGTGTCATGAATATTTTCAATAACTTGTCTATTGGTAATTACATGAACTTTATAAAAGGAAATATTCTGTTTGCTAGGACAGTTTGTTACACTATGGACTATTAAATCAATGTCATCCTGCGGAATCTGTTTTTGTAAATCCCAGTTGCGTTGACAATGCTGACTTCTAATAATTGCTTTTTTTACTTCTGTATGGTTCATCAATAAATTCTCCTCAATGTATTTATGACAGTATTATGTCAACTGCGTTGTCTACTGTAATATATTCTGTAGTAGCCATGTTGGGATACTTTTGTAATATGCGTTCAGTTCCTACATACCCAAACTGAGTATATTTTAAATTCAAAGTTGTATCTAACTTAATCAAATCGTTGTGTAAAACACGCAATGATTTTTTCTGTATTTGATATTCTAACAAATGTTCATAGTTTTTTAATATTGTTTCGTCTTCTGCTATTACACTACCAACATTGATTATTGTTTTATTAGTATCTTTAAACGCATGGAACAGATCTAACAACATATAAGTTTGCCCAAACCCATCATGTGCATTGTTTATAAAAATATCAACATCATTGCATTGTTTAATAATATGTTTTCTATCAATGTGTTCATTGATATTATATCCTGTGCTTTTACTAAATCCAATAAAGTTTGTGACTGATTCAGATATAGCTTTTCCTATACCAGATGTATGTCCTGTTATTGCGTATTTCATTTATCACCCAATATTGTAACTACCAAATGAAGTCTTTCATCTGTACTACCGTTAAATGCAGTATGAGGAACAACTGTGTTTGTCCAGTACCACTGATTTTGTTTTAGATGCTTACTTTTGTTTTCAATAACCATAAAACACCCGTCTTGTGTTTTTATTGGATAATGTAATCTAGGAGTATCATCATTGTGCCAAGTTAAACAAGTTTTAGGCCTAGAATTCATTATGCGAATTCTGCCTACTTTATATTTTTTAGTTACACTATTATACACATCTTCAAATAATGAATCTTTAAACCCTGTACAAAGTACCTCAAAGCTATCTTCCTTTAAAGGAACTTTTCTAGGAGGTACTATTAGTTTGCCGTGTTCGTTTGTGTAACAGCTATCCCAATCTAAAAACAAACTTCCTCTGCCTGTTAAACAGTTTGACGGATCAGCTTTGGTTGCGTTTAAACAAATCTGATCGTTTACATCATGATGCCACCATATTTTTTTTTCATCAAGAAGTCTTAAAAATTCTGTATACAAATCGTATACAGGAAGGTTGCTGAGTTCAATAAAGTTCACTGACTTTCCTTTGTGGTCCATAGTATTATACTTTTCTTGTTTTTAGTACCCGAACTTTTATATGAATCGCTACAATGAAATCTACATTGATGCCATAGCATAAGACTATTTTTCTTCCATTCTATTATTTTTTCAATACTCATTCCTTCAAAAAAACTGTAATCTTCATGTTGATTTAAATACCGATTATAATATTCCTGTGTAATAGTAGTTTCTTTTATAAATCCTTGTGAGTTTTTTATTGTGTTAGGTTTTAAGAAACCTGTAAAAATATGACGGCGTTGTTCCCAGTCTTGATCAGGAAAATAATATTGGTCAAATGTTATAGTAGATGCTGTTCCCCAATTACTATCCTCACTTACAACATCTAAAGGAATACACAGTGTTGCATAGGGTAACGCATTTTCTCTAACATCAGCTAAGTTATGATCAGTATGCGTTGGAACAGGATTACCAAGTGTGTTTGAAACTACTGATAGATATACATTGTGAGGTCCTATTATATCTTTTATGCGGTCGCTAAGTAGACTATCAAGCGTACTTTCATAATAGTTAAACTTAGTATACTGTTGTCCTGAATGTACAACAGGATCGTTTTCTTCAAGCTCGGCTGCTATAGTTTTTATTTTGTCAAACTCGCTGGTACTAAAAAAGTTTTCAAACAACTCAGAAGGAAACATTGTTTTGTTTTGAGCCTTCATTAGTTCTTTAGAATAATACATTTTAGGTTTCCTGCAACTGGCATTCGATATATTTATTTACAAACTGTTTTGTATTATTCAATAACAAATCGTAGGATACGTCTATCTCGTATACATTTACAAGATCTGCCATTGAGCATTGTAAAGACGTACTAAATTCTCCTATTCGAAATCCAGCAACTTTTTTGTACTGAAAAGACTTGTCGTTTAAATCAAGTGCTACTTGAACTAACTCAGTATGTACTAAATCACCATTTACCCAGTTAACAAGATTATCATCTGTGAACTGGTATCCATACTTTTCATAGTTTTTTTCAAACTCGCTTACAAACGGAGAGCCGTCTTCGACATTAATAGGATTAATGTATAATGCCCAATGCCACCAGCAACTCATATCATTATCTATCATCCATTGTAAATCTATTTCTTCTTGTTCTTTATTCCACCCTGGTAAACCTACAATCATTCCCATCCACCAGTTTGTTTTATCTTTCCATTCTTTTTTTAGTTCTAACAAAAAGGCTTTTGCGTTTTGTCCGTTCCATCCTTTTCCTATTGCTTTTGCACCCTGTGTTTGAAAAGTTTCAATGCCAAAAAAAGCACTGCGCAATCCAGATTCAGGAAGTAAAGTTATCATTTCAGGATTAGCTGCTAATAAGTCTATTCTTAAATAAGCAACATATTCTAACTCAAATGGCAAAGACTTACTAATACGATGAATCATTTGTACTTTATCCAAACTTTCATTAAATGTATCATCGCTAAAATAATATTTGGTAGTACCAAACTGCTGATAGTTTTGTAATAACTCTGTACGAATATCTTCTTCACGCCTTATATTAGTTCCTTTTTTTCGACCGATTAAAGGAAACTGACAAAACTTACATTTAAATATACACCCTCTGCTTATTTCAATACTTAATGTTTCATAGGGCTGAATAGCATCATCATTGTGATACTTTCGTGTAAAATTTTGTATATTAAATAGTGGACGCACTTCTATTTTGTTTGATAAGGTATCTAACATTGCAAGTGTTTCATCTTCTGCAAACTGATGTATACGAATCCAGTCGTTATCGTCTATTACACTAGAATACGAGTTTGATCCTCCAAGTGCCCATTTTATATTAGGATGTGTTTGTTGAAACTTTTCTTTTAAATGTGTTACCCATTTAGGACAACAAATGCCGCCGATTTTTACTCCATCATGTACAACTACGTCAATATTCCAAAAAGTAGTACTTACTCCAAATGCAAGTGTATTCTCGTCAACATGTTTGTTAGCTATTTCTTCTAAAATGTTAGGGCTAATCTTAAAACAAAAGTCTATTACTTTTACAGTATACCCAAAAGAACGTAACCACGAGGCAAGTTGATATTGTCCGCCGGAACGTACAGCATAATGTTCTGGTTCCTGCATTCCTGCAAAGATAATAAAGTTTGCCATTATAACTTCCTTTTAGGAATTTTGCTATCAGCACTGCTGACACAACTACCTGTTATACAAGGCATAGCTTTATCAAACAGTTTAAATCCTGTTTCAATATTCCCAAGTGGTACATCGTGACAACTATAACTGCGTTTAACACTGCCATCAGGTTCTCTAATAATAATACCCTGATATCCTGCATTACAACTCCAACCTTTAAAGTTGTTGAAGTTAAATGCATTAAAACGTTCTGCTTGATCCATATACCAGTTTTTGCCGTTAGCATCTTTCATTTCAATTTGCATGTGCCACGGTATAGTAGTGTCCAGCTTTCCATCAACACCTGTAGGTATTTCAAATGTTGGTTTAGGACGACCTTCCCACTTGCGTTTGCTTTCTGTGTACGCACGTTGTGGCATGCCGTTGTGTAAACGTTTTAGGTCCTCCGGTTTGTATCCATCAACCACCCTACTAGCAGTAGGGTCTGATTGCGGCTTGAGTGTGACGTTGATTCCTTGCTCGTGGAAGAACAGGGCATTTTCCCAATCTCGTTCAAACCAGTCTGGAACCATAACCATATTAATTGTAACTTGTACATCGTGTTCTTGACACAGGATTAATTTGTCTGCGAACTCCTGCATCTTCTCCTTTGTATTTAAGTGCTCTGTGTGCAAACTTGCTGTAATGCTTGCACGGTGGAACGGCTTTACTGCTTCTACATACTGCTCAAACCAACGCATGTTACGACTACAGTTACTAGTCATGTGTACGCTGGTATAGTTAGTATTGTCTACGTCATCAGCCAGATGCTGTAGAATGTCCAAGTAGCCAGGATGGAAAGTAGGCTCACCGCCACTAAGACTAAAATGATAACTATTAAATCCGTTTTCACGTGCTTGCCTCTTTATTTCATCTATGGTCCGTGTGCATAGTTCGGTAGGACGGTGATCCTTACGGTCGCTGCGGGCATAAGGCCAGCAGTAGGAGCATTTGTAATTACAGAACCTTCCAAGGAGCCAACTAACAGTAAATATATCACGATACAACAGGGTACGCTGACCAACACTAACAATGTCGTCAAAGGGTATTTTTGTAAAGTCATAATTTGACCATTTTAAATCTTCTGTCATATTATATTATAGCATCCGTTTTGTGTTCTGTCAATATATTTAAGTGTTGAATATTGGTATAAGCAACTTCTTGATAAAAATCTCTTTTACTTTACTTATTACCCATAAATACTATTAACATATCAGGAGAACCAGATGTTTTTAGATGACGCTAGTACAAATATCAAAAAAGCTGTTATTCGCAGCCAGCATGTTCAAAGAAATTGGGACCTAAGTCAAGAAATGCACCAGGGTGATATAGATCTTCTTGTTCATGCTGCAACTAATTGCCCAAGTAAACAAAACTTTAAATTTTATGATTTACATGTAATTACAAATAGAAATAGTATTGAAGAAATTCACAAGAACACCAATGGTTTAGGTATCACAAATGAAGAAACTGGCAATGCAGAATTTACTACAAATAGTCAAGTTCTTGCACATAGTTTATTTATTTTTACTGATACAGTTAGATCACCCAAGTACATAGAAAAGTGGAAAAATCACGATGGTGAATTAGAAAAAAATTGGATTCGAGATCAACATATGGCGATTGGAATTGCAGCTGGTTATGTAAATATAATTGCAAGTCAACTAGATTACAGAACTGGTTATTGTGCATGTTTTATTAATGAACCTATACAGGAAATCATTGGTTCAAATAACAGTATCGAACTAATGATCGGCGTTGGCATTAAAGACGACAGTTTGGATCGTAAAGTACATCATAAAACTGGTAGAATGCTGCACAGTTTTGTCAAAGAACCTATTACAGTACATTACCACAGATAAATTAGTTGTTAACATAAAAACATATTTCTGGCTCAATTTGGGCCAGATCTACTTTTCTTACTTCTTTGTACCTATTTCAACATTCTTAGTACCAAACCCTATTATTGCTCTTTTATATTCTACCGATGATTCAAAATTGTCTGGTATTTTTCTTGTTGATAAGAACCAACTACTACTGTGCCACCTTGCTGGATCAAACAACATCATTGTTCCTAATTCCCATTTATAAACACTATCAACTTTTAAATTTGCATACTCTCCAACATATCCGCTTCCAATGGGATTGTATTTTAAAACTTCCTGATCATATTTCCATTCCCACCAATTCGGCGATCCTCGATAATCAACAACTTCATTTGTATCTTTATAACGCATTTCCCCTTGTCGGTACATGAGCTTTCGAGGCTCAGTAGCTATTTTGTCATAATTTATAGTATAAGGTTGTCTACTATTCCAATCTAAGGGTATTATAACACCTAATACAATTTCATTGTAATGTGTCATTTCTCCATTTCGGCCTTCCCAGCAGTCAGCCTTATTATAATATTGTCTGTCATAATCAGTATGCAAACCTGCAGGCTCGCCACTATGAAAATATTCTAATCCCCAATCTAAATTTACATCAAAGCACTCATTAAAAAAGTTCTTTAATTTTTTATTTTCTTCATGCGGTTCGATTTTACAAAATCTATTAAGGTCATTTGCACCTGTAATTTTTGCATTTTTAGACTTTAATATTTTTTCAAAGTTTGTTTTGTGAAAATTTAAATCAATTTTATCTATGTTGTGATTTCCAAAGTTTACTTTCATACTAATATCTCTTCCTGTGTCTGTTTTGCATTTATAATTTTCTCTTTGTAATCTAGTGTTGAAAAAATCTTAGACTGATCTAATATACAACTATCAGAAAAAACAAACATATTCTTTTCCTTGGGTAATGCTGTAATTACTCTATCTTGTATTTTTGCTCTTTGTTCTAAATTATATATTATACTTGTAGGCTTGTAATGGAAAATATTACTTAACCAAAATAATTTAAATCCTTTTGCATTAAAGAATTTTTCAAAAGTGTTTTCATTGTATTGCATAATGTCTATGTGTTTGAAATCAAAAGTTACTGTTTCTCTTAGTTCAGCAAACCATGATTGAAATTGTTTTTCGCCTCCAAAAAAATCAAAAAACTCTTTTTCTCTATTACAATCTTCAACAATAGTTCCAGTGTATTTTAATTTAGTTGCAGTGTCTTTTACAAAATTTTCGTAATCTATTCCGTTCCATTGATAATATATAGCTTTCATCATTTCTACACTAAACTCATCCCAATCATAAAACAGCAATTTTGTATCGCTGTCAAATCCTTTATCTTTTAAAACTTTTAAATGATTGAGTCCTGCACAAACTGTTGCAAATCTTTTTATTTTTTTATTTGGAATTTGTTCCAATCTTTGTTTTTCTGTGTTATATAGATAATATTTTTTAATAAAATTAAAATCAATAATATTTTGAAACTGATCGTCAATTTCATATGGATAAGAATATGCCTTGCTATCTCGAATACTTTTGTTAAAACTTTTAATAGTAAAGCCTGCATCTAAAAACGATTTAATAAAATTGTATCCTTGTTTTAAATCAGTGTAAAGCTTCTCTTGTGTGCCAGGAGCAATCCAATAAGGAGTGTAATCGTCATGATGATTCTGTTTAGATCTCAAAGGCACATTGCATAACAATTTTTTTTCTTTATGACCATATTCGGGGCATCCTATACTTTTCCAAACATCTGCATTAAAATAGAAACATTGATTGTGTAATTCATAGTATCTATCTTGTTTATCTAATATATGTCCTACTAGCACATCGTCATCATTAATATTTTCTATTAGTTTTGAAATAAACTGTCCATTTACTTCTAAATCATTTCCAATATCAATAATTACTACATGCTTGTGGTCACTCCAATTTTCAACAAAATCTAATGCTGACTCCATGTATGTAAAGACTTTGACTTTTACTTGAACACTGATTTCTAAAGCCCAGTATTGCAATAAATTTTGACAATAAGTCTTAATTTTATTGTTTTTAATTTCTGCGGTGTTGTTTAGAAAGATGACTAAATATTTATTAAGTACCATGTTTATATTTATAAAAGGATCTTACAATGGATAAATTTATCGAACAATACAACTATCCTGCAAAACAAGTATATGATAAAAACATCGATAGCATCGATAAATTGTATAAGGCAAAGAACATACCGTTTCTTCCTATAGCAGGATTTGAAAATGCTAAATGGGAGAAAATGCTAAAAGAAGCTAAATCATTAAGCGATCAATATGTTACACATAGAGCAAAAGAAAGTGATGGGTGGCAAAGTTTATGTATACATGGATTAAGTAGTGTACACACTGATCATCATTCTCGGTATGGATTTCCTGATAGAAACAATGCGCCTTATAAATGGACTGATATAAGTAACTTCTGTCCAACAATAACACGTTTTTTTAAAAAGTCATTTGGGTACAACTTGTATGACAGAATAAGAATTATGAAATTGCGTCCAGGTGGTTATATAGATTTACATCAAGATGTATTTGATTTAGACGAAGCAAGATTAGGTCCTATTAATATTGCGTTAAACAACCCAGAAGATTGCAAGTTTTATATGGAAGATATAGGATATCTACCTTTTCAACAAGGAAGTGTTATTATGCTTAATCTTTATAATAAACATTGTGTGTACAATAATAGTAACGATGATAGATATCATTTGATTGTACACGGAAAAAAAGGTACAACGTGGCCCGATAGATTATGGAATAGTTACAAACTACATGCCTAAATACTTTAAAGTATTTTCTCCTAAGACAGTTTTATCCATTCTGCGTTGTTTTAAAAACCATTCTAAACTATTTTTAGTCTTGGATTTTAAATAACTCATATTTAGATCGTCGTAGTTATCTAATGTAAATTCTAATTGTTTTTTTACATTATCAAAATTTATATTTTTATAAACTTGATTAATGATATCCTTTGATAAAACCTTATAATCAAGTTCACTACCATCTGGTTTTAAATCAAACATAAAACTAAAACTCGGCCAACGTTTAAACTCTTCTATAATATCAGGTAAAAATTCAAAATTAATTATAGTGACTAAGCCATCAACATTTACCCATGTGCTATTTGGTTTTTGATCGATAAGGTAATCTACATTTTGTTGCACCTTGTTGTACTTATAAGGCCAACGGATAAAGTCATAGTTAGACCCTATACTATCTATGCTCACTGTTACTTTAGAATCTTTTACCTGTTTTAAATTTTTGATAATCTTTTCATTCATTACTGTACCATTTGTAGTAAATACAAGTGTTGTGTCAGAACACAATCCTTGATCTATAACTTTGCCTATTTCTGTCCAGTTTTCTGCCAATAGAGGTTCGCCGCCAATAATTTTAAGTTCGCCTATATTCCTATTTTTTAAAAAATCTGCAACTACTTTAGCAACCTTAGAAGGATTGCCATTTACTTCAGGATCGTGACTCCATTTACCAGGAAGTTTAGATCTATCTTTATAACCCGATGTAATTTTTTCTATAAGGCTACTAACATTTGGAGCACAAAAAGGACAGGCTAAATTACAAGTGTTGCCAACTACAACATCTAAAATATGATAGTCTAGCACAGTTTCTTTAGGAAAAATAAATCTAGGACTTTTTGTAGGGTTATGTTTTTCTACTTCTATACAAGGATGACATGCATCGTGCAATTTGTCAGTATTTTTTTGCCAATCTAAAAAATATAATCTATTGTCGTGAGATTCTAAGTCTTGCCATGTATTACAAACTTGCCATTTCTTATACTGGTTATCAAACTTTCCTCCATGCATATGACAACAAGGTCTAGTCCTAAAAACTAGATCATTGTCTTGATTTGTGCTAAACTCAAATCTTAATGCCTTGTCGATATAAGGACAGAAGCTATCCATTAAATAAATCCTTGTATTGTGGTACAATATCTAATACATTTTGATTTCGTATTTCGTCTAGTTTTTTTGTTTGATCAACAAAATGACCTAACCATTCTTCACTGTAGTCTTCACTTAACATAAATTTTTCAACTCCGTCAAGTAGTTTTTCAAAGTTTTGTTTTATATGGTCGCTGTATTCAGTAGTTCTAATCCATTCTCTAAAGATTTTATAATATTCTGAAACTTGTGCCTTTAGCTCAGGTGGTAAAACTTTTACATTAAAATACTTAGGACTATGACACATATGATGTGTTACAATAGGACGAGGACCAGTAATAGGATTGTAACTATCTAATCCGCTATCTTCTAATTTCCATTTCATAAATTCAGGAAAATGAAACACATTATAAGGTGTTACTGTAAATGCATACCATGCTTTGAGATTTATATCTGCTTCTTCTAGCTTTTGCATATTGCGATATACAGCACTCCATTTAGCTGGAGTTCTTTGATAGTCAAATACATCTCCCACGCCATCAATGCTTACTCCAATTCTTACCTGTTTAAACTGCTCCCATAAGTGTACAAGTTTATTAGGTACCATGGTTAGATTTGTGTTGTACTCCAATCTTACATTTTTTGACTTGCCACTTGCAACAAGTCTTTCTAAACTTTCAGTGTGTTCATCAATAATTAAAGGTTCTCCACCAACAATGTATATTTTTTTGCTGTTTGGTGCATACTTTTCAAAGTTGTCCCAATATCTATTGCTGTTTTGAAACCAATCATATTGATCTGTGCTCCAACGACCTTTTGCATTTTTTGTTAATTGAATTTTATCGTGAGTATCTTTGTAATGTGTTCTACCATGTAGTTTAACAAAGTCGTCATACCATGTGTGACTGTCAGTAGGACCGCACATTCTACATTTAAGGTTGCAAAAGTTTCCGTATCTTATATCAATAAACTCTATATCTTGTTTGCTTGTATCTATTGTTCCGTCTTCTTGTGTGATAGGTGCCATTTTTTCTAGACTAACATCTCCAAACCACTTACCCCAGTCTTCGTTTTCGTACTCTCGGCGGCTGCGTATTCCGTTTTTTTCTTCTTGTCTACAACGTTCGCATTCAGGATGCCATTCTCCTTTTAACATACTAGCTCGCACTTCTTTGAGTAATTCAGCATTTCTTGCTTCGTTCCAATCGTCTTTGCCAGCATTGTATGGAGTGCCATTTTCTTTGCGCATAATACCACGCTGCGGACTGTAACTATTTGTATTACAGCAAATCCTTAGGTCACCATTATTACGTAGATTTATGCTATTCCACGGCAGCGGACAAAAAGTACATTTACTCATTCTATATCCTTAAAAATATCTTTCATCTCTGGAAATGTTTCATCGAAACTGTTTCCACGTTGCCGATCACATAATCCTAAAAACTCTTTCATCTCGGGCAAGCGTTGGCTCCAGTCTTCGCTTTCCATAAAACTGAGAATACCATTTAGTCTTTTAATACCATATTCAGCACTTCGCCACTGTTCGTACTCTACTTTACCTTTGTGCCAATCCGGAATACCTAGCTCCCAATTAGCTTCCCACCAGGGATACCATGCTTCGTATTTTGCTCTGCACTTAGCTTTGAAGTCTGCAGGCAAGCTCTTGACATTTAGATGTGCAGGCCAATATACAAAGTGCTGACTAATACCGCCTGCGCCAAATGGCCACATGTTAATCTTTTTAAACTTCTTCTCTAGCTTCCATTGAATAAAGTCTGGCAAGTAATATACATTAAGTGCTTGTACTGCACACGCTATAGTGATTTCAACATTATCTGTAGTTTGTGTATCAAGAATGTGAAATACTTCTTCTTGTCGTTTCCATTCACTTGGATAACGAATGTAATCGTTCATCTCTTTAATGCTGTCTATTGAATAGTGGAATCGTACTAATTTGAATTCTTTCCACAGATCAAATAAATCCTCTCTCCACTCAACTCCGTTTGAGTTATATCGCAGTTCAAGATCTTTTGCATAACCCATTTTAATTGCATGTTCAAGTATTTCATAGTGTTCTTCAATAATAAGACTTTCACCACCAGCAAAATAAATTTGTTGCATACTAGGCATCTGTTCATAAAACTGTTGCCAGAATACAGGATTTTGCTTGTGCCAATTATAACTACTGCCATTAGTGCTGCCTTTGTTGTCCCACTGCATAATCTCTTTGAGTGATTCATTTTTTACTTCAGGAAAAATCTTTTTATAATCCTTTATCCAGCCACTACTGTCATGTGGACTACACATTACACATGCTAACTGACACTTTGTGCCAAACCGCAAATCAATATATGCTAAGTTAGGCGGAACACTGCCGTCCTCGTTTGTTTCTTGTAGTATTTTATCTACATCTACACGCTCACTCCAATAGTGTGTTTCCCACATGCGTTTGCTGCGATGTCCAGCAGCTTCTTCTTTGTAGCACTTCAAGCAACTTGGCGGCTTTTCTCCGTTGAGCATTTGCTTGCGAACATTTTTCATATACTCGCTATTCCATGCTGTTTGAAAATCACTAACGTTTAAGTTGTTAGGTCTTCCTTCATCATCTTTAAGAATACCTACTTGCCCGCCGTGTGCTTTATCGTTGGTAGGGCCAACTGAACTTGCATTTGCTGTACAACATACTCGCATACTACCATCTGGTCTTGTGCTTAGATGCACCCAGGGTAATAAACAAAATGTATCACTTACTTTATTATTCATAGTATTGATCTGCTCGCATTACTTCTCTAAATTTATCAATAATTTGACTATCCTTGAAAAAATCAACTACCTTATTATGCAAAATTGTTTCTATATCTAAAAGCAATATTTTGTTATTCCTAATTCCCCAATTATAGATAGGAGTAAGTCCTTTACTATCTACTGTTTCATTGCAAACATTCTTCCACATTGTGTTTTTAATTGGATCTGTTTTGAGAAATACAAGTTGAGGATCCATAATAGCTATATTATAATTGTAAGCAACTCGGTGGTTATCTTTTAATTTTATTGGTGCAGCAAATTGACTTACACAAACAAATTTATTAACAATTTTTAATTTTGGTGTAAAAAAGTTTATATTGTTCTCAATTAGTATTTGGTATCTTACTATTTCGCCTTCCAATATATTAGGATTTTCAAATAGTTTGAAAACAATATTATTATTACCGTTGTAATAAACTTTTTTATTAGTGCCACTGGCTATTAGATTGTACCTTTCTTCTAAAAATTTTTTATTACTTTTATAGGTAGTTAGATTTTCCATTATATAATACTTATTTGAACTGTTCTGCAAAAGGATCAAACTCGATTCCGCATTTCATGCTACACACTTTAAGTTTACCATCAGCACAACTTGATTTGTTCCAACTGCGTTCAATATCATCAAAGATGCCTGTTTCAAATACTGCTTTCAAGCCGTGTGTTTTTGCATTCAACGCATCTTTGCCTCCAACAGCATCTATAAAATCCCATATCTGTTCTTGTCTATAATCTTTGTTCCACCACTTGTACATTCTTCCAGCAGTCCAGCAACAAGGAAGTGCCAATCCTTCTGCTGTAATAAACAAGTTGCCTTCATCTTTTACTTTGCAGTTGATAGGTACAACATCATAGTATGCATCCATGCTACCGTATTTTTCTAACAGTGCATCCTGTTTGCTTAGTGCTTTGTTGAGATATTTTTCATCTGGTTTTTTAAGTTCGGCAGTTTTGTTGCCCTTTTTGTCAACTGCTTGATGCGATTCTTTCTTTTCAGTTTTAGCAGTAACAAATCTTCCAGTTTTCTTTGCTTGAAACCTTTCAAAGCCCATCTCTTTGCTGAGTGCTTCTGCTTCATCTACTTGATGCTGATTGTGTTCAAAGATCAAAAAGTCCCAACGAGCTCTACCGCCAGCAGCAATAAAACTTTTCATAGCCCGTTCTACTGCATCCCAGCTAACACCCTGCCTGTAAATATGATTAGTGTCACTAAGACCGTCCACACTGAAAATAACAGTGCCCATTCTACCAAAGACTTGGGCCAATTCACTCCACCACGCTTCATCTCTTGCTCCTGCATTAGTATTCATACTCAGCCACATGTCTTTGTTATGCTCTCTAAAGTAACGGAATATTTCTAATGTGTCTCTTGCAACAATAGGATCACCCAAGTTACCACACATATATATTGTTTTTAACTGCTTAATAAATTCTGGCTCAAAAATACGTTTACAATCTTCAAGTGTAAGTTCACTGAGATCAATATGTGGATTTACTGCACCGCCGTTTTGATTGCGATCACACATTGGACAACTAGCTTGACAGTTCTGTGTGTTTTCTAAATGAATTGTTTTAATATCTTTATAGTTATACATTTTCTAATCTCTTTAATGTGTACTTAGCAATTGCTTCATTAGTTTTTGTACCACAGTGCCGATTATCTCTTGCTTTATCTACTCGAGCAATTTCATCCACTCCATAAAAATCAGCTACCCAATCATTTAATGCAAATTCAATAATAGGTATATCGCATATTTTGTGCGTTAAGTCATAGAAAAATTTAGACATTACTTCTAGACTATTATCTTTTACAAAAAACTCAAATACAGATTGATCAGGAATTCGTGCATGTACTACATCAATTCCCTTTTCACCATGCAAAGATATTCTATTTTGCTCTGGCCATTGTATAATTGCTGCTTTCGGATTAGGGTATTTGCTAAACAGTAACTTGATCAAATTTGTAAATACACAAGTAGATGATCCGCCGCATATTCCTAAATTAATAACGGGTATACCTGTTTTTCTTTCGATAATATTACTGTATCGGTCTTCTTCATGCAGATATTGTCCAAATGTATTACTACATCCTAGTGCAACATAGTATTCGTCAGTAGGATAAACTGTTTTACTCCTATACCCTAGTTTGTTAATTGTTGTAACAATAGGATATGTTTTAGAGTCATAATATTTCCATGCAGGGCCTAATGATTTTTTTAATTTTTTCCAATTTTGTTTTTCACTTCTAGATTCAAAGGTGTATTCTTCTGAGTCCCTTACTGCAAAAAATGGCAAATTATCTACTATCATCTAATACCAACTTTACTTCTTTACCAGGTCCTGTTTTGCTAGGCAGATCACCATACTCATTAATATACCAATGCACAACTGCCAAGTACCAGTTATGACTGTTATGATGTGCTTCTTTATTGAACATCCATATGTTATTGTTAGTAGCTTCCATGGTGCTTAATGCTCTAGCACTTTCTAGTTGCATTTCTCTTAGTGTTAAATTACTTATATCCAATTAACATAAACCTCTTGTACTTGGGCAGTTCTAATTCGCCACTATATAAAATATTATTCATAGGTGCTTTTACTGCAAACTCTTCTATACTTCTAACACAATTAACATGTTCTTGCACTTCATAATAATTATTACTTTGTAATACAACTAATTTACCAGTAGGAATCTTTGCATACCATTCTTCAAAGTTTTCAATATGTTCGCAACTTGTGTTTATAACAGTATTAGGAGAGTCTGTTAAATTTACCTGACTACCGTCGCTGCGTTTGACAGCATATGTATGTTGATTATAATTTATATTATATATGTCTTGTATTGATGATTTAAATTTCCAATCTTTCATTACCCAAGGCTTGTTAAACACTTCTGCAATATCTACACATCTTGGATCTATGTCGAAAGATCTAACATTATCTAACTTAATGTTACTTTCAAATAACATTACTGCAAGTGTAGCATACCATCCTGCACATAAAAACACTGTTCCTAGTTCTACATCCAACTTGTCAAGTTCATTTACTAGCCATAATTTACTTTCTAGCTGCCCTCTACTAAAACAATCATTCCATATTTCTGTTTCGTTTACAAAAAAGTTTTTAAAGGCTGCTGTAAATTGTGTATTTACATATCTATCAAGAATTGGCCATAACTTATATATGTTATCTTCTAATACAAGTTTGCGCAAATCATCATCACCAAGAATTCTAAAAATGCTATGTAAATTTTTTTCTATAACAGCTTTGCGTAGATCTTCAGTATCGTGACTATCTATAGTTCTAAAAATACTGTGCAAGTTTTCTTCCATTATTGCTTTGCGCAATTCTTCATCTGCATTTAACAATCTAAATAAACTACTTAAATCATGATCAATATATACTCTGCGTAGATCTGATAACTTTGAATTAGTCGGATAGAGTAATTCAAATCTATCTAGTAATTCAAATGTTTCCATCAAATTGCTCCTTTAACCAATCAAAGTCGTTTATCTTTTTGAGAGCTTCGGTGTTGCCTTGATTGGCCATGCCATATGCTGCGCCTTCTCTTGCACCTCTAATAGCATCCTCTCCATAAGGACGATCTTTTCCTACTGTTGTCCAAATACGCAAACGTTCTTCTGTTTCTTCGTTCTTTTGCCTATCAATTACTTTACTACTAAGTTTTGTACATTCTCTAAATGCACTTTTAAAACTATTAAATGCATCTGTATTGAATGCAGTAATGTTGCTTATGTCATGCACTGCTTTGAACTTAGTACTAATACTAGTTGTCATGTCAGGCTTGCTAGTATCCATATTGATAGTCAAGTCAGTTGGAAATAGTTTTACACCGCCATACCCATATACCATATCATTGATTGGATTTTGACTGCGCCATACATGTACCATTTCTTTGTCCCAACGTGCAACTTGGTAATCAAAGTTAAAGTCATCTACAATAGTTGCATCTCCATCAATAATCCAAAACAACTCTGTGTTGCATAATTTTGCGCCTGCAATATGTGCTTGGTGGATACCTTTTACTCCATGTACACGTTTACATCGAGGAAAGCGTTGAAGTATACGTTCATAATTTTCATCAGCATTTGGTTCTTGGTAACTAATAAAAACTATATCATATGGCTTGGGTGTACTAATTGCAATGTTTACTTCTTTTTTGTTTGCAATAAACTTATAGTCAAACTCTCGCCTACTAAACTTGCCGTTCTTACTACACAATACTATGCCGTCATGATACTTTCCATTAAGATATGCATGGTTAATTTTTCTGTCATATGTTTGATCGTGTGTAAAGTAAGTGTCAAATGCAAAACGTGCTGTTGGATTTACATAAGGTGGAATAATCCAAAACATTTCAGTGGGCGAATTTTGTAACGCATCAAGATAGTCTTCGTATACTTTAGGATAGTACTTTGCATACTCAATCGGTCCACTACCGACTATATCCCATTCTTTACAACCAACTATGTGCCGGTGCTCTATTTCTCGCTTGGTCACTTGCTTGTGCTTTGACAACAAAAACAAACCATTGCGTTTATTGTTAACGTGTAAGAAAGAGTGGTTAGTCATTCTGTCATACGCATTGTCATGTGTAAAATATATATCAGGAAGGTCAACGCTAATATTTGCACTACTCATCCAAAACATTTCTGTTTTACTATTTTCAAGTGCATACAAATAGTCATCGTATGTATCTATTTCAAAAACATCATAAGTTGTTGCAGTCGAACCAACTATATCCCATTCTTTACGACTTACCAAATGTCTAAAGTTTATTTCTTTTTCACTGAGTGATTTTTGTCTTGAACATAAAAATAAGCCGTTGTATATTCTCCGCTCATTAACATCATGTATAAATGCATGATTTTCCTTTCGATTGTATGTGTCGTGGTGTGTAAAATAAATGTCCGGTAATGTAGATTTAATATTACGACTATCTATCCAAAACATTTCTGTTTTTGATGTTTGCATTGCATGTAAATATTCTTCGTATGTATCTACATAGAAATGATCATATGCAACAGGATTACTTGCTAGTACTTCAACTTTTTTACTTTGTACATAAAATCTATGCTGTGTTTCTTTTACATTAAATTTTATATGCTTGGGTATAAGAGATATACCATCGTAGTCTTTGCCATTTAAAAAAACATGTGCAACATCTTGACTCCAGTCGTCAGGAGTGTAATCAAACTCAAAGTCATTTGCAATTTCTAAATCGTCATACACAATCCAAAGAAATTTAGTTAGGCTAATTTGCTGTGCTTTTTCAACACTATCGGCTTTTTTTGCAATAAAGACTTTTTGCTTGAGTTTGTTAAACTGTTCTTCGTTGGTTCCTACAAATACAATATCAAACATAATTACATTATATATGATTCTAAACGGTATGTCAAGTCCAAAAAAACCTATAAATAATGTATAGGAGAGTGCCATGGAATTATACGAAGGTGGACAATATAGAATCGATATTGTTGGAGCAGATAGCTCAATTATTGTAGATAGCAATACAGGAAGAATTAGTGCAAGCCTTTCAAACAGTGTAGACACAATTGTTGTCGATACTGAAGCAGCTAAATTTTACGGATCATTAGTTGGATCAGTTTTTGATAGTACAAATAATATTGCATACGATCCAGATACTAGACAGTTTTCTGGAAAACTACGAGGTTCAATGATAGATACATTTGGCGATACTATCATTGACAGTCAATCAGTTAATGTACCTCTCCAAGCAAACATTATCGGAGCTAACGGATATGTCGGATTTGATTTAGAAACACGCACGTTCAAAGGCAACTTTCATGGCGACCTTAAAGATAGTCTAGACTCTGTTATACTTGCTATGGATGCAGACGAACCTGTATTACGTGCATCATTAAGCGGAAATATGTATGCATCTAATGGTGCTCAAGTATTTAATACTGCTGATCGATTATTTAAAAATGCAAGTTTACAAGGCGATATAATTGACCCAAGTGGTGCTGTACTTCTCGACCACGACAACGGAACGTTTCACGGAGTATTTAGTGGTAGCATACGTAGTATGTCAGACGGCAGTTTACTTATTGATCAAACCAACGGACAATACCGTGGCGACTTAGTTGGTAATATTATTGGAAGAAATAGCGGAGACATACTATATAATAACGACAGTGAAAGTTTTTACGGAACTTTTGTTGGCAATATTTCTGATGAAGCTGGAAATACAATATTGTCAACTAGTATCACTAATCCAAAAGTAAAAGCTAATATTCTCGATGCTCACGGAGCTGTACTATTAGATTATAACACTGGTATATTTTACGGCGTAGTGAATAATTCAGTG
>Ga0228676_1000016_pt1 | contig 40804 bp, 62 predicted proteins | sample 48D_rmetaG_FD_182782 | JGI IMG/M metagenome (GOLD analysis project Ga0228676, IMG submission 182782) | Seawater microbial communities from Monterey Bay, California, United States - 48D_r | ecosystem: Environmental > Aquatic > Marine > Coastal | place: USA: California | collected 2016-11-02
TAGGCTAGAAGCAGCTCTCTGCATTTCTGCTAGGGAGGCGTCTGTATCATGAGCCTTTTTAATATTCTCGGCCAATCCTACTGGTTGGAAATTGGTAGATGCCATTCGGATCATATGTTCATTAAACTCATTGATGTTTTTATCGTTGAGGTTATGAAGACCATAGTTTTCAGCGAATGCCGTTGAGGTCATACCATTGGCACAAATTAACCTTTCCAAATAAGGCGATACTTCCAATCCTCTAGATGGTGTATTCCTAAATGTAACTCCAGTATTAAATACTTCGTTTTGCATTCCTGGTACATTAAACATTCCCTGTGGTGATACACAGTTAATTTGTGTACCTCCATACTGAGATGATCCCATATGAGTTACACCAAGGTTATATTGGTCGATGTACCTTGAAGCAAAATCAATAAATGATTCGTTACTAATGGAAGCATACCCTGCAGGTAGAATATCAGTAATCTTTCTGGTAGAAGGATCAACCAATAGTGTTACCGTTTGGTCGTTCTTAGATGATTTCATAGATTTCATCATAGTAATTAATTGTCTTAGACCATCATTACCGAAACCTTCACTAAACCTTTTGGCAAACGCCTTAGGAATTCTCAGCCTACCGAGTAGTTTACCGAATGCCTTATCAGTTACCTCAATCTTAACACCGTCAATGTCGATATGGTTATTGTCCACTACATTAAACTCAGATAGAGTTATTTCTTTCCTCATTAGTTCATTACCAATGGCTTCTGCCTTTTTAACGTCGAATGCAGATTGACTTAAGGTTGTAATACTTTTCATATTTTATCCGTTTTTTAAATTTTTATTATAATATAAATATAATCAATTTATTTGGGAATTGAAAATTTTTCTAGGACTTTTTTCATAGAAGTTATTAACAATTCCCTTTCTTTATTTATTCGGTTACCTCATCCTTTAATCCGAATAGTTTATCAAATTCCAAACCATCCTTTTTAACTAGTTCCTTTTCCTTCTTTTTGAGTTGTTTCAAACTTTCGGATTTTTTGAACCTTTCAGTATCGTAGGTAACATCTCCGGTTGCAGCAAGATTGAAGAACATTTGTTTTCCAACGTGACCTCTTCGGTTTTTACTGAATACCACATACCTTTCATCTTGAGTTACAGTATCAACGAATCTGATCTCCATCATACCGGTAGTCATATGCTTTAGTTTATTGGATCCAACGAATGTACCACCTTTATTTACCTGTTGGATATTAAGGAACGAGGTATAGTTCTTACCTTTATTCTGTCCAAGGTTTTGTTGGTACATTAAATCCAATAACCATTTCTCTGCTCTATTCCTTGTCATTCTATCAGATTCTTGGATAGTGGCTTGGAGTTCAATAAAGGAGTCAATCAGTACAATATCGTAACCTTCATTTAGTACTTCTTCCAGGATTGCCTTTGGAGATTCATCGTCATCGATTTCTTGTGGAAAGAATATATCCAGGTCTCCAAATTTAGGGTACCTATCCACATATAGTTTCAGATCCACTGGCGACATTTCTGCTGATATAAACAGTACCTTAGAACCGCTCTTTTTAGCATTAGCAATAATATCTAGTGTAACGGTTGATTTACCGACTCCAGGATCCCCTACTACCATCCAGTTAGTAGCCTTTGGTACACCACCATCGATTGAGAATAAACCGTCGAGTGGAGTATTTGTTTTATGAGCCTTAAATAGACCTTTTGCGAATTTGACGTTTGATATTTTCGTCAGCCTGTTGTTTAATTTTGATACTCCCATTACTTAGACATTTTAGATTCGTGCAACTTAACTTTTTCTACCATTTCGTTGAATCTATCAACAGCGTTAAATCCTTTTACCGCCATGCCTTTTAGGAGATTGCCTTTTAGGTCTTTGATCATTAGTAGATCTCCTTGAAGTTCTACTTTGTACTTTGTTAGTGTTTTTACCATTTTTCCGTTTTTTTAATTTTTATTATAATATAAATATAATCAATTTTATTGGGATTTGAAAACTTTTCCTAGACTTTTTTCAAGAAGTTATTAACAATCCCATGTTAACAACCTAGGCCATTAGATTAGCCTTGTAGGGTAGCGTGACGATCACAGAAGTAATCTAGTTTAGACTTCGCGTACTCTACCGCCTCAGCGTCGTTCGCGTTACAGGCCTCAGCCATTACCTCAGCCCAGTATTGGATCCGTGGAAGGTAACCGTTTGGATAGCGGTCTTGTTTGTTATTGTAAGGATATGCCATAGTGGTTTGTTTTATATGGTTTGAATTATTATAATATAAATATAATCAATATTGTTGGGATAAAAAAATTTTTGGGCAGTTATTTTCTAAAAGTTATTAACAATTTGCTAACAGTCTTCGCGTGCTACAGCAGTATTCCTATCCACTGTACATCCACTATACTAGACTGTACATCCACTGGTATGGTAGTATCCTAGGCTCCGATTCTCAGGTGGCTCCAGGGTGTCACGCTTCACGGCAGGATTTGGTTCAGACCTAGTGACATGGGTCATTTGGGTACTTGTCAGTTAAGATCTTTGAGTACTTTGAGTGAAAATGGCTATTTTTACAGTATCTAGAGTAAAAACACGGTAGTATATATTAGACTCCTCTGGATCATAGTACTGGAAGCCAGATTATAGAATATCAGACTACCGGTACGGAATAACTGATAAACCATAAAATACCACCCCAGATACCATATTGTCTTGATAGTTACCGTATACGCGATTATATAGGTAATGGTAAAGGTTTGGTTGTTTACTATATGGATTGTGGTATTGTTGCAGACTCTAGGGTTCTTGCCTATTTAGTGGTTGTTTGAGAAGTTGTAGTAGATTGTGGCTTAGATAGATTCCACTCATCATTCCAATAGATTTGAGCACTTTGCGGTTTAGAGGGTAGTTGTGGTTTTCTAGGGAATTGCATGTTCGTTTGGTTTAGTGTGCCCAGTGTGCTGACCTTTGATTGTTTGATTGTTTAGATGGAATCCTATTGACCGCCTCTTTTACTATTAGATCTTGGAGTGGATACTGGTCTATTAGGTTTTGTTATTACTGGTCTAGTATTAGAATTACTTGGCCGGTTATTATTATATACAGGAGGTCTTGAGTTACTTGGTCTGTTATATGTTGGTCTATTATTAGTAGGTGGTTTTACTCTAATAGTATTGCTTGGTCTTTGGTTTGGAATAGTACCATTGTTATTGAGTATTATTCGTGGTTTTTGATTTTGAACTACTCTAGGCTTTTTTCTATTAGTTTGTCTGTTTTGTTGGATAGTATTAGCAAAGCCTCTTCTCCCATATACATTACCTAAATAAGTTGTTCTTGGTCCGTAAACCTGAGAATAGAATGGATAATTGTTTTGCCAGTTCCACCAATAATTAGTATGCCAATTTCCGTACCAAGGATACTGATTAAAAGGACTCCAATATGTATATCCACTATTCCAACTCCATTGCCAATTTAGGTAGTAATCTAACGGACTTCTCCATCCCCATCTATATAGTCTATTTTGGTAATATTGGTTTTGAAAAAAGCTGTATGGTTGAGTGTTTAAGAAGAAGTAGTAATCGTTAGAAAAAGCAAAATCTGTTCTTAACTTCCATCGCAATTGACTTACTGTGTTTATCTCTTCAACTGCATAACCTTCGGACCTTAAAGTATCTACGTAACCTGCTGTATTTAAAGTGTTATATCTAAATTGAACTCCACAAGAATTTATTGATAAAGTTAAGACTATTATACAGATTAATTTAAACAGGTTTTTCATATTATTAAGGTTGTTAGAGAAAGAGATCGCGATCAGGATGCCAATTATCCCATTCATCTATTTCTGTAGTTTTACGCGGCTTTAGCCAATTCTTTATCCAAAGTTTTAATTTCTTTAGCATCTTTCTTTTGCAATTGTTTTAACACCTTTGCCATTTCGGCATCAGCAAGAGTTATTGTAGCATCGTTAGCTCTCATTCTAATTTCTAACTTTACTTTATTTACATATTTAGTAAGCTTATCACTCTCTTGTCCAATTGCATCCATTTTGGAAATAATGATTTCCTCTTTATTCTTTAAAGCTTTTATCTTTGCCGCCTTTGCCTTATCAGAAACATCTATCCTTGATTGATCAGATGAATAATCAGAATCTTTTGATTTTACCTCATCTCTAAAGGCATCAATTTGATCTTCTTCAATTTCTAATTTAGTTAACTCTACTTTGATTTTAAATAACTCCTCACCTAATTTATCTAATTCTCTTTTCTTTTTAGGATTAGAAAATAGACCTTTTATAAAAGAAAATAGACCTTCATTTAGAATTTCAGATAATTCATCATGACTTACTTTACCTTCAAGAATTTCATAAGTATCATTAATTAATAATGCATTATGTTGAAACTTTTCAAATGTTGGAATATGACCCATCGTGTTTAGTTATTTGTTTATATATTTAGTAAGATCATCTAATAATTGAGCTGATGTATAATACCAACCTTCAAAAGTAATACCATCTTCTGGGTCATGGTTTGTTAAATACCAAAGATCCTCATCTTTTAAATATTGTATATGCCAACCTACCATTTCTTTGTTGCTCCTTCTAATACTAAGGATAATATAATTAATACTGATGCAGCAATAGTTTGCCCTACAAATAATTCACCATCCATTATCACAGTGGTCATCAATAATCCTATACCTATAATCATAGAGGTATACCATCCATGTTCTTTTAAAAATCTTTTCATTTGTTTGTAAAATATTTTATCATTATATGAGCAGACCTGTAATTTGTGGCCAAAGGTATATTATGAACATCACATAACCTCATTAACATAGAAATATCTACATCATGAGGATGTTTATCTAATGGATCCCTAAAAAATATTACTCCGTCTACTTCTCCCTGTGTTACCATTGCTCCAATCTGTGCATCACCTCCCATTGGACCAGATGCTACTAATTCAACCTTTAGTCCTGCATGTTCAATCATTGTACCAGTTGTACCAGTACCAACTAATTCAACATCCTTTCTTTTAAAAAACTTAAGTCTTTTCATTACAAAGGCAACCATATCTGCCTTCTTACCATCATGTGCTATTAGTGCTATTTTCATTTTATTATTCTTTACTATAGTCTTCTTTTCAATCCCACTTTGAGTTTCGTCTTGACTTCCAATCTGCTGTATACCTGTATTCATATTTTACATCAAAGGTTTTCTTAATGTATTCCTCCTTTTCTTTTTCACTAAGTAATAAGTCATTATAGATTATAGGCAACTCTCTTTGACTAGACCGATTGACATTTACATACTTTAACATTTTTTCTTTCATTTCTTTAACATAATCAGAAAATGGAAATTCGTTTTGGATGTTATCATCTAATGTTCTATCAGAAATAATTAAATCACTTGATGTTGTTATAAAATATCTTATTTTTCTTTCTTGATGTAATTTAAGTAATTGTATTGAATATAGATGATCTTCACCATTAGGTAAATCCTCATCAAATTTCTCAACAGCACTTAATCTACTTTGTAAAATTATAGAATCGTGACTAGGAGGAAAATCCTCATCTACCCAGTAAGCCTTTCCTGGTCCTTGGTTATCCCAATTAATCAATGAAACGCCCCAAACACCACCTACATATTGATTTTCATTACCTACACTAAACTTATGCCCTCCTTTATAATCTTTAGATATTAAATCTACAGGAACCTTTCCTAAGACGTCTATATTTGGATAATGTTTAATGTGTTGCCATAATGATTTTAAAAAGGTTGGATATAACCAATCATCACCATCTATTTGAGACATAAAATCTGCACCACTCTCTAAAAATAATCTAAGGCATGAATTTTTGCCTTTACCAGGCTTACCATTGCTTTCAGTTCTAATTACAGTAAATGGAAAATCCGAATCTATTACTTGTTGATAGTATTCATCGTTTAAAGTATTAACCACAATGAGAGGTTCTATTAAAAGATTTTCGCAAGGTTCTAAATCTTGTACTGATTTTACAAGCCTACTAAGTTTATCTAACCTGTGATGAGTAAGAAGACATATTTTAAGTTTATAAATTCTATTCATTATTTACTCTGCATCAAAGAAAAACATTTGCCATAACCTACCGTTATTAAAAGTATTTCCAAAATACCCAGAAGATGAATGTATACAATGACCATCAAAAATTACTATTCTGTTATATACATTTCCAAAACTATCAATTTCTTCAAATGGTGTAGGATCACAGAAAGTTTCTTGGTTAGGAAATATTTCATTTAAATGATCAATCTCTTCAGAATCAAATTTTTTGGTTTCCTTATTCCTAAATATTTTAGTACCCATTTCTGGTGGTGCATCAGGTGATAAGTATACCATTGCAGCATATTTTTGTCTATCACAATGAAATACTCTAGCCGGAGAATACTTAGTACCTTGAGTAAACCCAACCTGAAACACTCCACATATTTCATATGTTTCTGCCCAATTAGTAATCTTCATCCCTATGATTCTTTCTATCTTTTCTTTTACACCATCAAATATAAATTGCTTACGAGTTCTCCATCCTGCACCACCATGATCACCTTCCCAAAATGTTTGTAATAAACCAAATTCTCTTACTAGATCAGGATCTTCATAAAAATTATCTTCTATCCATGCTCTAGGTTTTGGGTTACTATGTAATTTAATATCTGGTGAAGTTATAATTCCGTAATCCGAATCTGGGTTATGATTAGTTTCTCTAATATCTTGTGGAGTCATTTTTTCCATATTTTTTTATTAAAATTTGTTGTCCTTTTTCTAAATGTTCTAAAGCTTTATCAATATGTTTAGAAAATGATTTATCTAATTTATAAGTTGGATGATAAATAAGATAATTTACTATAAAATCATGAAATAAATTTAATCTATCAACACTTTCAGCTACGCTCTTTTTACTTAGATCTGGTTTTCCTTTCATGATTACCTTTAATTACATTTAACATTAATTCTAACCATGTGTTTCCTCTAAATTTTCTTTTTCCATCTACGTTAAGTAGGTATTTTGTTTTCGTTTTCATATTTTTATTTTTAATATATTAACCGTTACTTTCTCCAGGTCCCTCACTTTGATCTTCTTGTGGTGGTGGAGTAGAAATTAATGTGGTACTTAATTGACCAATATTATCTACTTCTATTTCATAGACAGTACCATTAGGTGATGTCAATTGCATACTAGGATTTCCATTAGGGCCTTGTACACCCTGTACACCTACCCCACCATCTTCACCAACAATACCTTGAGGTCCTTGTACACCTTGTAAGCTACTTGGATCACCAATATTTAATTTTAACTTATCAACAGTATTTCCGCTTTGTCCTAAAACTGAAGGCCAAACCTTATACTGCTTCCACTTATTTCCATAAGGTTCAGACATTGTATTCTTTTTTGATTTTATTTATTTGATGAAGTTTATGCTCTGAATCTAACCAATCACCTTTTACAAAATCCCATAAAGTTAATCCACTATTATCAGGCATTTCAGGGTGTGGTTGAGTTTTGGCCCATCTCTTAGCTTTTTTAAATCCATTAGATGACCATTCAAATTGTTCTATGTCTTTATATGTTGGTGTAAACCAGCTTCTAATTAGTCTTAGCATTTTATACATTTTTAAGATTGTCAATTTCCTTTAAGACTTTATCTGCTAAAAAATATTTTTCATCTGAAGCAGTGCGATTAATTTTAGAAAGTTTATATGCTTCTTTCATTAAAGATTCATATTTCTTTTGTAATTTTTCAGCTTTAGTCTTTTTCTTAAATATTCCAAACATAATATTTGTTGGTTTATTATTATATGTAAAAAATGATAAAGGTTTAAGAAAGATTAGAGAGAAAGTACAAATACTACTACCATGATAGTTACATAAAGAATTGAACTTATGTCATAAGGTTTTTGTTGTTCCATATATTATTTATGGCAAAAATAACTATTGTTTCTCTTTCTAATATTAACTGATTGTTAACAAATTGTTAATTATCTAAACACAGTAATATGACCGGCCTCCTTAACTATAACAGGAGAGTCGGTCTTTTTACCTTTTACTTCATAATAGTAAACACCATCGGATACTAAATAACTTCCACCGTTTACACTCCCATCCCAAAAAGGGTAACCCACAAAGTCATCATCATATCCGGTATAGATATTTTGACCCCACCTATTAAAGATTTTAAATTCTACATCTTCCCAACAATCTAAATCATATACAATTTTCCATACATCATTTACTCCATCATTATTAGGAGTGAATGTATTAGGTACATATATACTCTCATCACCTAAACAAGGATAACCAGGTACATCATCACACGGTAAACCTGTTATACAATCGATTAAAGTTTCTTCTATAATATACTGAGTAATAGTGTCTGTGAGGTATTCTGTTAAATAAAGGGTGTCTATGAGGTTTATAGTTTCAATAAGGTATATCGTATCAGTAAAATTTTGAGTGATGTAGAGAGTGTCTATTTCATAGACGGTTTCTGTAATATATACCGTGTCACATGGCTCTTCATTAGTAAGCTCACAATCAACTCCTGTGATCATATCAAATACAAAATTATTATTACCTGTAATTATTTCATTAGGTACACTGGTAATTGAAAAGTAATTACTCTGACCGGCATACCATGTACCTGGTGTACTAATTGATCCACCTACAGTAATAGTATCACCAGGTTGAATCCAAACAGCTAAATTAGAAACACCATTAAAACAATTAAATGTAGTACCTAAAAAATCATCTAGGCAAAAATAGGTAACAGCTTCGGTTCCAATATTTACTAATGTAGCTTCATAGGAATAAGATGAGTAAATACCAAAGTCTAATTCTTCACAACTCTCTTCTAAAACCGTTACATTAATTAAAATAGGATCTGGGCCAACAGAATAAACACAAGTACCGTTATCACTAGTTGCATCTTCATCAAAGTTTAAAGCAAAAGGATCGGTACATCCTGGGTATGAATATAGACTTGTAGCTAAGAAAAGGCCATAAAAGGCCATTAAGAAATGTTTCATTCATTAGTATGTTATTTTTGGGGTTACTCTGCGTTCAGAGTTATTTGGACATCATATCCCACATAGCAGGATATTCTTCTTTGAAGTTTTCTCCGTAAGTTTCTTGCCAGATTCTAGCAATTTCTCTTTTATCGGTTATCTTTCTTTGTCTTATGATTTTAGCAACACCAGGATATTTAGTTGCAAACTTTTCACCGTATGCTTTTTTCCACATTTCTTCCATATCTTCTTCTAGGTGATCATTATGTTTATGTTTACCATCAGATGCTTCTGTACCATCTCTTTCAGAAGATTCATTCACGGCTTTACTAAATGTTTTCCAACTATCAACAGGTTCACCATTTAATGTAAAGGTACCTCTAACGGTATCATATCTAATTTCACCACCTTGATAAGTTAAATCTAAAATAAGAGTATCATAATTTTTTCCTATTGCAGTTCCTCCTGTGATTCTTTTTCCTGCCTTTTCTGCCCACCTTGCAATTTGCTTTACATCCTTAAGGACTCCTCTTCTTTTAGCAAAATCTGCAATGTTACTAGGAACATTTGCGGCTTCAATAATTTTTGATTCTTTTACAAATACTATAAAGGATTCTCCTGCTGAATTAGGATCTTCTAATTCTTTAAAATCTACATTATGTTTCTTTAAAATCTTTTTGGCATCATCCCATTGGTGTGATACATAAGAATAAAGAATGACTGTATTTTCATCTTCAGTATTAACACCGGCCTTTTTCCAAATCTTTTTCGTATCATCATCAGCATCATCAAGCCAATTAATTTCAGAACCTTTTCTTTTTAAGTCTTTCATTGCTTTATCAGCATCAGGAGCTTTACCTTCTCTAATCATTCCGCCATGATCAAACATAGATTTATTAACCGTGAATTTTTTACCGTCTTTTTTTAGAGTTAAGACGTATCCGTTATTGTCAACAACCTCGGCTTCACCGCCCATATACATAATCATTGAACCCTTTTTGATTTTCTTAAAGTCTTTAAGGTCAATTTTTTTCATATAGGATTTTTTAAATCCTTCAAATGTTTTAAAGTATTTCATAATTAGTCCATTCTATGTTTATCAATTCTGGCCATAATTTTATCCTTCTTGGCTTTTAACTTAGCATATTCTTTTTCTTGCTTCATCATAATAGAACCATATTTATCTGCAACCGCTCCACCTTCTGGTTCAGCTTCCTGTTCCATATCTCTAAGCGTTTGGGCCATTTCATCACCTAAATCTTTAATCTGTTGGTCTATATCAATTCTCGTATCTAATAAATCCATATACTTATCAAAACTTAATCTACGTGATTTTGCTTTAGGAAGCTTCAATTTAGGTAATTCTCTTCGCGTTGCTCTAAATGCTACTAATACAGGATCATTCATATCTGTTGCTTCATTAACTCTATCATAAAGACCAGATTTAGAATTCCATTCCCAGTCTTCTTTATCAAAGTCTTTAAGCTTTTTTGCCTTTTGATATTCTTCAGAAGATAAATGAGCAGCTTTAAGATTTATTTTGCGGCTTTCATTGTAGCTTACAATATCAGAATACTTAATTTCATGTTCTTCACCGTCTTGGTCTAATGCAAAGATAACATCATCTTGCCACATATCAGTATTGTCACTGTTATTATTGTTAGGATTGTAAATGATATATTCTTGGCCATTACCTAATTGGATAAACCCATCATCCTTTTTCATGACCTTCATTAACTTTTTCTTGTTAAATTTACCTTCAGTAATTGCAGATTCAGTAAATACGATTTGACCAGTTTTAGATTCAACGTTTATCTTAGCATTAGGAAATTCTTTTTGCATTTCATTAAAGGCAGCAGGAACTATCATAGGGGTCCCAACTAATTTTTGATCAACTACTTTACCTTTTTCTATCGCTACTAATGTTACAGGATAGCTCGCCTTTTTTGCAGCACTATGTATTGTTCCTCTCCTAGCTTCATTTACATCAACCGATTCAAACTTTTTAATGTTTTTAATAACTTGGTTAATATTCTTATCTCCTATCTTTGCATAGATTGCATTAGGAAATGAATTACCGATAGCAACATTTACAACTTCACCATTAGGTCTTACGTCATAACTACCACCATCATATTTTTCACCATCTATTGATATTTCAAAACCAGCACCTTCACCATCAACAAATTCCATATCATGAACAGCAGCTTTAGTTTTATCAACCTTTGCAATTGCTTTTGCTATTAAATCAGCAATATCTTTTACTTCTTTTTCTGAAAATGTAAAAGGTTCTTTAGACCTTCTCCTTTCATTTAGAAATTGTGTGTGGGTTTTAAAGTACTTCATAGTTCTTATTTTATTCCTTGATCTTTCATTTCTTTCTTAATGTCATCATGAAAGTTCTTTATGTAATCCTTAGCACCTTTCTTGTCTCCATCTTCAATCCAATCAATTGCAATACCTAAATTTCTAAAGGGTGTATGATAATTTACATCTGTTGCAGAATCAAATAATTTGTTTAACATCTTAATAGGTGTTTTCTCATTTACCTTTAATCCGTACTTTAACATACCTTCATAATCAAAATCACTTGACCACATATCACCAGGCTTAAATTTCTTTGCTTCATTTAAATCAACAGATTCGCCAATACTACTTGTCATTTTTAAAAGTTCTTTGCAAACTCTAGTAGCTTCACCACCAGTAATACCTCTCATCTTTAAGGTATACATACATTCAGATTTATCCATGTCAGCAATCTCTTCACCGTTTACATCCATTAATTCATCAAAGATTTCTTTTGCAGTTGCCTTTGCATTTTCAGTAACCACCTCAGCAGATTCACTTAGCTTAATACTTTTAGGATCAATGTTCATTGCAGCCATTTCTTCAGGGCCTTTGCCATCATTGTAATCTACCTTTGCAAATCCTCCTCTAGGATCAATTTCTAAAACTGTAAACGATGCAGGGAATCTTGCATGGCTTGCAGTTATAGTCTTTCCATCTTTTAGAGCAAGTGCCATCGCTCTAAAATCACTTTTATCTGAAAAGCCTTCATTTACATCAGCAGATTCGTTTTTCTTGTACCATTCTTTAGCAATCTTTACTAAGTCATCATATGTATGTTTACCGCTTAATGCATCTTCTATGATAGTTTTACCTGATGCAGTGTCATACATTGAAAGATCATCAAAACCTACACCTTCAGAATATTCTTTCTTTGGGTTAAAACCTAATTCATCAGCAAGAGTTTTAGATAAACTTACATTACCACTAAATTGGTCATTTCTCATTAAACCGCCTTTATTCTTAAATCTTTTGGCGTTTCTTTTGTTTTCGACAATATAGTCGAATCCTTTAATATATTTCATATCTTTAGATTAATTTTTTTATATATTTAGGATACATCCATGAAGTCTCCATGATCACAAACAATACCTTTTTTCTTTAGTTCTTTACAAATTCTATCTAAAGTATCCGGGCCATATCCGCCAGGTAATTTTTCCTTAACTCCTAATGACTTTAAAAGTTTTTGAGTTTCATCAAATCCAATTTTAGATCTTTTACCTACATTTGAAGTTTTGGCAACATCATATAAAGAAGTACCATAAAATCTACCTCCATCAGTATATACAAAATTTATACCTTTTATCTTAAATGGTTTACCGCTACGATCTTTGTAGCTTACCGCTTCATTTAAAAATTCATCAAAGCTTTTCATATTATGATAATTTAGATTTACCGTCCCATACTTTTACAACATATTCATTACCATCCTTTTCTAGGTAACGAGGATCTTTTTTAGTTGGTCTCATTAACAAACCGTGTGAGTTTGCATCTCTTCCGTTAGCACCACCCTTACCTCTTTGCCATGAAGAGCCTCCTGAAAAGTAAGATGAAAACTGTCCACGATTATCTCTATCACTTGGATCTAAACCTTTTTGCTTTAGGATTACTGAATGTAATTCTTTCCATTTAGATTTACCGTTCTTTTCAGCAAAATCTAATACCGTCTTTTTAATTGTGTCTAAGTTTTCATTTACAAAACTTCCGTATTCCTTAATGTGTTCCATGTTTATCTTGTTTTATTATTTATTCTACAAAAATAAAGGATCCAGGTAAATACCCAGATCCTTTTTTAATCATTTACTTCTTAGTTACTAATCCTCTAAGAAGGTCCCAATTTCTAGTTAAGAATACGCCAAATGCAATTCCTGCATAAATCTTATAACCGAATATCCACAATCCTACACCAATACCTAATGATGCTAATGCAGAAAATCCTTTAGTGTCAATCCAACTTACGACTTTTCCAAAAATTTCTTTAACTTTTTCCATGTTTTTAAAATTTATTTTTTATTAAGAAAGTTCCAATTCTGCAGCAATCTTTTTGGAATGTTTACATGTTCCTCTAAATTTACCTGCAGGACAGTCACAACTTAACCTGTTACCATTCTTAGTAACAGTATATTTATTCCCAGTTGAACCTAAAACTTCGAAAGTTTCTCTTTTTATGTTTCTATAAGGATTGATAACCTCAACATCATCAAAAGAAATATGATCTTCTACAGGGATCCAGCCAGGAAATAAGTATTTTTGCCCACCTATTGTAGAAAAGGCAATTCCCATATGAGATACTAATTTAATCTTTTTTGCCATATTAAAAAGGTAAGTCTTCTGTTTTAGATTCTTCAAAAGGTTCAGAGTGATCGGATAGTTTTCTATAAGTTAATGTAGCAAATGGCTGTTCACCAATTTCTGTAATTGCCGGTCTACGATTATATTTGTCAAATGCATCTTTCATCTTATGTGCTTTCTTACGAGCAGTATAATCATCCTTTGCATAGACATACATATCCATTGTTACTACATATCTTTTATCTTCACTCATCATATCTTAAGTTTACTCAGTTGATCCAAAGTACCTTCAAATCCTGGGATGTCCTTTTGTGGTTTACTATGATTAGCAATTCTATTCATAAGATCATTAATCTCATCTCTGCTTAACCATCCTACCACATCATCATGACCGTCAGGGAAGAATGTTTTTGTTATGAAGTTATCATCAGCATCAAAGACAGCAATTTCAAATGTTAAGAATTGATTTATACTAGAGCGGTCTTCTCTAGGATTAGAGTAAATACCTGAACCGGCAGATACTGATAAACTAAGTCCGTTTGTGAAATGAGTCCTGGATCTGAATCCACCTAACCCATCGTTTCTTTTAAATATAATGTTATGAAAGTTCATATCTTCCTTCTTTATTAAATTGGTTTCTAATTTCACCTACCAACATGTCAGTAGTGATTGATAAATCTTTACCGATGAAGTCTACATCATGCTCTCGGTATTCATATTTTACATGTTCATTGCTTTTTGCAGCAACGAGGTTTGTAAGTACCTCTTTCAGATCATCAGCATACATGATGAGATCACTTTCAATGTTCTCAATTTCAAATACCTGACCACCTTTAGGCTTCCAATAAGGAGTTGCCGTGTCAGAGTAATTTTCGTAGTACTGTGTGTAAATTGTAATAGTTGCCATTTTTTCCGTTTTTTAATTATATTATAAATATAACACAAATTGTTGGGATTTGAAAATATTTTAGAGACTTTTTTCTAAAAGTTATTAACAATTTTTAGTATCCCATTATTGCCAAGAATACTACAAGTAAGATACCTCCACCAATCAATACCTTCCAATACCACTCTTTAACCCAATCGTCTTCATAGACGACCATGTGAAATAAGAAGCTTAATCCTATAATGAAAAGTATTCCAAACAATTCTAAGATCATACTTCTTCATTTTTAAGCTTAGGCCATTTTTTCAAAAGCATTGAGCATAGTTCATATTCTTCTCTTTCTGTAAAAAGAACCAAGAATGCTTCTGCTGCTTGGTAAGGTGGTACATCAGGGTTATGATCCTCAGGTACTTTACCATCCAAGAGTTCACATACACTTAAGTCAGTTAAGAGAGTTTCAGTATCGTAGTTAGACATACCCACAAGGAAGTCTTGTAGGTAGTCTTTTGGTATGTATTTTAAATCCTTCATATTATTTAGAATTTTCAATTTGAAGCATTCTCATAGAACACTTATAATTATTTCCTCTTGAATCTTTAAATTCTACCGGAGCCTTTTTAGCTCTTGTATTGTAACCGGTAAGGGTATAAGATTTTCCTTGAATTGTAATTTGATCACCTACAGATAAATGATTCATACCGTTAAATACTTTGTACCTATCCCAGTTAGTTGCCTCTTTTGTAATTACAGTTCCACCTTCACCGATTGTATTTCCTTTCAGTTTAAAGGTTACCTCGTTTCCAGAGAATGATGCATTTCCTGCATGCAGTTTGATTCCGAATTGATTTTCTACAGCTTTAAGAGCGTTGTCGATTTCAGTTCTTAGGACTTGTAGATTAGCCTTGTTAAATTGTGTAATTTCCGTTTTTACCATGTTGATTGTTTTAAATATAGTTTGAATTAATATATTATAAATATAATCAAAATAATTGGGAAATAAAAATTTTTCCTAGACTTTTTTCTCTAAAAATGAGAAAGTTATTAACAATTTAGGATTATTCCCAAACATCCTCATCTTCAATACTTCTAATGTAATTCCACCTTTCAATTTCATCATTAATAGAATCTTGTATAGTGTAAATTTGCAAAGTATCATTAATAATTTCCCAATGTAAAATTTCTTCAACAGAATCTAATACATCTAAGTTTTGACAAGGAATATCAATACCTGATGTAATTTCATTTTCATTAGACGATCCCATGAGCATTATTCCTAAAAAGAATACTACCACTAAAACATTAAGGTATGTATAATATTTTTCCATAACTAAAATCTATATGTAAAACCCACACATAGAAAAAACCCACCTACACCTACTGCTAATTCATTAGGTCCTAGTGTTTTCATTTCAAATGGTTTTTGTTTATGCCATAGCATATTTGTCGTTCCGGCTGTCATCAAACTTAACCCGCCTATAATTGCTAATTTTTTCATTAGTATCTTTGATTATAGTCAGGGTGTTCTAACCTACCTTCTTTCTTACCATTAAGAATATCAAGTAATTCATCTATCCCTTCTTGGAACTCTGCTTTTTTATTTCCAGTAGGATACATATAAAGTTCATTACCAAAATTTAATTTACCTGTTGATGTTGATGGTGCACACCTTAAATACCAACCAAATCTTGCAGGTTGCATACGTGTTATTGCATACCATTGTTTATTATCCACTTGTACAAGGAGTCCTTCTACTTTAGTGGTACTCTTCATCTCCTTTGTTTTTATAACTTGTATCATAGTTTTTTTTAAATTAATTCCAATTGTCTATCAAAAGGAAGATAAGACTCAAGTAATTTTTCTTGGTCTTCTTTGTATTTGAGAACAGCAACCTCTTTGGCTTTTGCCTCAACCTCGATGTCTACAGCATGACCGTAATCATTGATTTTTTCATATACAAAATCAGCATGTGCTTGTGCTTTAGATTCTGGATTTTCAAAGGTACGACGACATGATGAATAATGAAACAGAGGTTTTACATTATGATGATGCCATGTACTCATTGCCAATTCAAATGCTTCCTTTTCGGATAAGCCACCTGTTTGAAAACGGTGATGGTGAAAATCAAATGTAATAGGTACCTTCACAACAGAAAAGATGCCTTCATATAAATCTTTTACAGAATACATACTGCCTTTGTCATCGTTCTCTACAACAAGCCTAGCTTGAGCAGATTTAGATAAATTGAGATAATTAGAGGCCCATCTACCCATAGTAGCCATCTTATCACCGTATACACCATTACAGTGGATATTGATAGGATAGAAGTGAGATTGTGGAAGACCCATAATATCCATAATCTCTGCATGTTGATTAAGTTCTTTGATAGTTTTTTGAACCAATGTAGGATTAGGAGATCCTAGAACATTGAATGGTCCTGGGTGAAATGATAATCTTTGGCCATATTTGAGTGCAAGATTACCTACGCCTTTTAGAAGAGTTGATATTTTTTGAAAATCTGGTAAATCCTTGAGCTCATATTCAGACATCCAAGGAAACATATCAGATGACATACGGTATACCTTGAAGCCATTCTGTTCATTCCACTTTACAATCTCAATAAGATCTCTGATATTTTGTAATGCCAAACTACTGACATGAGTCATACCTTTTTGTTTGAATGTAATTTTTCTACAAGTACGGTTGACTGTAATTGGTTTGTTACGAAGGTTTAGATTGATACAACAGTATCCGAGGTTAGTTTCCATATATTGTTATTTTATATAAATATAACAAATTTATTAATCTTCTGAAAGTTTAAAATATTAATTTATAAAGAATACTCCATATACCTACAGTGCACCCAATTATCAATAACCATGTTATTATAAAAGGCCAATTATATTTTTTATACCATTTCATCTCTTCTTTTTTTATAACTCTTCCAGTATTGAGGACCGTAATAAGTACATATCTCTTCCCCTTTCTTTATATTTTCTATTGATATAAAATCAAAATACATTTCTTCTTTTGCGTTTTCCCACCGTGCATTAGGTGATTCATCATGATTATAAATACACCCATATCCTAAAGGCAATACTTGTATAGTTTCACCAGATTTACCATTAAGACCTCTTGGGTAATTAAATGTATAATCCTTTAATGCAAATGGCACATCTTTAAATAAATCTGTTACCTTTATACAATAACATTTTTCAATAAGAGAATCTTTTTCTATATCTTTAGTTGCAAAAACACCATATCCTTTATCAGGTGTAAGTCTAACTTCAATATGATCGTTCTGATGTAAATAAATCTTTTCCATATTAATTATTTAATGGTGCTTTAATTGTTGGATGAGATTCATAACCAAGTAAGGTATATCCAAATTCACCGTTTAATAAATCTACATTAATTACATCAATCTCAGGTAGACAATAAGGAGTTCTTTTAGTTTGTTCTTTTGCCTGTTCTATGTGATTTAAGTATAAATGTGTATCTCCTAAGTTACCGATTAATTGATCAGGAACCATATTTACTTCTTCAGCAATTAACCTAAGTAAAAGTGCATAACTTCCAATATTAAAAGGTAATCCTAAAAATACATCAACTGATCTTTGATTCCACATTAAACTAATTTTTCTTCTTGGAACATTTCTTTCATCTAAATCTTTATGTTCAAATCTTTTAGCATATGAAATGTCTTTACCAATAGAAAGAGTCCATTCTAAAGATCTTTCTTCTAAAGTCATTTCTGTGGTGTAAACCTGAAAACTATAATGACATGGGGGAAGTGCCATTTGATCTAACTCCCCAACGTTCCACGCATTAACCATTAAACGTCTTGAGTCTGGATTTCTTTTTAAGAGAAATATCAGATTGGCAATTTGGTCAAGGCTCATATCGTATGAACCGTCTCGTTCTTGTCTACCATCCCAATCTCTCCATTGCTTTCCATAAATAGGACCTAATGAACCATCAGTTCTTCCACTCTTTTCATAATCACCATCCCAAATCTTACAATTGTTATCTCTTAAATATTGAATGTCTGTTCTGCCTTTTAAAAACCACCTCAGTTCTGTTATCATAGTCTTAACAGCTATTTTCTTAGTGGTTAATAGAGGAAAACCTTGAGTCATATCATGTCTTATCGTATAACCAAAAATAGATTTTGTACCGGTACCAGTTCTATCTTTCTTTTCTTTACCATATTGTAAAATAGTTCTAAGAAGATCTAAATATTGTTCATCTATTGTATAATCCTTTTCTATATCCATTTGTTCTTTTTAAAATAAAACCACATAGCACCTACCGTAATAAATGTAAGTGCAGTAAAAACCCAGAATCCATTATCATCTGAAATTAAAGGTACATCATCAAAATTCATACCCCATAGACCAGTATAAAATGATAAAGGTAAAAAGATAGTTGACCAAATTGTAAGAATATTCAGTCTCCTATTCATTAACTTATCATTTCTTTTATCTAACATTGCTTCTAATACCAGGTGAATTTCAAGTAATTCTAATTCCTCTTTCTTTAAAAGCTTTTTCTTTAATAGATAAAAGTCATCTGTGTTTATTTCCTTTCCATCGAAAATTAAATCTTCAAAGGTTTCTAATTCTTTTTTGAGTTGTCTGTCCATAAGTCTAAAGTCCAAAGTAACGATTCAATAAAATATAAGATTCCTACAAGAACCATACCATAATGAGTCCAAGTGCCTTGGTGACCATAGGTAAAATCTTCATAGATAGAAGGTATAGCAGATCCCATAATTGCTATACTAAAAATTAATCTTACATATTTATTATTTAAAAATTTTTTCATAGTAAGTGTGGTTTTGCTTCGCTAATACCTGAGTTTGTTACCTGTACATATTCAGGATAGTAATGATTAATGCATTTGGCACCGGCATATGATAGTGCAGATCTTATACCATCAGTTAAACCTTTTACAATATATTTAACTCCGCCTTTAAAAGGTATAATAGTTGATTCTCCTTCTACATTTCTTTGTGCTTGGCCATGGGTGGTTTTAGTTTCTAATGATGCAGATCCTCGGTATCTTTTATAAAGTGCATTTCCTTTTTCAATCATCTGACCTGGTGATTCTAAAGTTCCTGCGAGAAGAGACCCTAACATTACATTATCTGCACCTACTGCTAATGCTTTTGCAATATCTCCGCTGCTTCTAATACCACCGTCAGCCATTATAGGTACATTTGCAACTCTTGAGATTTCTTCAAGGCAAGTTACATTAGGTACACCAAATCCTGTTTTAATTCTTGTAGTACATAAAGAACCACCACCTATTCCTACCCTTAATCCATCAGCACCTGCTTCTTGTAATCTCATCGCTGCCTCTGCCGTTGCGATATTTCCTGCAATAATATCAATATGTGAAGGTAAATTTTCTTTACACCATCTTACCATATCAATAACATTTTGATGATCACCGTGTGCTACATCAATAAGAAGAACATTCGCACCTGACATTGTAATACTTACTGCTCTATCTTTATCTTCTTCCTGAACTCCGATAGCAGCCATGATAGGAATCCTAGTTTCTAACTCATCCCATATAACTTTATTACAATCTTTTATTCTTTTAATAAGATCTGCAATTTGATCAACTTGTTCTTGTATAGAATTAAATCTATGTATACATCCTACGCCACCTAATTCATATAACTTAAATGCCATTTCACTTTCACAGACAGTATCCATAGGAGAACCTACAATAGGTATATAGATATGATATCTTTTAGAAAGTTTAGTTTCAAGGCTGATTGATTGCCTTGATTTAATACCCGAAAAGGAAGGTACTAATTGAATATCATCATACGTTAAATATTGCATTATGCTTTAGAATTTAAATGTTACGGTATCTACGCTTATCACTCCACTGAACCTTCTTACTCTTTCCTAAAAAAGTTAACCTAGAAACATTTTTATTGAAAGCATTCCTAGTGTCATTAGTATGAGGGTTGCCGTTTTGTTGTTGGTCTGCTAAACTCACTTGTGTTATTTTATTTTTATATGCAAAAAACTTAATTTGTTTTACCTTTTGTTATTTTAAGGTTACCTTTTGTTGCAGTTATATTTATAACATCACCTTCAGAAATTTCTTTTTTAAGAATCATTTCAGCAACAGGGTTTTCAATTAATCTTTCCAACGATCTTCTTAACGGTCTTGCACCATACTTAGGATCAAACCCTTGATCTAAAATTATGTTTTTAGCAGCCTTATTTATTTTTAAAATATACTCTCCAACATCTTTAAGATTTTCTGCAAGTTCTTTACATTCTTTATTTAAGATTGTCATTACCACATCTTTAGTAAGAGAATTAAAAACAATTACTTCATCTATTCTATTTAAAAATTCAGGAGCAAATTTCTTTTTAAGAGCTTTATTAATAATATCCTTTTCTTGATTTTGTTGTTCAGCAACAGTTTTTCTACCAAATCCTATACCTGTTCCAAATTCCTGTACCTTTCTTGATCCTGTATTTGAAGTAAGGATAACTAAACAATTTCTAAAATCAATAGTTCTACCTAAAGAATCTGTTAAGTAACCATCATCTAACATTTGGAGAAGTACATTAAACACCTCTGGATGAGCTTTTTCTATTTCATCAAATAATATAACAGAGTGTGGTTTTCTTTTCACCTGCTCTGTTAAAAACCCACCACCTTCATGACCTACATAACCAGGAGGAGCTCCAATTAATTTTGAAACAGAGTGAGCTTCCATGTATTCACTCATATCAATACGAATAAGATCTTCTTCTGAATTAAACATATAAGAACTTATTTCCTTAGCCAATTGTGTTTTACCAACACCAGTAGGACCTAAGAAAATAAAATTACCTATAGTTCTATTTCTTTTTCTGATACCTACTCTGTTTCTTTGGATAGTCATTGAAATTTTATCAATAGCTTCATTCTGTCCCATCACCTTAGAAGAAAGGTGTTTATTAATACCTAATAGATTTTTATGTTCTTTATCTGTAATTTTTTCTACAGGTACTCCTGTTGCTTTAGAGATAACATAAAGAATATCATCTTCAGTAATTTCCATTCTTACTGATGAAAGATCATCTTTCCATGTTTTATACTCTTTGTCTATTTTAGATTTAATATTTAAACATTCATCTCTCATTCTTGCAGCAAGTTCATATTGTTGAGCCTTTACTGCATGTTTCTTTTCCTTTTCTTTTTCTATTAATTTAGCTTCTAGGTTTTTTATCTTTTTAGGAATCTTAATATGTTTTAAATGTTTATAAGAACCTACCTCATCTAAAATATCAACTGCCTTATCAGGAAAATATCTGTCCATCATATATTGGTCAGCAACCTTTACAATCATTTTGATAATTTCATCAGAGTAATTTACATTATGAAATTCTGAATACTTATGACGTAAGAAGCTTAAGATTTCTATAGTTTCTTCCAATGATGGTGGTTCAATAACAACCTTTTGGAATCTCCTATCCAATGCGCCGTCTTCTTCAATGCTTTCTCTAAACTCATCAAACGTGGTAGCACCTATACATCTAATTTCCCCACGAGCTAATGCCGGCTTAATTATATTAGAAGCATCCAAAGATCCTGTAGAACCACCAGCGCCCATAATGGTATGAAGCTCATCAATAAAGATAATTACATGAGGGTTTTCAATTAACTCATCAACTATTGCTTTCATCCTTTCTTCAAACTGCCCACGGTATTTTGTACCGGCTACAATAGTAGAAAGTTCTAATGTATAAATTATTTTACCTTGTAAAGTAACAGGAACATTTCCTTCAATGATGCGGGTTGCCAATCCTTCTACAATTGCAGTTTTACCTACACCAGGTTCTCCTACTAAAACAGGATTATTCTTTCTTCGCCTACCTAATATTTGTATTACTCTAAGGATTTCATCTTCTCTACCAATAACAGGATCTAACTTTTTATTAATTGCTAAATCAGTAACATTGGTTCCATAAGTATCCAGGATTGTAAGAGAGTTTATTTTTTTGCCTTTCTTTCTTTCTTGTTTAGTGTTTTCTTCTTCTGGATATATTTCTCCCATAGTCAGTTTTGTATTTATAAAATAATTATAACAACATTTAGCGGTTTCTGAAAGCCGTAATGTTTCTATATTAATTATACTTAAAAAATATAAAAGGTTTAAGTTAAGATTTGATAGAAATACTTAATTCGGATTTACCTTTAATTAAGCGGTGAATTAAGCCTTTAGGTATATGAATGATTTTACCTGGCTCTATTGATTGTGGTAATTCATTATCAAATTGAAATTGCCAATCATTTTCATTAATAGATTCTACAAAACGATCTTCTTCATCGGCATGCCATTTATATAAATGATCTGGCGCAGTTGGATCAAAGTGTCTTAGGACTGTATCTGTTGAATATTGTTCTTCGGTAAAAGGTTTGGTTTGATCTTCCATTTGCTGAATTACCTGTTCATTGGTTAATTCATTACATTTACAAGATTTACATTTGCAATCTTTCATTGCTTATTCGTATATTCCAATATTAATACTACCAGGTTTAAATGATATAAGTGTGGCTCCGATTGTATCACCAATCTTTTCCCATGTAGATTTATCACTCATATAAGAAGATAGTCTTACTTCGTAACCTTTACCTTTTTTCTTAACCGATTTAATTGCCTTAGGAGAAATATCCATATTATCTATAGCCATTTCTAAATCATATTTAAAATCAGTAAAGTTACCTTTATAAGATTCATTCATAATAGTTTTAGCTAGCTTTTTTACTTGTGCAGATGATTTTATACCATAACGAGACAACATTTCTTCATTACCGAATTCATCAATAAATTCTATCATATCCTTTATGGTACCTTTATCTTCAATGCCTTGAAACATATCCATTGTTTCTTGGTCAGTTCCAAATATCTTTTCTAAATTATTATAAGCATCTGTTACTGATTCTTTAACTACTTTATCCCATGCTGCCATAAATTCTGGTCCATCTAATTTAAAATGACCAATAATATCAGCAATAGTATTATCCATTGACATTTGAACCTCATCTTCATATTTCTCACCAGTGATGGCTTCATATTCATTACGGATACCTTGTGCTAATATTTCAGGATCTACATAACGACCATTAATATTTTGTCTTTTTAATGCAGCTAACGAATTCCTAAGGGAACCTACACCATTAACTCCATATCTATATCGTTCAAATGTTTTAAAGTATTTCATCTTATTTACCAAATTTTGGAATTCTTCCGAACTCTGCTTCTTTTAAAGCTTTTTGAAAATCTTCAGTGTCTGGAATTAAATCATCAGCACCTAAAGCCTTTGCTCTTTTTGCTATAAACTTTGCAGCTTTTGCTTGATCCTTTGCTCTACCGTATGCCTGAATAGCATTCTTTAAATCTTCTAAGTTTTTAATTGGAAAGCTACCATCAGGTAAAGCCAATCCTTTTGCTGCCATTTCTTTTCTTTGTTCAGTATCATAATTTTCCATTACAACTAAATCAACATCAGCATAAGCATCTTGTATAGCCTGTTCTAAATTATTATGAGCATCCTTTCTTAATTGAGTTAATCTTCCTGCTTCAGTTTTAAAAGTTTCTTTATCTGCATCAGTCTTAGCACCTTTAAATTTTAATAAGTTAGCTTTTAAGTCAGCCATCACCTTATCTAATTTCTTTTGTGCCATACTTACAGCCTTATCACCTTTACCTTCGGTAATAGATTCTTTCATTTCTTTAGCCTTAGCCTTAAGTTCTTTAAATTCATCTTTTACATTATAACCTTTAATGTATCTGTCTAATCCCCAATTGAATGAAGCAGTAAATAATTTATCAAAAGGTAGCTTACCGAATTTTTTACCGTATGTAGACATTTTTAACCAATCTAAAAATGCTTCAGCCATTTCTTTTGACATCTTAACTCCTTCTACTGAATTAGTATTACCTTTTACAACATCCTTGAGTAATCTATCAGCAGCAGCTCTACCTTCATTAATTACTGATTCTTTAACCACACTTTGGATTAAGTGGTTTCCTAATACCATTACATCAGATGGGGAAGTTCTTATTTTAAGAGGATTAATTTTTTCAACCTTACCTTTATGAACTTCTTTTCCACCTTTTAATGTTACAGTAACATTATCACCTACTTTATATTTTGCTTCGTTTACTGATTCTTTTACAAAATATTTTTTAAGATCATTTGGATCTATTGAGTATTCTATTTCATCATCAGCACCAAATATAATAGCTTCATCTCTACCTACAGATCCAACCCTAAATGTCATACCTTTATCAATCTCTGTACCATCCACATCATTTGTTACATCATAAACATCTCCATTGAATCTATCACTGTCTACTTTAGATTTAATAAATTCACCTTCTTTAAATTTTTCATTAACTTTTTCATTAGCCATATTATATCTTACATCTTCAATCCAATCGTCTTCAGTAAAATCCTGATAATCTTTAAAGAATCTTTTAGCATTTTTCTTTGCCATTCTTTCTAATGATTGAACATAATCCTTGGCATAAGATAATGTAGTTACACCTTTCTTAATAGCCTTTTTCATAGCGGCATCAAGATCTAACATAATTTCTCCATAAGGTGTGGATCTTTTTTCTGAAATTACCATTAACATAGTATCATCAGCAAGTCCACTCTTTCCTCTTGGAGTTAAGAACTTAACTTTCATCTTTCCTTTTTTACCTGTCTTAACATCTTTACCGACAAGTATTCTACCACCTGCACTCCAAGGATCAATGTAATCTACTTTAAAATGTTTATTTCTACCCATTACTATTACATCACCATCTTCAATATCTTTAATATTTTTTTCGATTTCTTTACCTTCTCCAAGTACAGATTCATAATAATCATCATACTCTTCTTCTTCTTGATACCACGATTGGTTTGGGTCACCTTCAGCTTCTTGAGTAAAATCGTGCCTTTTCCAATTATATCGAGGATCTGTAACCAATGCTGGAAAAAGTGTTTTTCTTTTCTTGTCTTTAGTTTTTAATTTACCGAAAGCTAAATCAATTCCTTTTTGTCTATCGGCATCATAACCATTCATAGTAGCAACAAGATCATAATAATCCATTCCTCCAAAGTTACCGTATCCATCATATCTGGTTTCTTTCCATTTATTACCTTCATTGTCATACATATAGACATCAATGGTATTTTGTTTTTCCGAACCAATTTGATCATTGGTGTCATGAGTCATCCATGAAAATTGACCTTCGTTCAATTGATAGGATTTATTTTCCCTAATAAAATCAGATTTACTTTTAATATATTTCATAATTACAAATATCTTTTTGCCATTCTTTCCCAGTTCTTTAAACCTGCCTGCTTAAGACCGGCAGCCTTAACAAAAGTTCTCATGGAAACATCGTTAGCCTTTTTCATAAATTCATAAATTTCTTCTTTATCTTTTAAAGGCATATCTTTAGGATCAAGATAAGGAAGTAAAGTTTTAATTCTTTCCATAAGAGTAGCATCATCAGGATTAACATCCATTAAAATAGATCTTGAGCGAATAGCCCCGTCAGGATCAGCTTTATCTTTTGCAAGGTTAGATATAAATATTACTCTACCGGCAAAATCAAAATAAGCAGGAACCATTCCATTCTCTATCATATTAAATTCACCTTCAGGATCCATTTCAAAATCCTTAGGATCAAATACTAATCCACTCTTCTTAAGATAAGATATTCTTCTTACTGCTTTGGTATCAAGAGCAGCCTTTAAAATATTACGACCGTTCTCATCTCTAAATACAGCATCACAATCATCAAATACTAATACTTTATTTCTATACTGAAACATTTTCTTAAACATCATAATTGTTGATACAGCACCAGATACTATAATGTAATCATCATCCTCTATAAGTCCTTCATCTTTTAATGCTTTCTCTACACTAAAGGTTTTACCGGTACCAGCTCTACCAGATATCATTAATGAATTAAATGCTCCGGCGGCAACCTTTCTTGCTATATCATAAATATCAGTTAATGTTTCATCCAAAAATTTAACTTTATCTGCTAGAGTTTCTTCATTAGCAACAACAGCAGCCGGCTCTTCTAAAGAAATAGTTTCATTTCTTTTTAGTTTAAGAATTGCACCGTATGATATTTTTAAATCTCTAGATATTTGAGCAGCACTCTTACCAGATTTTAATTGCTTAAGAACCATTTTTTGTTCCTGTGCGGATAATACACCACGAGTACCTTCATTAACGGATTCTTGTAATGTTTCAACTTCTTTAGCATATGAAGGTTCACTAATTAATTTTGCAAATTCAGAACATAATGCAGTGATAGGGAAATTATCACTACTCATAACAAAATCAGCTTTTCTACTTCCTGCATCAGAAAAGAAAGCAAGATCACCAACAATACCTGGACCTCTATTCATTCCTTTACCACCTACTCTAACGGCAGCAGTACCTTTATTGCTATATAGCATAACACCTTCAATACCATTTGATTTAACACCGAAAGGGAAGACTTTAAAATCTAATTTGGTTTTCTTATTTAAAAAGGAGCAGATTATATTTGCGGCTTGTCCTAATTTAGTTTCATCTAAACTATCATTAAAATTAAATGCAGCCTCATTCAACGAATTCTTAAACTCTCCGTATTTCGGAATAAATTTCATATCTTTGTTTATTTTTATTGTTTTATTTATTTACCAAGGGTTTGTAGATTTTAAACCTAGTTGTTTTCCAAAAAGAGAAGGACCATAGCATGCCCAAAAGCCTGCTTTATTAGGATCCATTTTTTCTTTCTTATCACAACCATGCCTTGCCCAAAAAGATTTAGCTCTTCCTGGATCATCATTCTTTACAGATAATCCTGGGTCTCCCCATTCAATCTTCTTTGCTACAATTTCACCAGTTTCCTTATCAGTTCTACCGGTATTACGATACACAATAAATTTTCTGTTTCCACCTCTCTTAGGAGAATCTAGTTTAACCTTTATAGTTCTACCAGATTTACGGTCTTTATAGATAGCCTTCTTTCCTACCTCAAGGTTTTTTGCCATCCAACCGCTTTTACCATTTAGTACTATATTTCCTTTATCCCAATACTGCTCTACTTCTTCAAATAATTTAGCATGAGCATCGGAGCCTAAACGAAAAACAGTATCTTCCAAACCTAATCCATTATCTACATGGTATTTAAGTTCTTCTGATACTTTATCAAAATCTTTAAAGCCTTTTACAAATTTCATATTATTTAGGTAACCCTGTTGTTTTTAATTTCTTATCTTCGCCTTTCTTTATTACTTCTTTAGCAATATCAGCATCAGCGCCATAAGAACCTTTAGGTCCATTCTTTTTAGGATCATCTAAAGGTCTACCCCAAGTACCAGGAGCTTTAGTTAGAAATGAATTAACTCTAGCGTAACCCCACTGTTCTTGACCAGCACCAGGTCTATGTCCACTTTTCCATGCAGCCATTCCTCTTCTCATTACTAATCTTAATAAAGGTAATGATACACCAGTTTGTTCAGATTTCTTTTTAAGGCCAGTTTCTATTCCTTTACCACCAATAGGACCACGATCTCCACTTGCCTTTTCATCTAATGATTCACCTAAACCATCTGTATAAAGATCTTTTAACCAATTATCTAAATCTTTATTAGGTTTAACCTTATCACTAAATTCTTTGTAAAATCTTTTCTTAAAGTCAGCAAAGTTTTTTGCTTCTTCCATCATTATATGCAACTCAGACATTACACCTTCATTGATTATCATTTCTTCTAATCCTTCAGCGTATAAGTCATCAAATGCCTTTGTGTGTTTAGATTTTTTTAAAGATTTTTTACCTTTTGTATCACCAGGTAATTCTTTATAAGCATTAGGATCGTCATCAGCCATAGAGGACTGATCTTTCATTTGTTTTTCCTTTGCTCTTGCAGTAGAAGTAGAGATACCTTTATAGTATCCATGACCTTTGATTTTATCTTCAAAATCTTTTTCTTTCTTCTCTGTAATAAATTGTTTGAAGTCTCTAACGAATTTCATAAAAATTGTATTTTTTTATTTATTCATTAGGAAAAGGTAAATTATTAGGTACGAGGTTCCTCTATACCCATTTCCTTTTGAATTAGGTCAATTAAATGATTATCCATTCTAACAGTACCAAAAGTTTGCCAATCGGAATCTTCTAATACAGATTGGATTTTACTGGCAAGGCCGGTTTCTAATATCAGAGCATCGACCTTACCAGTATACCATCTTTTAACATTTTCTATACCACCAGATTTATATAAACTTATAACCTGTTGATTATCAATATGTCTCTTGTGAAAACCCATTATGATTCTTGAGATGAACCTTCAACATTTAATTTATCAATTTCTTGTTGAACTTTTGCCAATTCAGCATGATTATCTCTAAGCGCTTGATTATCGGTTTGTACTTTTTGTACCGCATCAGATAATGACTCACCTACATTTGCCATTAACTCAACAAATGATTTAGCTTCATAAAAACCATTACCTGTCATTTTAGTAACCATTTGCCAAAGAATAGTAACACTAGTTGATCTTACTGGTACTAAACCATTGAATTCTTTATCTTTAACTACTTCTTTAGCTTCTCTTAAGTTATGATATAGCATAATTAAACCAGTAGCAGTAGTATGACCCCAAGGTGCATCTTTTTCTAAGAATTTAAGAAGTTTATCAAAAACCTTTTTAGTTTTAAAATCAATTTCATATTCTCTTTCTTGCATTTCTTTAATAAGATCCTCATTAATCTTATCCAATTCAGCTTCTCTTGCTTTTAACTGCTCCAAAGTCTGTGGAGTTTCTTCTGTAGCCATTTCAACTACTTTAGTTTCTTCTTTACTCATTTTCTTTTTTGTTTTTATTTTCTGTTGGGAAAGGTTTAAAATCTTTATTTACGTGATTACATTCAAGGCATGCCAAACTGTCAATTGGCATAACTCTATCGTCAGCTTCTCCTGTCATAAATTTACTTATCTTTCTTAAGAAGAATATTGGCCTGAATTTTTCACAGCCGCAATTTTCACAAACGATAGGTAATGTATCTTTTGGATTAATATTAATATTTACTTTTTCTTGTTTCATTAACTAAACATTGCATATAATAACATTACAAATATACCGACGAAACCAACAAAAGCACCAATGTAACTGGCTCTCATTTGATTTTTGGATTTTCCTTGATTTTCCATAATAACTAATTTATTATTATATAGCTTTTTTATCATTAGTTTAAGAATGTACGGACATAATCCAAATCTTTTTGTGTATCTATACCTTTATATAATCCGGCTGCTCTAGCATAACTAAAATCAATTCCATTATCTCCCCATCTTATCTGTTCAAGGTTTTCTACAATTTCATTAGAAGTTTCTATCATAATGTTTTTATCAATTCTTTCTGCCATTACCTTACTGAACCCGTAAATTCCTATATGTCTTTTAATGAATATTGATTCATTAAATAAAGGGCTCCTAGTAAACATTATTATTTTACTGTCATCAAGTATTGCTTTAACAGTATTCCTATCCCCCATCTGGGTTTTAGTTAATTGACCTACTAATGTTGCTATAGTATGAGGGCTTCTTTTAAGAGTATAAATTAAATCATTTATATCTTTATCATTTATAATAGGTTCATCACCTTGTACATTAATAACAAAATCATATTCATCTTTATAATGTTGGTAAGCTTCTAATACTCTCTCGGTACCAGTTTGGTGTTTTACGTCGGTTAATATTGCTTCTCCACCAAATAATTTAACAGCTGCCTTTATTGCAACATTGTCAGTAGCAACTACAACTTTATCAACTATTGATTTTTCAACAGCTTCATAAACCCATTGTATCATTGGCTTTCCATTTATATCTGCAAGAGGTTTACCTGGCAACCTTGTAGATGCCCACCTAGCAGGAATTATTGCAATTACCTTTTTCATTAGTTATCTAATTGATAGTCACTTGGTGGTAATTCATTTAATAAACTACCTGGTGGATATTTTGATTCTTCTTTACTTTTTTGGCCTAAGTAACCGCTATGATGTCTTTTTGAATATTCTTTCTTTGTAAATCCTATTGCTTTCATTGTTTCAACTACTAAGATATCACCCATAACAGTCATAAGAGTTGTTGAAATTGTAGGTGTTAATCCTAATGGGCAAATTTCTTCAGCATCTCCTATATGTAAACAAATATCCGACTCTTTACACAGTTCACTTTCTTTTTTACCAGTTATACTAATTATATGTACATTAGGATAAAGATTTTTAGATAATTGTATTAATTCTAAAATTTCTCTAGTCTTACCTGAATTAGAAAGCAAGAGTAATACATCACCTTCTTGTAAAATTCCTAAATCTCCATGCTGTGCTTCACTAGGATGTAAATAAACTGATGGTGTTCCGGTAGAACTAAAAGTAGTTGAAATGTTTAATGCAATTTGACCAGCCTTTCCCATCCCAGATGTTACTAATTTATTGCAACCTTTAATTAGATTAACTGCACCTTCATAATTATTATTCATAGGAATATTTCCTATAGCTTCAATTTCTTTTTCTAAAATTTTTTTAATATTTTCTATCATTTGTTATTGTTTATCATTTCATTAAAATATTCCCACTGTGGTAAAGACTCGGTTGATGATTCATTATACCACAAATTACCATATAATTGAGTCCTTTGTGTAAGTAAGTGATTATAGGTAGCTTTAACTGCATGTAATGTACTATCATTAGGGGAGAATATAACAATTGAATTATTTTTAGTTTGCATAAAAGCGGTTTCACACCAATCCCAAGGTACCCAGCACCTCTCTAATTTTTTATTATCTTTCCAGAAATTCTCAATAAATTTAAAATCATCCTTAAATTTCATATAATGCGTATGATAGTCTATCAGCTCACTGTTTTCACCTGGGTTTATATTAACCATAAAAGTGGTAGCCTTCTTTCTTATATCTGGGTGAGGACTTATTTCATAACCATCTAAATATTTTTGAATACCTGCATCTGCATTGCATAAATTAATATCAATCTTAAATTTATCTGCAACAGTTTGATTAAATTCAGATCCTACTAAATACTCATTTATTGAAGAAAGTAAAGGATGTTTAAAGATCTTAAGTCTAAATACCATCCCAAAACCTTCATTACTTGTACTCTTTAAATGAGATACCTTTTTATCCTTATGCCATTTTAAATATTCTTCTTTGTTTGTAATACACCCAGGAAATGATATTATTTTATATCCTGAAGTTAAAATCTGATTAATTAAATCCTCATCTGTTTTTGATTCATTCAAATTAATTTGAGGACATTTAACTAATTCTTTAAAATGTTCATCTGAAAAGAAATTTTCTATGTATATATGATTAAACGGAAAGCTTCTTATTTCCGCATCAGATATTTTTTTAGAAAGATAACTTAAGTCGTACATACTTATTTTATTTTAGCAACCCAGGCAAAAGGTTTTATTACTTTTGGTAAATAGTCACTTAAGTTATATTTATTGCACGTTTCTTCTATGTGTTTATCAGTGATCTCCATCCAATTCCAAATCTTATCTAAATATTCATTATCAAAAACTTTTCTATTAGGTGCATAATCATGAGCCATTATAATGTCTCCAGACTTTAGATATTTTGCAAGTAATTTAAATTCTTCCTTTTTATTACCTCCATCACATAAGATAAGATTTACACCATCCTTTGATAAAAAGTTTTCTATTTCTTCAGGTTTTACCAATTCACTCCAATCTTCATTGAAAATATTATCTACTACAAATTCTACATTATCCATTTCCATAGGAAGATGAGGCCCTTTCACTGTAACATCAAAAGTTTTAATCTTAGTATCTAAACCTAATGTCTTTACTGCATCCGAAAGTAACAAAGTGGTTCCACCTCTAGCAGTTCCAATTTCAATAATTCTTTTAGGCTGAATTCTTGCAAGCAATGCATCAATATGAGATGCAAAATGTTTATTTTGTTGTAATTGACCAGCCTCATACATCTTATAGACAGCCATTAATTTTCTTTCGTTATCTTTCATGTTATTTCTTTTTTTAATTTTTCAATAATTCTTTTTGCTACATTATCCCAATTATTTTTTAAAGCTACATTTCTGGATAATCTAGGGTCTATGGATTTCAATACCATATCCCAATCTATATTGGATTTTGGTTTGTATGAATAGTGTCTAACAGTTTGAAGCCTATCCCTACTGATATATCCACTAGGTGAAACTATAAAACCGCCTGCCAAAGAAGTTTCTAAAACAACCAATCCTACACTTTCTGGGTGGGTGACCATAAAGATATGAGCCTTATTATGCTCCTTAGTAATTTCAGTTATAGGAATAACTTTACTTCTATCAAATTTTTCTATATCTCCTGTTTGATTAAAATTAACATCTTCAGTTCCCCCACTTATAAATCTCCTAACTCTTATAGATTTAAATTTAGTTTCCCACTTACGGGAAGTTACTAATCTTTTTACCTGTTTTATAATTTCTTTAGTATCATCTATTTTATTATTACCATAATTAGTATGATCAATTAATATACGCAATTCATCATTATCTTGTAAAGGTCGATTCAACTCTGAATCAGCTGCCCAGCCTGAGTAATGATTATATTTCTTATGATTTTCCCACCATCCTGTATTTTTCCACTTATTATCTTCATTCTTTGTAGTAAAGGTAATGTCAACTTGATCATTGTTGAATCTACTACCGTCATGTGTTTGGCATATTAAGCCCTTAAACCTCTTTCTTATATTAGGAATAATGTGCTTAGGTACTTTACTAAAAAATCGTAAACCTAATACTAAAATGACATCATAGCCAGAAAAATTGATAGCATTAATTTCCTTTTCTAATTGCCCAGAATTATAGTTCCTATCTGATGATACTGTTTTAATGTCGCAATCGGCATATTTTGATAATGATGGTGGTAAGTAATAATTTAGCACATCACTATAGCAAGATATATCTTTTTTATCTTTACCAATCTTACCAGGACATAATACTAATAATTTCATTTATCTAAATTTTTATATGGGCAAGCATTTAATAGCTTATTCAAGTCTACACTTATTTCATACTTTGGTAATTTAAGGTCACTTAAATCCTCTATACGATCTGATTTATTGATATAAGGTTTAAAATCAGATCTTTTCACAGAAGCAAAGTAATCCCTAAACTTAAAACCATTTCCTAATACATTATCCGATACCTCAATCCAATAAGAAGGTATGCCATACGCATCACCGCAAATAATACCATGTAATGAAGATGATAATATTATCTCACATTCTAAAACTTCATCAACAAATTCATTAACATTTTCATTAAGTATGTTAATTACCTTTATCCCTTCATCTTCTCTATTTTTAAATTTTTCTATTATTTCATTATCCCAATCTGCGTAATGTGGAATTATACCATACTTATATTGTTTTTGGATACTAGGATTATAAAACTTTGGATAAAGTAAAGCAGGATCACCATAAACTTCAGGACATTCTATTCCTTGATCTAATAGCTTTTTTCTACTTAAAGGGCCTCTTACTGCTTTAACATTAAAAGATGAAGGTGTATGATGTTTACCTATTTCACCATCTTCATACATAAAACCACTACCCCATATAATACTTTGTGGTGTAGCTTTTTCTAAAACACTACCGATTGACATATAGTAAGGACGATCATAATTAAAATCAACCCATGTACCTGCTCTATTAGTGATTTCTTTATATAGAGAATCATTAAGAAGATCGCCCCAGTTAGGCTTATGTGGACCAGACCAAAAAATATTTCTTATCATACTCTATTTCTTAATTTGCGGCTTGCTTGAAAATGTTCAATGACAGGTATTATATTAGGATACATCTGCCTCATACTATCAAAAATCATAGTATATTCTGGAGGTAAATTTTCATCTTTAATTTTACCTTCATTTCTCATGTCTTCAATTGCCTTTCCTAAATTCCATTGCTCAAAGGTTTTTGCACCAGGTCCTTCGGATATATTATTCCCTTCCAACCTCCTACATAACTCTAACGTTTGCGGATTATTTGCTAAATATATTGTTCCACTTAAGCATTCATTTTTTCTCCATCTAAAATCTTGCCACCTTACTGCTACATCACATGAATAAGAATCGAATAAATCAGGATATGAATGAATAACAGCATCACTATCTACCCAAACAATACTTTTTTCTTTATGCTTTCTTAGCATATCTTGCATAAACCTTGCCTTAAATCTAGTATTAGATTGCCAATCACCTAAATTTGGAACACCTACTATATCATAAGGTACTTTTAATTTTTCTAAAGAATTTCTAAGCTTTGCAGCTTCATGTTCGTATGGGGTGTTAATAGTATAATAAGAAACAATTACATATTTTTTTGTTTCTGTATATTTTATTGGATTTATTTGAACTTTACTTAAATCAACTTCATTTACATTGGATAATGCAGTTGGAGTTATTGACATTATTTTTGCTTTACTATCCGATTCCTTCAACAGGTTAATGCTATGCGTTATAATATCTCGGTATGCAGTAACTTTATTTTTAAATCCAAGAGGAGACTTATCATATAATTTATGGAAATGTGTTTCATTTGAAGATATACCTAAATCATATCCTACTAAATAGATTTCTTCATATCCTAAAAGTATTGCTAACTGAATAGCACAGAAGCCACTATTATTACCATGAGAAAAATTATTAGTATCTAATCCAAAGCCTGTCTTTGGCATTGAGTGTGCTGAGGAAGGTATGACTCTATCAAATTTATCTAAGTCTTTATATACAAAATTATGCCTAACATCAGTTATTTTATTATTTATATTTTTAATGTTACCATTTTGGGTATTAAGTACGAAATATGAATGTTGTGATTTTTTGACTACATCATCAACTGTATTTATTTTTCTTTTAGGATCAAAGTAACTATAATCCATCGTAATAAAATATGTAGGATTAGGTACAAAATTTATAGCAGCATTAACGCATATAGTATCTTCATTTTTTAAATGATCTAATTGAACATTATTAATGCTTGGGCCACCTCCAACAATAAATACACGATGACTTTTTTTAGTAGGAATAATTACATTAGGATTTAGTATATCGCCTTTAGTAAGGTTACTTACGTTACTCTCCTTATGAGTTATTTCCTTATGAGTTTTCTTAAGTATAGAAATAGGCTTCTTCTTTATTCTTCCCTTAGGTTGATTATTTGGTATGACAACCTTACGTATTTTACGCCTCCTCATTTATTTTGAAATATTTTTATTATTTATTAGGGATAAAAAAAGGGAGGGTTCCCCCTCCCTTTTAATGTTTAAGAAGTAAGTTTTTATTACTTTACTTTTTCAATGACAGGTTCAGTTGGTGTCTCTTCTTTATTCTCTACAGGATCTGTACCTTCTTCAGTTTCATCTGCTGGTGGTACAAATACTTTAATAGCCTTTGATACCATTTCCGCATCTTCTAATGTAAATGCTCCTTTTTGTTGAGCAATCCTTGCAGCTTGAATAAGAACATTAACCGCTTGACCTTGATTCATTTCTTGAGTTTCTTGTGACATAATTTATAAATTTGTTTATTATTATATACCTTCAATTGATTTAGTTTCACAATATCTTAATATCATTTTCTAAATCTTTCTTAGTTGGAATAGTAACATAAAGTACTCCTTTTTCTACCTTTGCTCCAATCTTTTTTCTATCAAAATCATCAGGTAAACCAAACCTTTTATTTAAGGAAGGGGTCCACCTATTATCTTCATTTTCAATTATGACGCTAAGATCATTCTTAATAAGCTTAATTTTAATATCTTCTTTATCAAAACCAGGTACGGGTATTTCTAAAATATATTTATCATCTTCTTTTTCAAAGTGATAATCTTTAAAGGGGTTTTTAATTTTATCAATTTCACCCCAAAATGGATGATCCTCAAGGATCTTGTCAAAATTTGTTTTTAATGTAAACATAGTTTTAAATATTTTTTAGTTATAACAAGGAACCATTCCTTATTTAATTAATATACTGAAAAAACCGTGCCATAAGTGAATTAGCACGGTTTTTCGGAAATATTGTCATCTTTCTATGTTTGCCTATGTCAAAGTGTCAATTATTCACATTTGAATTTTGATGGGCTTGTAGGATCTGCTGATGATGTACATGCAACAGTTGTAATTTCTACAGTGTTATTAATTACACCGCCTTGTTGAAAATGGGGATCATTAGTCCATTTTAATGCATATTTCCAATTTGTATATTCTGACCAAATATAATTATCCATTGGTCCTGCTCCTTCATTATCTTGGTTATTATACCATTCTCCATCACGAACACATTTAATGCTACCGTCTGGTTCAATTTGGTAACTTAACCAAAAATTACCGGTTGAAGGGTTAGGTTGATCCAAGCTTGTAGGAGGTAATAACTGAGAATGAAATTCAGTACATGCAGTTGGTGCCACACGACCACCAAGAGTACAGTTAGAAATAATAGCAGTTGAATCCCCAGGTGCAATAACTGTAGTATCATTTGCTTTATCATTACCCCATGTTGCTACAACCGTTATTGGTTGGTCTGTTGAATTAACATAAGTAATAGAAACTTTAGTTGGTGCAGCTTCTACTTTTTCAGTTTTAGTATTATTACATGCTACGAATAAGGTAGCCGCGAATAAAAGTGTAAATAGTTTTTTCATTGTTTTTTGTTTTTTATTTAATGTTTATTATATACATTTTTTAAAAATAGTTTAAGAAAATTTCTTTTTCTTTCCGCCATCATAAACATAAGCATGACCTTCAGTTAATAGAGTTTCATTAATATCCCATTGCTTGCCATCCTTATCCATAATAAATAGTTGACCTAATACTCTACCATATTTACCTACTCCATGTGATTTAATTCTAAAGAAACCAGATTTTGAGCTTACGTTAGTTAAGAGATCTTTTACCCTTTCCTTCGCAGCCAATCCTTTTTTCTTTTCGTCCAAGTTACGAGTACGACTTTCCCATGCATCCAAACCTGAGAATCTAATACGCTTTCGGATCCAAATATCAAAACCGACATCAATGAGAGCATCGACTGTATCGCCATCGACAACCCTTTCCAATTTCCCTCTGTATACATACTTATCCATTATAAACTAATTAGCATGTCCATTAATTCAGGTTGAGGAAACATATCTACTTTATCTTTACGAACATTAGTATGAGTCCATAATCCTTTAAGTTTACCGTTCTTTACATCTTCATTGTATTCAAATGCGTCGGCGCCCTTTTCCTTAATAAGAGCAGGTAAACCGGCCCTCACATCAATATTATCTCTTTCACCAATCCAAAGTATCCAATCTTTTAAAACATTAATTTGTTTATCTGAATACCTGTGCCATGTTTTATGTCCTCTAAATGGTTTATCTAAAACTACGATTTGACTTGCTGCTGCTGTTTGCCCAGCATAAGTTTTACCGTTTTTAATCCATCCGAAATTATTTACTTCGATTCCTACAGAGTTTTTATGCATGTGACTTCTTCCAGTTCCTAGGTGCCATCCCCAGCCTCCTTGTGGAAAACATTGAATTAATTCACCATCATAATGATCATTGTTACCTTTAATAGATTGACCACCTAAAACAAATTCAGTAGCAACAGATCCTCTAGTATCACCTGCCCAATGATCAACTGTTTTATAAGGATTATGCCATCCTGCAGTATGATGAAGAAATACATATTCAGGTTTACTTCCTGTCATATATTCATATTCTGGTAAATAATGTTTATGTATTGTTAAACCACTATCAGTAGTATATGTAAGTTCAGAAACATCAGTAGAAGCTAAACCCATTGCATTCCATGTAAGAGGTCCAACAATGCCATCTACAGTTAATCCGTTTTTATGTTGCCACTCACAGACCTTACCGTGAGTTTTAGGGCCAAAATCCCCATCAGCAACTAATTCTAAAAAAATTTGTATTTCTTTAACTTCATTGCCTTTAGATCCTAATTTAAGTATCATATTTTATCTTTATTTGATTTATTTATTCTTTTTCTTTTCATAGAACTCATCATAGGCATCAATAAGATCATCTACTACAGGGTCTCTATGATTTTGGAATAAAGTAACAGAGCAGACATTCTTTACTTTCTTACCTAAATTATACAAAAACTTAAAACCAGAATCTCTTCTATTTTTTAAATCTACTTGCCCATCATCTCCACATACGATCATCTTAGATCTTAAACCTATTCTAGTTGCAATCATTTCCATTTGAGTCATGGTAACATTCTGAGCCTCATCTACAATAACACAACTATCTAAAAATGTTCGACCTCTCATAAATGCAACAGGGACTATTTCAATCTTACCTTCTTTAATAAAAGGATCTACCCTTTCCTTTCCATATAATAAATACATATTTTGATAAATTGGTTGAACCCAAGGATCCATCTTTTGATGAAGGTCACCAGGTAAGAATCCAATCTCTTCTTTTGATACCGTTGGTCTGGTGATTATAATTTTTTCATAGTGTCTTCTGAAAAGACCATCTAATGCTACTTGGCAAGCTAAAAGAGTTTTACCACTTCCGGCTTTACCTGCTAATACTGTTACTGTATTATTTAAAATTTGCTCTTTGGCTAATTTTTGTTCTTCATTTAAAGAAATATTAAATTTAATTGGGTTTTTTACAATTCTCTTTTGACGGAATACTTCGTCATCATATGTTCTAGCTGGCATTGCGAATAATTTTTTTAACTTTAAGAATATTCTTAAGGTTTTGGGTTATAATGTTTTCGCTGTTGTCTGCCTGGCTGTGTTACTGGAGAATCATTTTTTTCTTTAGAAACCTTTTCAACATGATGGACATTAGTCTTACTTGTTCTACTTAAGTGCTCTGCTCTTATGTCAGTTTTTTTTTCTTCAGTAGATATAGTTACACCATCTTCATTGTTTTCACTAATTGATGATTCTTCAATAACCTTTTCCGAGGTTTTAACTGGTTGATTATTAATTACTTCGGTAACATTATCCGAAGGTTCTAGTATATCTGTTTCAGGAAGTAGTTCATCTGACCCTTCAGGTCTTATATAATCAGTAAGAGATTTAATAAAACCTAATGCAACTACAGGTAATACTGCTCCACTTACAACAGATAAAATTCTTTTTTGAAAGATAGGCTCCTCTTCTTCTAATCCGAAAAGTTCTATCCATCCCATATAGTCTTCTAAGTTAACAAATGCATGGTATGAATTTGCCATCATTTGAAATGCGGTAAGAAGTAAAAATAAACTCCATACCATTGTCTTGTTTGTTTTGTCTAAAATGATTATAGCAGCAAGAGAGGCTGCCGCACCTAATTCAAATCCTATAGCTAAAGACCATGACATTAAGCCTGAGTGGCTGAGGTCAAAAAATGCTACTGAATTAATCATTGATATTGTAGCTACTAAAAAATATAAACTAACAAAAATGCTAATTATACCTAAATGTACTAATTTATCTTTCATAATTTAATTTATTTATATATTTACTAAACTGTAGGTGGATTGTTTTTATATGGATGTTCAGATGGCAACAAATTAACTAATCCCCATTTCCAAGCAAGATATCCTTCACCCTTTTCCAAATCAGTAAGATCAGTTCCGCCATTACCTGGAATATCAGCAACTGCAAAGAATTCACCTAAACGACCATCTAATTCTTGAGATGATCTATTTCTCATTAGCCTTAACTCTTGGTTAGTTTGTAAACTATTATCATAATCGTTAACTGGAGTATAGGCATTTCTACCGTTTACTCTATTTCCAATTTGATTCCCAGTCTTATTAAACCAACAAGAAACTATAACCCAATTATCAATGGAAACACTCTGTAAATTCCAATCTTGTAAATTTCCAATAGTAGTGCTGATTCTAGCATTAACATTATTGGTATCTAAGTCAAGCTCACCTGGCCATGAGTTTAAACCACCACCTCCTGATGATATTGCATAATCTCTTTTTGTTGAGGCGTTTGTATTAGTTTCATAAGACCAAAATGAATCTTTATCTGCATTAACGGTATCAGCTAAAAATACGCCTACTCCCCAATGATTACCTGATGATACTTGTGGACTATATGCTGTACTTTGTAAATATTCACCGCTTCCATTAAAATCAAATACATTT
>Ga0228676_1000043_pt1 | contig 31274 bp, 28 predicted proteins | sample 48D_rmetaG_FD_182782 | JGI IMG/M metagenome (GOLD analysis project Ga0228676, IMG submission 182782) | Seawater microbial communities from Monterey Bay, California, United States - 48D_r | ecosystem: Environmental > Aquatic > Marine > Coastal | place: USA: California | collected 2016-11-02
ATATGAAATTTTAGTATTTTTAAACAACAGCCATTTTTCCATTGTACAAAAATATGTATCTTTCCTTCTTAACATAGAATTTATTTCATGTTTTCATCTCTTTTCATTTGATATATTTTTAAATAAAAAAAAATTCTTTTGAAGAGATGCTTTTGATTAATTTTATCAAAAGTACATTTTATGTGATTTTCATCATTTTTATCCTTTTTTGATCGTTTTTCACTATTTTTTGACTAAAAAACAACAAAAATGACTAAAAAACAGGAAATTTGGGTTACTGGATTTGCGCTTTTTGCCCTCTTTTTTGGAGCAGGAAATCTTATTCTTCCTCCTTATTTGGGAATGAATTCAGGAGGCCAATGGTGGTTTGTTTTTTTTGGGTTTATTCTTACAGCCGTCCTTATCCCTATTTTAGGAATATTAGCTCATGCAAAAGTACAAGGCACCATGTATGATCTAGCAAGTAAGGTTGCCCCCTGGTTTAGCTCTCTGTATTGTATTATCATGTACTTAATTGCGGTTACACTTCCCGCACCTAGAACTGCTTCAGTTGCTCATGAGATGGCGATTCAACCTTTTTTTGGCTATAGCCCATTACTTACTAGTAGTGTTTACTTTTTGTTGATTTTTATTTTTGTGATAAACCGTTCTAAATTATTGGATTTAATTGGAAAATTTTTAACTCCAATTATTGTTGTTATTCTGTTAGTGATTATACTATTTGCCATAACAAGGCATCCAGCAACAATGACATCAAACATATATGAGGTTCCTTTTGTAAGCGGAATATTGGAGGGTTATCAAACATTTGATGCTATAGGAGGTGTTTTAATTGGTGCAGTTATAGTTATTTCACTGGGTAACAGAGGAGTCAAATCATATGAAGACAAAAAAAACATTATTACACAAGCTGCTCTTATTGCCGGTTTAGGCTTAATTCTAATTTACGGAGGCTTAATTTTTAGTGGAGCTAGACTAAGTGCTCTTTTGCCTGTAAATGGAACAAGAACAGAAGTTTTAACAAGTTTAAGTTCGCAAACACTTGGAGCTATTGGAACTTCTTTTTTAAGCATTTTGGTTGCACTGGCTTGTTTTACGACAGCAGTTGGTATAGTTACAGGAACTTCTGATTATATTAAAGAAATGTTTAAAGGCTCCCAAAAAGCTTATGTTGCTACTGCTTTTGTTAGTTGTGTTTTGGGGGTTCTTATAGGTCATTTTGAAGTAAGCTTTATAATTAAAGCAGCCATTCCATCACTAATGTTTATTTATCCAATAACTATTGTATTGATCTCATTGAACGTAGTTCCAAAGCGTTTAGCCTCCTCTAATGTGTTCAAAGGGGTAGTAATAACAACATTAGTGTTTAGTATTCCAGATTTTTTAGTGACTTTAAACCTAGAGTACCTATTAGACTCCATAATAGAATGGATTCCGTTTTCTTCTCAAAGTTTAGGCTGGGTTCTTCCAGCATTTATTGTTTTTGTTTTGCTAAATATTTATAACCAAAGAATGAAAACGAGTAATTCATAAGGTTCTTAATCCTTGAAAATAAAAGTATATTTGCACTAAATACTATGCTAAATCATTATACTTATCTAAATGAAAACACCACAAAGTGGGTCAGCTTTGTTCATGGTGCAGGGGGTAGTAGCTCTATTTGGTTTAGGCAAATAAGAGCATTTAAAAAGGAGTTTAATGTTTTGGTTCTGGATTTAAGAGGTCATGGGAATAGTAAGCCAACGATTAAGGATACTTTTAATACTGAGTACACTTTTAACGCAATAACCCAAGATATTCTAGAGGTATTAACTCACTTAAAGATTAAAAAATCTCATTTTATAGGAATCTCTTTAGGGACAATTCTTATTAGAAATTTAGCAGAAAAGAGGCCCGACCTAGTAGAAAGTATGGTTCTTGGAGGAGCTATTTTAAAGTTGAATTTTCGTTCTCAAATATTAATGCGTGTAGGAAATCTATTCAAGTCTGTAGTCCCTTACATGATGTTATATAAATTGTTTGCCTTCATTATCATGCCAAAGAAAAACCATAAAGAGTCTAGAATCCTTTTTGTTAATGAAGCAAAAAAATTATATCAAAAAGAATTTATTAGATGGTTTAAGCTCACAGCAGAAATTAATCCTTTATTACGATTTTTTAGAGCAAAAGACATAAAAATTCCTACATTATATGTTATGGGAGAACAAGATCATTTATTTTTACCTTCCATAAAAAGAGTTGTTAACGAACATGTAGCATCTTCCTTATATGTGGTAGAAAATTGCGGACATGTAGTAAATGTTGAACAACCAGATGATTTTAATACTAAAACAATAGGCTTTATAAATAGTCTGTCTTCTTAAATGAAAGAAATTAGTTTTGGTTCATTAACGCTTCAATTTCGTCTGCCTCAATAGGAATATTGCCCATTAAATTTATGGGCTCTCCAGATTTTTGAACAACGACATCGTCTTCCAGACGAACTCCAAAGCCTTCTTCAGGAATATAAATACCTGGTTCTACTGTAAAAACCATATTTTCCTCTATTGGCAAATGTAACAACCCATAATCATGAGTATCTAATCCAATATGATGAGAGGTGCCATGCATGAAATATTTTTTATAAGCTGGCCAATCTTTATTTTCGTTTTGAACATCCGCCTTATCTAATAATCCTAATCCTAATAATTCTGAAGTCATCAGTTTTCCAACCTCTATGTGATATTGATCCCAATAAGTTCCTGGCACCAATAATTTAGTAGCTTCTTTTTTAACGGTATTTACGGCATTATAAACTGCTTTTTGTCTGTCTGTAAATTTTCCAGACACAGGAACAGTTCTTGTTAAATCGCTTTTATAGTTTGCATACTCGGCAGCAACATCTAAAAGTATTAAATCACCAGCTTTACATTGTTTGTTGTTTTCTATATAGTGCAATACATTAGCGTTATTACCAGAGGCAATAATTGGGGTATAGGCAAATCCTTTTGATCGATTTTTGATAAACTCATGAACTAATTCAGCCTCAATTTCATATTCCCAAACATTTGGTTGTATAAAATTTAAAATCCTACGGAATCCTTTTTCTGTAATATCACAAGCCTGTTGCATTAAGTCTATTTCAATACTGTGTTTTATGGCTCTTAACTCTTGTAAAATAGGATTACTTTTTGCTACAGTGTGCGCAGGGTATTTAGCCAATAGCCATTTGGTAAAACGATCTTCTCTCGTTTCAGTTTCTACATTGGCTCTGTAGTGTTCATTCGTATTTATATAAAAAGTATCGCATTGTGTAGCAAGCTCAAATAAAACTTTTTCTAAATCTTGAAGCCAATAAACAGTTTGAACTCCTGATGTTTTAAATGCAGCTTCTTTAGTTAATTTTTCTCCTTCCCAAATAGCAATATGTTCGCTAGTTTCTTTTAAAAACAAGATTTCACGATGTTTCTCTTTCGGACAATCTGGGAATAATACCAAAATACTCTCCTCCTGATCTACACCGCTTAAATAGAAAATATCTCTGTGCTGATCAAAAGGCATAGTACTATCTGCACTAATAGGATAAATATCATTAGAGTTGAATATAGCAAGGCTTTTGGGCTTCATTTTAGCCGTAAAGTTTTTTCTATTATTAATAAAAAGGAGAGAATCTATGGGTTGGTATTTCATTGTATGCTAATTTGTTTCACAAATGTAGCTAAAATAAAGTTTTTTTATCTACGTCTATTTCTTGACCTTTTATAATTTCTATGATCAGAATTTTCAGGGTTTGAACTTCTTTGAGAATTCTTTTTCCTGTGAGATTTTTTAGAAGATGATCTTTTGAAGGCGCCTTTACTTTGTGAGGCGGCTCTTTTTGGAGGGGTGTTATCTGTTGGCTCAAATCCCTCAATAATTTCATCAGCTAATCTAGTTCCTAATAGCTTTTCAATTTCTTTAAGGTATTCTGTTTCTTCACTACAAACTAATGAAATAGCTTGGCCACTAGCACCAGCTCTTCCAGTTCTTCCAATTCTATGAACATAATCTTCGGGAACGTTAGGCAATTCATAATTAACAACATGAGGTAATAAAGGAATGTCTAGACCACGAGCTGCAATATCAGTAGCAACAAGAACTCTAACAGCATTAGATTTAAAGTTCTCTAGTGCCTTTGTTCTAGCTCCCTGACTTTTATTTCCATGAATTGCTGCAGCAGAAACCCCTGATTGAAGTAACTTTTTTGTTAGTTTATTTGCTCCGTGTTTGGTTCTCATAAAAACCAATACCTGATTCCAGTTTCCTTCTTTTATAAGATTTGTTATAATAATTGTTTTCTGTTTTTTATTAACCCGATATACTTTTTGATTTACCATTTCGGCAGTTGAGTTTTCAGGTTCAGCTTCTACCATTACATGATTTTTCAATAGATTTTGTGCCAGTTGCTTGATTTCCTTAGAAAAGGTAGCTGAGAATAGTAGATTTTGCCTTTTTGACGGCATGTAACTAATAATCTTATTAATATCTCTCACAAAACCCATATCTAACATACGATCTGCTTCATCTAAAACGAAGACATCTACGCGTTTAAAAGAGATCACTTTTTGATTATGTAAATCTAAAAGTCTTCCGGGTGTTGCCACCAAAACATCAACACCTTTTCTTAATGTAGCTATTTGAGAAGCTGCTTTTACCCCACCAAAAATAACTGTAGATTTTATATTTAAATAGGAACTATATTCCTTAACATTGTCATACACCTGAGCAGCTAATTCTCTTGTTGGGGTTAAGATTAAGGCTCTAATTGGTCTATATTTTGGATGTTTTGTTTCTGACAAGTATTGTATAACAGGCAGTGTAAATCCAGCTGTTTTTCCTGTACCTGTTTGAGCAGAAGCAAGTACGTCTTTTCCTGCTAAAATATGTGGAATTGCTTTTTCTTGTATGGGTGAAGGGGTTGTGTATCCTTTTTCTTTAATAGCCCTTAAAAGAGCATCTTTCAATCCTAAATCTTTAAACGACATCGATAAAATTTAAGAGAAAACTACATTGTTTTCTCTGAATATTAATGCAAATGTACGCCGTTTAATCGTAAGCACGATTTTTGGACCTCATGCAAAAGGCAGAATATTTTACATGTTCTAAAAGGTACACATAAAATTATTCGTTATTTTTGATAAAGACTATTTTATATTTAAAATCCATATATCATGAAATCCATTATTAGAGTTTTCTTTCTATTAATTATTATAAGTGTTTCAGCTCAACAATCGGCTACAGATTCACAAGTTGTAATGAAATCACTTCAAGAAAAGCAAGCCCTTGAAAATACATCAATCATTAAAAATATTCCTTTTAGTAATATTGGGCCAACAATTATGAGTGGTCGTGTTGCAGATATTGATGTAAACCCAAATGACCCCACAGAGTTTTACGTAGGGTATGCGTCAGGTGGTTTATGGTATACCAAAAACAATGGAACTTCTTTCAAACCAGTATTAGATAACAGTCCTACCCAGAATATTGGAGATATTGCTGTAGACTGGAAGAAAGGAACTATTTGGGTTGGAACAGGTGAAAAAAATTCATCACGCTCTTCCTATGCAGGGATAGGAGTTTTAAAATCTGACAACCAAGGGTTAACATGGGAGCACGTTGGATTACCAGATTCTCATCATGTAAGTAGAATTATAATAAATGCAAATAACCCTGAAGAAGTAGTTGTAGGGGTGATAGGGCATTTGTACTCACCAAACGAAGAAAGAGGGATTTTTAAAACAATAGATGGTGGAAAAACATGGAGTAAAACATTATTTATTAATAGTAGTACTGGAATTATTGATGTGGTAGTTGCTCCAGAAAATCCTAATGTAATGTATGCTGCTTCTTGGGAAAGAGAACGGAAAGCTTGGAATTTTGATGGAGACGGTAATAATTCTGCAATTTATAAAAGTACAGACGCAGGAGATACTTGGGAAAATATTTCTGTTAATAATGGTTTTAGAAAAGGGAATGGTGTAGGAAGAATAGGACTTTCGATTTATGACGAAAATACAGTCTATGCTATTCATGACAGTCAGTTTAGAAGAAAGTCTGAAAAGAAGGAAAAAAAATCTTCAAACGGGTTAACAAAAGAAGATTTTAAGAAAATGTCTACAGAAGAATTCTTAACATTAACTGATAAAAACTTAAATACTTACCTGAGAGCAAATCGTTTTCAAAAAAAATATAATGCTAAGACGGTCAAAAATATGGTTTCAAAAGGGACTGTAAAACCAATCGATTTAGCGAAGTATTTGGAAGATGCAAACTCTATGTTATTTGATACTCCGGTTGAAGGGGCTGAGGTTTTTATAACAACAAACGGAGGGAAGAAATGGAGTAAAACTCATAAAAGTCATATTGAAGGATTGTATTATTCTTATGGGTATTATTTTGGGGAAATTCGTGTAGACCCTCAAGATAAAAACACAATATATGTTTTAGGAGTTCCTATTTTAGGATCTAAAGATGGAGGAAAAACGTTTACTTCTATAGGAAAAGAAAATGTTCACTCAGACCACCAAGCATTATGGGTAAATCCAACAAGGAAAGGTCATTTAGTAGAAGGTAACGATGGAGGGTTAAATATTTCTTATGATGACGGCGAGCATTGGATTAAATTAAATTCGCCATCGGTAGGGCAGTTTTATGCTATTTATGCAGACAATCAAAAACCATACAATGTTTATGGAGGTTTGCAAGATAATGGTGTCTGGACAGCAACTCACAATGCTAAAATGAACAATAGATGGCATCAAACAGGTCAAAATCCATATACATCAATCATGGGGGGTGACGGAATGCAAGTTCAAGTAGATGATAGAAATCCATCGATAGTATATACGGGTTCTCAATTTGGAAATTATTTTAGATTGGATAGAGATAAAGGAGAAAGAACCTATATTCAACCGAAACATATTTTAGGGGAAGCACCTTATAGATTTAATTGGCAAACCCCAATTCTTTTATCTAAACACAACCAAGATATTTTATACCTAGGGAGTAATAAATTACATAGAAGTTTAGATAAAGGTGATTCTTGGGTAGCTATTTCCAATGATTTAACTACAGGAGGGAAAAAAGGGAATGTTGCTTATGGAACATTAACTACCGTATCTGAATCTCCATTTCAATTTGGATTACTATATACAGGTTCAGACGATGGCTTCGTTCATGTGTCTAAAAATGGAGGAGGCTCCTGGGAGCGTATTTCAAACTCTTTTCCAAAAGATTTGTGGGTAAGTAGGGTTATTGCTTCCCAGCATAAAAAAGAACGAGTATATGTAACATTAAATGGATATAGATCAGATGATTTTACCGTGTATGTCTACAGATCGGATGATTATGGAAAGACTTGGGCGAATATTTCTAATAATATTCCAACATCCCCAGTAAACGTAATTCGTGAAGATTCTGAAAATCCAAATTTATTATACGTTGGAACAGACAATGGGGCTTACGCTTCTTTTAATGAAGGTAAAGAGTGGTTCCCTTTTCATAAAGGATTGCCCAATGTAGCCGTTCATGATTTAGTTATTCAGCCTTCAGCTAAACATTTAATACTAGGAACACATGGAAGGAGTTTATATAAAGCAACTATTGCTCCACTTCAAATGATGACCTCAGAGGTCATGGCAAAAGAAGCACATATCTTTCCAATTTCAACAATTAAAAAAAATAGATCATGGGGGAATTCATGGGGGAGATGGTCATCACCATTCATTCCAAAAATTTCAATTCCATATTATTTAGATAGTTCAAGAAAAGTAACAATAAATATATTTAAAGAAGAGTTACTTGTAGCTTCAATAGTTAAAGATTCAGATGAAGGTTTTAATGAGTTTAGTTATGATCTTTCTTTTTCTGAAAAAGGAAGAAAAACCTATTTAAAAAAGTTCAAAGAACAGTCATTAAAAGCTGCTAAAAATGGCACATATTTCTTGCCTAAAGGAGTCTACACTGTTAAAATAGAATCGTCTACTGAAGTTTTTGAAATTCAGTAGACGATTATGCCATTTATAGGTTTAACCTTTTATGATGATTACCTCTTTATATGCGAAGGTGTCTTTGGTTTAATTTACAAACGTTTTTGTTGCACCTTTTTTAAAAGGGGTAATATTAGTCTGAATTATCTTTAACAGGTTGCAGGACTCCAACAAAACTACCAGTTACAGTACCTGAGTTAAGAGTTTCAAACGAATAGGTTAAGGTATATTCATCATAATCTATATTTGCTATAGTATAAACATCATCTGATTTTTGTATGGTTAAGCTTCCAGAATTAATTTGATTTTCACTTATGACGTCTGCACTTTGTACAGTATAGCCGAATGGAACTACCATATTTGTTGATATCCTTACTCCATTAAGAGAGGGATCTGTAGTTAACTCGAAAGGATAGGTTCCTTCAGCTAATTCTGTAGCAGAAGTTGATGTAATATTAAAAATTACTGACTGATTTGTTCCTATTATATAACAACAAGTAAATCCACGATAACTTTTGGCCCTCAAAGCTCCATTTAATAATATAATTTTGTAATTACTTCCGTTTGTTCCATCATCTGGTGATGTTATATATCCATTAGAAATAGAATAGTCTGTTCCATTTATTGTGAATTCAGCATCAGGTGTAGGAAATTGATTATCCGTTTGTATTGCTGATGCAAAGTCAACGTTGTCTTCAAAGCAAGATAGCAATGCAAGAGAGACTATAAATGCAAGCAGCAAATTCATTTTTTTCATTTTTCATTTTTTTTATTAATCTTGGAAATTCAGTTGTGTTCTATGTAAGAGATTAAAATTTATAACCAATTCCAACATGCATTCCAACATTATAGGGTGAGTATTCGTTATTGAAGTCTTTATAGGTATTATAATGTTTTTTATACATGACAGCTGAATTAAACACCAAACGTTTAGAAAGATGATATTCAATATCTAATCCAATATTTAGCGAAGTACTTGTTGTTAATAAATTACTTGCCTTGCCAATTTTTCTAGAAGACGTGTTTGTTTTTGCTCGAATTTCGTTTTTGTTTAAATAAAGAAAACTAAATCCACCAACAACATTTGTATTGAATTTTGAATCTCCAAACATTCTATATTTTAATTCAAAAGGCATTTCCATATAAACAATGGTTTGTGCTAAGCTAGCACTTTCAGAGCCTCCTATTTCAGGTGTATTTGAAAATCGAACCTCGACTCCTGGATTGTAAATAATATTAGTTGGATTTACATCCGGGATGAATTCCGATAAAAATAAGTCTTCAGTGAGAAAACGTAACTCTTTTGCAAAAACACCTGTTTGAATAGAAATTCTATTAGTGGCTCTAAACACAACATTAAAACCGTAAGTGCTAGATATTAAACCTGAAGATTTGTTATCATCAAAATATTCGTTAGGATAAGTTACTGCTCTTGTTGTTCCAAGTGTTGTAACATTTTTTGACAATCTCCCCGAATTTAAAATTCCAAAAACAGGAATAACATTCCATCTTCTACGTTTTTCTTTATTAAATTTTTCAATCTCAATAGAGTCTTTTTTCTTAAGAAGTTTTTTCTTTTCTTTCTTGAGATCATTTTTCAAATCTTCTACTAAATTGTCAAGATTGTTAACTAGTGAGTCAATTTTTTTTACTTGTTTTTCAATAACTGTATCCTTAAACTTTTTTTCAAAAAAAGCAGTTTTTTCTTGGGCCATATTATTTTTTGATTCTTTTTTTGTAGCAATAGTTGCATACAATTTTTTTGAATCTTCATGAGGTATAGAAACCGGAAGATTACTTTTATTTGAATCAATTTCATTAACATTGTTATCCTTTAATATAACTTCCTTTTTTAGAGATGTGTTTTTGTGCAGAGGTTTTGAAGGGGAGGTTTCAGTAAGCGTAGAAAACAGCATAAAGCTAATTAAGCTTAAGACACCTAGTACACTAAACATATATCCGAGTCGAATATTCCTTACCTTTTTTAGTTTGGCTTCAATTATTGGCCAAGCCTCTGTTGGTGCACTTGCTTTAGACTCTTTAAACTTATCTTTAAATAACTTATCTATGTTTTTACTCATAATTGTAGTTTTTTAATAGCATCAATTTCTTTTTTTAATAATTTTCTAGCTCTAGATAAATTTGACTTTGAGGTGCCAACTGAAATATCTAGGATCTCTGAGATTTCTTTATGTGTATATTCGTCTAACACATATAAATTAAATATTAGTTGATATTGAGGAGGTAATTTATTTATTAAAGAAAGCAAAAAGTTAAGGCTAATCTCTTTTTCCTCAACATCCACATATACTTTTTCATCTGGTATTTTGCTTTCCTCAATATCATCAAATTTTATAATAGATTTTTTTCTAAATTTTTGCAAAGCAACATTTACTGTAACTCTTTTTGCCCAACCTTCAAAAGATCCTTTATGTTTAAACTTTTTAATGTCTTTAAAAATCACCATGAAACTATCTTGGAGCGTGTCTTGAGCATCCTCAGGGGTTCTAGAATATTTTAGGCACACATTGAATAATTTATCAGCAAACAAGCTGTAAAGTTTCGCTTGTGCACTCAAATTTTGTTTGCAACATTTTTGTATGAGAACTTCTAATTCTATAACTAATTAATTTTTAGGGTGTAAATTATTATCATCAATAACGGTTAACAAATATAGAAGTTCTCTTCAAAAAGCATAATACATCTTTTTCATAATTTTTTTAATTCAATTTTAATCTTTCAGCAGATCCGCAGATAATATTGACCACTTAGATTGAGGTAATGCTGCACCTGCCTTATGTCCAAATAGTACAATAATTTTATCATCTTTTACAATCATTTGATGAATAGCTTTTCTGCCACCTTCACTGTCTAGGTTGGTTTCAATTTCTTCAAACATATTGGTAGTAGTGTCAAATATCCCTATAAAAGATGTTTTTTCACCAGTATACAGTCCTTTATGTCCAGCTACAAGAATCATTTCGCCGTATGTATGAGCAAAAGTAACATCTGCTTTTACTGTCATACTAAGCTCTTCATAAGCCTGAGGGTTATTTAGAGGATAGATAAATATCTTATTAGTTGCTTCAAAGTCTTCATATAAAGCACCTCCAAATACGTGTAACCTTTCGTTAACTACTGCTCCACTGGCGCCAATCATAGTTTCGGGAGTGTTTATAAATTCCTCAAATAGATTACTAGTAATATCACCTTTTAGTTTTCGAATTTTTTTATTTTCTCGAGAAGGACCGTCAACACGATATCCACCGATAATATAGGTGTCATTATTATGTGTTGCAATTCCAAATTTACTTAGCGTAAAATTATTTCCATAAGTTTGGTTACCAATGTATTCAAAGTTTGTGTCATAAAATTTAAATTCAGTTCCCCCAATAGAAACTAATGTATCATTAATAATGGTTAATTGTTTAGTGATGAATCCACCTGGAGATGTATTTTTTCGCATTAGCTGATAAGTACCTAAGTTCAATTTAAAAACTTCTTCTTCGGTGGTAGTTCCTGACGGTTCATTTTCTCTACAAGAGATAAATAAATTATTGTAAATTGATGAATACGTCATGCCTATGTGAGGACCACCTAATAAATCATCCTCAAAAGTATAGACTTCTTCGAATGAAAGATTTGAATTTAACACAGGGTCTTCTTGAGGATCTGATACAGGTTCAGAAATTAGACCTTCGGTATTAGACTCACAATGATAAAATAAAATTGTAGTCGAAAAGACAAGTATAAATATTTTTAAATTTTTCATAGTATTCATTTTTTTGGTTAAAAATTTCTTATACATCTATTAGGTGAACAAATTTTTAAAAGGTTGCGTTTAACGTAAAAAAAAATTAAATAAACAGTATACAAGGTTCCTAGAGGATTAATTATAATCATTCTAAATACCTACTAAAATACTTTTTGTGGTTTGGTCAGAAAACGATTGCGTTGTACCTTTGCAATCATAATAAAATGAACCATATAATGAGTGGAATTTTAAGTTCTTCAATAGGTAGAAAGTTTGCCATGGCAATTTCAGCACTCTTTCTAATGATTTTTCTTCTACAACACTTTGCTATTAATATTCTTTCTGTATTTAGCCCAGATACTTTTAATGAAGTATCTCACTTTATGGGTACCTTTTGGGTGATACAATATGCATTACAACCAGTATTAATTTTTGGTGTTGTTTTTCATTTTGTAATGGGTTTTGTGTTGGAGATTAAAAATTCAAAAGCACGTCAAATTAAATATGCAGTTAATAATGGAGCGGCAAATTCTTCATGGATGAGTAGAAATATGATTTGGAGTGGATTAGCAATTCTAGCCTTTGTAGTACTTCACTTTATTGACTTTTGGATTCCAGAAATTAACATAAAATATATTCAAGGTGATATGAGTGGGATGCACAATGGTGAGTTTAGATATTTTCATGAGTTAGTTGAAAAATTTCATAATCCACTTCGTGTGGGTGCATACTGTTTAGCATTTGTTTTTTTGGCACTCCATTTGTTACATGGTTTTGAATCTGCATTTCAATCTGTAGGTGCTAATAATAAATACACAAAAGGGTTAAAAAACTTTTCAAAAATATATGCTATCGGGATTCCTGCAGGCTTTATTTTTATTGCATTGTTTCATCATTTAAATCAAATTTTATAGGATGGCATTAGATTCAAAAATACCTCAGGGACCACTTGCAGACAAGTGGACAAAACATAAAAACGACATCAACTTAGTTAATCCAGCAAACAAACGATTAATAGATGTTATTGTTGTTGGAACTGGCTTAGCTGGAGGTTCTGCGGCAGCAACTTTAGCTGAATTAGGATATAATGTAAAAGCATTTTGTTTTCAAGATTCTCCAAGGAGAGCGCATTCTATTGCAGCACAAGGAGGAATAAATGCAGCAAAAAATTACCAGGGAGATGGAGACTCAACCTATAGATTGTTTTATGATACAGTTAAAGGAGGAGATTATCGTTCTCGTGAAGCTAATGTATATCGTTTAGCAGAGGTTTCTGCTAATATTATAGATCAGTGTGTAGCACAAGGAGTTCCTTTTGCTCGTGATTATGGAGGCTTATTGGATAATAGGTCATTTGGAGGTGTATTGGTTTCAAGAACATTTTATGCCAAAGGTCAAACTGGGCAACAATTATTGTTAGGAGCTTACTCGGCAATGAATCGTCAAATTGGTCGTGGAAAAATAAAAATGTACAACAGGCACGAAATGCTTGATGTTGTGATTGTAGACGGGAAAGCCAGAGGAATTATAGCCCGAAATTTAGTAACAGGTGAAATAGAAAGACACTCAGCACATGCAGTAGTTTTAGGAACAGGTGGATATGGAAATGTATTTTTCTTATCTACAAATGCTATGGGTTCTAATGTTACAGCAGCTTGGAGAGCTCACAAAAGAGGAGCGTATTTTGCAAACCCTTGCTACACACAAATTCACCCAACGTGTATTCCTGTTTCGGGAGATCATCAATCTAAGTTAACATTGATGTCGGAATCGTTAAGAAACGATGGTAGAATATGGGTGCCAAAACATAAAAAAGATGTTGAGGCTATTAGATCTGGTAAATTAAAGCCTACTCAATTAGCCGAGGATGATAGAGATTATTACTTAGAAAGAAGATACCCTGCTTTTGGTAACCTGGTTCCACGTGATGTTGCCTCAAGAGCAGCTAAAGAACGTTGCGATGCTGGATTTGGAGTAAATGCTACAGGTGAAGCAGTATATTTAGATTTTGCAGCAGCTATTATTAGATATGGAAAAGAAAAGGCACATGTAAAAGGATTAAATGAAAATGATGATGCTTTAGTAAAAGAACTAGGGAAAGAAGTTGTGAAAGCCAAGTATGGAAACTTATTTCAGATGTATGAAAAAATTGTAGATGAGAATCCATACGAAACTCCTATGATGATTTTCCCAGCGGTACATTACACTATGGGTGGTATCTGGGTAGATTATAATTTACAAACTACCATTCCAGGATTGTATGCCATTGGAGAAGCAAATTTCTCTGATCACGGATCAAATAGGCTGGGCGCTTCTGCATTAATGCAAGGATTAGCTGATGGTTATTTTGTACTGCCTTACACCATAGGAGACTATTTATCTAAAGATATTAGAACAGGAGCCATTTCTACTGATTCACCAGAGTTTGAAGAAGCGGAGAGAAATGTTGTAGAAAATATTAATCATTTAATTAATAATAAAGGGACTAAGTCTGTAGATTCTTTTCATAGGCGCCTTGGAAAAATTATGTGGAACAAGTGTGGAATGTCTCGTAATGAAAAAGAATTAAAAGAAGCTATAGAGGAGATTTCTGCTTTAAGAAAAGAGTTTTATAAAGATGTTTTAGTGCCAGGTACGGCAAATGAATTCAATGAACAATTAGCAAAAGCTGGGCGCGTCGCAGATTTCTTAGAATTAGGTGAATTATTTGCAAAAGATGCCTTATTGAGAGAAGAATCTGCTGGAGGTCATTTTAGAGAAGAACATCAAACACCCGAAGGGGAAGCAAAAAGGCGAAAAGAATTTCAATTTGTTTCTGCTTGGGAATATAAAGGAGAGCCAAAAGATGCAGTATTGCATAAAGAACCCTTGGTTTATGAGAATATTGAAGTGAAAGAAAGATCATATAAATAATAAAAGAGACATGAACTTAACGTTAAAAATTTGGCGTCAAAAAAACGCAAACGATAAAGGAAATATGGTAGATTATCAGATTTCTGATGTGTCTCCAGACATGTCTTTCTTGGAGATGTTAGATGTGTTAAACAATCAATTAATTGAGAAAGGAGATTCTCCTGTAGCTTTTGATCATGATTGTAGAGAAGGGATTTGTGGAATGTGTTCACTATACATTAATGGTGAAGCTCATGGTCCAGATAGAAGAGTAACTACTTGTCAACTACACATGAGAATGTTTAAAGATGGAGATACTATTCATATAGAACCCTTTAGAGCCAAAGCATTTCCAATAATTAAAGACTTAGTTGTAGATAGAAGTGCTTTTGACAGAGTGCAACATGCAGGGGGTTTTATTTCTGTAAATACTTCAGGGAATACACAAGATGCAAATTCAATTCCAATATCTAAACATGCGGCAGATAAAGCCATGGATGCAGCAACATGCATTGGTTGTGGTGCCTGCGTAGCATCGTGTAAAAATTCTAGTGCTATGCTATTTGTTTCAGCAAAGGTTTCACAATATGCTTTGCTTCCTCAAGGGCAAGTTGAAGCTACAGATCGAGTTTTAAATATGGTGCAACAAATGGATGATGAAGGTTTTGGTAATTGTACGAATACAGGTGCCTGTGAAGTAGAATGCCCTAAAGGAATTTCTTTAGAAAATATTGCGCGTATGAATCGTGAATATTTATCTGCAAGCTTAAAAGGATAAACAAAACAATTAAAGATAAATTAAAACCTTCAACGTTGTTGGAGGTTTTTCTTTTTAGGAGAAGAACAGTATTTATTTTCTACCAAAGTCAGCTGGAATTTCTCCCCAAGCTTTGGTTTCCCACTTTAATATTGGATTCCTAAATGAATTTTCTTTTAGCCATTTTTCAGCTCGATGGATCAGAGTCAATAAATCGCTATTAGAAGCGTCAAAAGTAATATTTGTTCTACAGGTTTTCTTTTTAATCCAAGACATGGCAATTTTTGAATCTGAGTAAATGGGTAAAGAGTGTAAGCCCTTCTTTTTTAGTAATGAAATTCCGTGAACCAAGGCAAGAAATTCTCCAATATTATTAGTGCCATTTTCAAAAGGACCCATTTTAAAAACCTCTTGTTTATTATGATTCAAAACCCCACGATATTCCATTTTTCCTGGGTTTCCACTACAAGCAGCATCAACTGTTAAACTTTTTTTAAGGGGAATACCATACTTTGCCTTGTCAGCATCGGACAATAGTCCTTTTTTAGTTTTGACACTTTGATATTCAGTGTAATTTTTTTTGATTGCTTTATTTGCTTCTACTTTACTTCCAAAAGACATGTATTTTGCTCCTTCATATCCTTGAACAAGGTTTTTAACCTTTTCCCAAGAAGAAAACACACCAGTTTCTTTTCCTTTCCATATGACATAGTATTTTTTAGTTCCCATTATTTATTATGGTTTTTTCAATAATTTTTGGGAAAAATTCATATTCTAAGGCGTGAATTTTTTGTGCAATATCTTCAGGAGTATCTGTTATTTCTAGTTTTGTTTCTGTTTGAAATATAATAGCACCCTCATCATAGTGTTCATTAACATAATGAATTGTGATTCCTGATTTTTTATCACCATTACTTTTCACAGCTTTATGAACATTCATGCCATACATTCCTTTACCACCATATTTAGGCAACAAAGCAGGGTGAATATTGATAATTTTATTTGGAAAGACTTTCACAATAGGCTGAGGTATTTTCCATAAAAAACCAGCTAAAATTATAAAATCAGCTTCTCGTTCTAACTTATTGAGAAGGGTGTTTTTTTGAGAAAAATCTTCTCGAGAAAACCACTCACAATCTTTCTTTAGTCTTTTACAACGATCAAAAATACCCGCTTCCTTTTTATTACAATATACTTTTGCAACACTAATTTTTTTAGAATTTTGGAAATAATTAATAATGTTTTCTGCGTTAGAACCTGATCCTGATGCAAAAATAACAACTCTCTTCATGTACAATGATATTCTCTCACAAAATAAAGCATAATAGTTGATATTATAATCTCATTATTAACTTATCAACAAAATAATATACTTTACCCTTCATTTTTTTGCTAAAAATTCGTTAAAACTAATAAGATTTGTATTTTTGCCTCGATTTAAAATTTAAAATAAATAAATTATGTCAGACATTGCATCAAGAGTAAAAGCCATTATCGTAGACAAATTAGGAGTAGACGATAATGAAGTAACTACAGAAGCTAGTTTCACTAATGACCTAGGAGCAGATTCTTTAGATACTGTTGAGTTGATTATGGAATTCGAAAAAGAATTTGATATTCAAATCCCAGACGATCAAGCAGAGAATATTGGTACTGTAGGTCAAGCAATCAGCTATATAGAAGAAGCTAAAAAGTAACATTTATATGCAATTAAAACGAGTTGTAGTAACTGGACTTGGTGCATTAACACCTATTGGGAACAATATTGATCAATATTGGACCGCCTTGATTAACGGAGTTAGTGGGGCGGCACCTATTACGCATTTTGATGCTACCAAGTTCAAGACTCGTTTTGCATGTGAAGTAAAGAACTTTACTGTTACAGATTTTATGAACAGAAAAGATGCTCGTAAAATGGATAAGTTTACTCAATACGCTATGGTTGCTTCAGATGAAGCCATAGCAGATTCAGGTTTAGACTTAGACACTATTAATAAATTACGAGTAGGTGTAATCTGGGGAGCGGGAATTGGAGGTTTAGAAACTTTTCAAAATGAAGTTTTAAATTTTGCTTCTGGAGATGGAACACCAAAATTTAATCCTTTCTTTATTCCTAAAATGATTGCAGATATTGCTCCAGGAAATATTTCCATTAAAAATGGGTTTATGGGGCCAAATTACACCACAGTATCAGCTTGCGCATCATCTGCCAACGCCATGATAGACGCTTTAAATTACATTCGTTTAGGACATTGTGACGTTATTGTTACAGGAGGTAGTGAAGCAGCTGTTACTATTGCAGGTATGGGAGGATTTAATTCTATGCATGCATTATCTACAAGAAATGAAACTGCAGAAACCGCTTCTAGACCCTTTGACGCCGAAAGGGATGGGTTTGTTTTAGGTGAAGGTGCAGGAGCCATTGTTTTAGAGGAATACGAATATGCTAAAGCAAGAGGAGCAAAAATCTATGCAGAGGTTATTGGAGGCGGAATGTCTTCAGATGCACATCATATGACTGCACCACATCCAGAGGGTATTGGGGTTATTGCTGTGATGAAAAACTGTTTAGAAAATTCTGGAATACAACCAGAAGACGTTGATCATATTAATACTCATGGAACTTCAACTCCTTTAGGAGATGTTGCCGAACTTAAGGCGATTTCTGAAGTTTTTGGTGATCACGCTAAAAATATTAATATTAATTCTACAAAATCGATGACTGGACACCTCTTAGGTGCTGCTGGAGCTATTGAATCTATTGCATCTATATTGGCAATGAAACATGGTATAGTACCTCCAACAATTAATCATACTACTGTAGATGAAAACATCAATCCAGATTTAAATTTAACACTTAATAAAGCTCAAAAAAGAGATATTAAAGTTGCTATGAGTAACACTTTTGGATTTGGGGGGCATAATGCTTGTGTAGCATTTAGAAAATTAGATTAAAACTTCATGAACTTCATTCGTAAAATAGTTACCCAATCATCTAAAGGAGATGATAAGGTATTTTATGACGCTATGAAAAATTTATTGAATTTTAAACCCAATCAGATTGAAAATTATCAAAAAGCATTTACACACCGATCTTTAAAAAAAGTAGATGAAAAAGGTGAGCCCTTTAACTATGAAAGATTAGAGTTTGTTGGAGATGCTATGTTAGGGGCAGTCATAGCCTCCTATCTTTACATTAAAGCCCCTAATCAATCCGAAGGGTATTTGACTCAAATGAGGTCTAAAATTGTAAGTAGAGAGCATTTAAATGAGTTGGGCAAAGATTTAAATTTAATTTCATTTGTAAAGAGTAATATTCCTCAAAATAATATTGGAGATAATATACATGGTAATATCTTTGAAGCTTTAATAGGCGCTATATATTTAGATAGAGGATATGTATATTGTAGTAAGTTTATTTATGATAAAGTTATTGTTCCTTACGTAGATATCCCAAAACTTGAGGGAAAGATCACAAGTTACAAAGGCCTCATTATTGAATGGTGCCAAAAGAAAAAGAAAAAATACGATATTAATACTTATGAAGATACAGGAAATGAACCTGTCAAACACTTTAGTGTTAAGATTAGTATTGATGACGTTCAAATAGCTAAAGGAAGGGCAACATCTAAAAAGAAAGCAGAAGAACAAGCGTCAAAAAGAGTTTATTACACCTTTCAAAAGCAAATAGAAAATTCATAATCGATAACGATTTCGTTAATTTTTATGTTCGTTCTTAAAACAATCATTAATTTTGCTGCTTTAGTAGTAGTATTAATTAAATTCAAGACCACATTTAATGCAAGTTTATTCGTTAGACATAGACGATTTTAATGAAGATAATTATATACTAATTGGTATTCATACTGCATTAGAGGATTTTAAGTTAGCCTATTTGTTAAATAAGAATTTAGAGACTCACTTTTCTAAAGCTACGTATAGTTTAGATTTTGAAAGCAACGCGTCTTTTTCTGTTTACAATTATAGTAATGAAGAATATGGTTTCGAATGGTATTTAATATCAAATAGTTTTACTGAGGAAAGAACAAATGCCCTAGACACAATTCTATTGGCAACAGAAACTAAGACCTACTTAATTCCAGAAAAGAAAAAAGTAGACTACTTTATAAAAATAGTTGGAGAACCAACTCAAGAAATAATATACAAAACAGTTCACCAGATTAAACAAATTCCCCAAATTGTGACTTCTTATACTGTTGAAATAGATTCTTTAAAATCTAAACAATTTTTAATTTTTTAACTATGCTCACAAACAAGAAAACAAAAATTGTTGCCACTTTAGGGCCTGCAACAAATACAAAAGAAATCCTAACAGAACTCGCTTGTTCGGGAGTTAATGTTTTTAGAATTAATTTTTCTCATGCAGATTATGAAGTTGTAAAAGAACGAGTGAAACAAATACGTGAAATTAATGAAGAAAATGGTTATAATGTAGCTGTTTTGGCCGATCTACAAGGTCCAAAACTTCGAGTTGGAGTGATGGAAGAAGGGGTTGTTTTAGAGGATGGAGCTGAATTTATTTTTACAACAGAAGAATGTATTGGAAATAATCAAAAAGCGTTTATGACGTATCAAAATTTTCCAAGAGACGTGAAACCTGGAGAACAGATCCTAGTAGATGATGGGAAATTACAGTTTGAGGTTATTTCAACCGATAAAAAATTAAAAGTAATCACTAAAGTTATTGTTGGAGGAGTTTTATCATCTAAAAAAGGGGTTAATCTTCCCAACACTGATATTTCTCTGCCTGCACTTACTGATAAGGATAAAAAAGATGCCATTTTTGCCTTAAGCTTACATGTAGACTGGTTGGCATTATCATTTGTTAGAACACCAGAAGATTTAAGAATACTTCGAGATTTAATTGCTCAAAATTCTGAGTATAGAGTACCTGTAATTGCCAAGATTGAAAAACCTGAGGCTGTAGAAAACATAGACTCCCTTCTTCCTTATTGTGATGGATTGATGGTTGCCAGAGGAGACTTAGGAGTAGAAATCCCCATGCAGGAAGTTCCTTTAATTCAAAAGAAATTAGTAATGAGAGCTAAGCAGGCTCGTATTCCTGTAATTATTGCTACTCAAATGATGGAGACTATGATTACTAATTCTGTACCTACTAGAGCAGAGGTAAATGATGTTGCAAATTCCATTATGGATGGTGCAGATGCAGTTATGTTATCTGGAGAAACATCTGTTGGAAAACATCCAGTAAAAGTAATTCAAAAGATGAGTGAAATTATTATGAGTGTAGAAAATTCACCATTAATTAAAGTGCCTCATCAAGCACCTCATATTAGAACTGATAGATTCATCACCAAATCTTTATGCCATCATGCTGCTTTAATGTCTAAAGACACGAATTCAGCTGCTATTTGTACTTTAACCAACAGTGGTTACACTGCTTTTCAGATATCAGCATGGAGACCGCAGTCTCATATTCTGGCATTTTCTACGCAAAAAAGAATTTTAGGGAAGCTTAATTTACTTTGGGGGGTTAGAGCATTTTTTTATGATGAAGAACTAAGTACAGATGATACGGTTGTGGATATTAACAGAATTGCCAAAGAAAAGAATTATGTTACTTCTGGAGATATTGTGATTAATTTAACCGCTATGCCTGTTGAAGAGCAAGGAATGGTAAATACACTTCGTGTATCGGAAATTGATTAACCGACACTTACACATTAAAAATTAAAAACTCAAGAAAGTTTATTTCTTGAGTTTTTTTATGATAAAATCAATTTTCTAAAGCTCCCGTTTTATCAGTAAAAACTTGTCATGCTCAAGAGTTAAATATCCTTGATCGTATATATAAAAGTAAGTATTTCCTGTTTTAGTTTTATAGATAGAGGTAAATAATTGAAAATCAAAGCCTCTATCATATAATTGAGTTCTGGTTACTTTTGTTTTACCAAAAGTATTAAGCTCAGAAAGAATTTTATGATTTTTTCGTAAGCGGTTATTTATATTCCTGATTAGGTTTTTACTGTCTTTATTAACTTTATTATTGTGTGAATTTCTACAATAATCAGAACAAAATTTTTTGTCGATTCTCCCTTTTAGGAGTTCACCACATTCTAAGCATTCTCTATGTTCCATACTCATCTTTTTTTAATTCATACCAATTACAGTTCACATCTTTAAATGTAAATTCATTTTTAAAATTTAAACCTATTTTTTGAAGCACCTTATTTGAAGCAATATTTTCTATATCTGCTGCCCCATAAATAATATCATAATTTAATGTTCTAAACCCATACTCTAGAGATGCTTTAGAGGCTTCAGTGGCATAACCCTTCCCCCAAAAGTTAGGTAAAAATCGATACCCAATATCAATAAAATTTGAATGTCCGTTTAGCATTTCTTTTTTACCTGTATTTAATTTTAGGCCAGCCCATCCGATAAATTTTCCTGACGATTTTTCTATGGTTGCAAAACGGCCAATTCCTCTTTCCCTGTATTGTAAATGAAAAAAAGACACGATTTCTTCAGCCTTCTTTAGTGTTTTAATGGGTTTTTTTCCTAAATACTTATGGACCTCTTCATTTGAATCTAATTTATAAATATTACCAATATCAGAGTCTTTAAAGCCTCTCAAAATCAGTCTTTTAGTTTCTATAAAGTACGTCATAATCTTATTTATAGTTCATTCATAAAGATATGAATTATTCGTTTACAAACGACTACAAATATTTACAACCGAAAGTAAGTGTCTAACAACCGATTCTAACTTGGTAATTAAATCATATTTGCAGTGTTGAAATTACTCAACAAAAAATAAATTATAATCTGCACTATATACTATCTAAGTGCGCAAAACCTTATCTTATGAATACGTTAAGAAACAAAGTACAGTTAATTGGAAACTTAGGGAACAATCCTGAAATTATTACTTTAGAAAGTGGTAAGAAATTAGCAAAGTTTTCCATTGCAACAAATGAAAGTTATAAAAATTCACTTGGTGAAAAAATAACTGATACACAATGGCACAATGTTGTGGCCTGGAATAAGACAGCAGAAATTATTGAAAAGTATGTTACAAAAGGCAATGAAATTGTAATTGAAGGAAAATTAACTTCCCGATCTTATGAGAGTAAAGAAGGAGAAAAAAAATACATTACTGAGGTAGTGTGTAATGAATTGTTGATGTTAGGAGGAAAATAGTTGGATGATTATGTTGTGGATATAAATGAGTACCAAGAGGTGCTCATTTATTTTTAGTAATATTTCTTTTTTAAAGAGACTCATGCAGGGCTAGAAGTAAATTAAAAAATAATATTATTTATAATTTGATTATCAGTATATTAGATTTTTAAAAAATTAAATTTATTTCTAAATAATATGGCAAAATTTAAATATTTCTCAGCCTTTATTGTTCCTTTATTAGGATTATTAACATTTAATTCAACAGGTTTTATAGCTTATATTGGAATTTTTAGTTTGTATGTTTTAGTCCCTGTATTAGAAAACCTTTTACCTCAAAACACTTACAACTTAACCTCTGTTGAAAAAGAATTAGCAACAGAAAATATTTTTTATGATGTTGTTTTATATCTTTCTGTACCCTTGCATTTGTTCGTGGTATATCAGTTTTTGATTACAGTTTCTAATCCTACAATACCAGTATCTGACTTAATAGCGTGCATCCTTTTTATGGGAACTATTCTAGGGGTAAACGGGATTAATATAGGTCATGAATTAGGTCACAAAAAAGACCATAAATTGAAACAGTTTTTAGCTCACATATTATTATTAACAGCCATACAAAATCACTTCATGACGTATCATAACTCAGGTCATCATAGAGATGTAGCTACTCCTAATGATTTAACTTCTGCAAAAGAAGGTGATATATTTTATTGGTTTGCACTAAAATCTCAAATTGGAGGTTATTTTAAAACATGGCGAATAGAAAATGAGAGGTTGAGATCTTTAAGGAAGCCTTTAATATTTAATCCTATGATATTTTTCACATTTTTATCGGTTTTTCTTTTTGTGGGGATTAACTTCTTTTTTGGATTAAAAGTAACAGCTATTTATTTTATAACAGCAGTGTATGGAATTTCAGTTTTAGAAGCTCAAAATTACTTTTCTCATTATGGTCTTCGTAGAAAAAAGAAGGCTAACGGTAGATATGAACGTGTAAAGCGAGAGCATTCTTGGAATTCAGATCATATTATTGGAAGGGTATTGTTATTTGAATTAACAAGACATTCAGATCACCACCACAGTGGGGCAAAGCCTTATCAAGTATTAGAATCAAAAGATGACAGCCCTACATTACCTTATGGATACCCAGCCATGTTAATGCTGTCTTATTTTCCGTTTCTATTTAAACCCATAATGAAAAAAAGATTAGATCTTTATCGAAATAAAACAGTAGCTTAAACTAAAGTAACTGTTCTAGTGCTGCTTTAATTTTCTCAGGAATTGATATCGATTGTTTGGTTTTTCTGTCTACAAAAACATGGATAAATTCCCCATATGCACAAGGAGTATTTTCATTTTTTTTAAAAATTCCAATACCATAAGTTACTGAACTATTCCCTAATTTCTTCACAGATAACCCTGCCTCAATTTTATCTGGATAAGCTATGGCTTTTGAATATGTGCAATTAGAGTGGGCAACAAGACCAATAATTGGTGCACTACTAGGGTTAAAATTAGCACACTCTATTAGGTATTGATTAGCAATAGTATCGAAATAAGAATAATAAACTACATTATTTATATGACCATAAACATCGTTATCCGACCATCTTGTAGAAATAGATTGAAAGTAGGAATAATTTGATCGATGAATTAGTTTTTTAGATTCCATATTCCTATTTACCAATAAATTTAGGTTTTCTCTTCTGTAAAAAAGCAGAAACTCCCTCAACTAAATCATGACTTGCAAAAGCCGCTGTTTGTCTCTCGGCTTCATATGCAATAGTACTGTGTAAATCATTATCCATAGCATGAAATATATCTTCTTTTGTAATTCCAACAGCAAGGGTTGGTAATTTTGCGATTTGATGTGCCCAATCAATTGCTGTAGACACAATTTCGTCATTTTCAACTAGTTTATTTGCCAATCCAAGCCTATGGCACTCATCTCCTTTAATTTTTTTACCCTCAACGGCTATTTGAAGTGCACGACTATAACCAACTTGTCTTGCTAGTAACCAACTAGCTCCACCATCTGGTCCTAAACCAATATTGATAAAGGCATATAATAACCCACTATTTTCCGACATTACTCTAAAGTCACAAGCCAAAGCAATAGACGCCCCAACTCCAGCTGCAGTTCCATTAATTGCCGCTATAATTGGTTTTTTTAGGGTTGTTAAATTTCTCATTAATGGCCCGTAAGTACTTGTAAGATATGTTCTTCCTTCCTCAGGAGTAATATTTCCAAAAGTATTCATATCTGCTCCTGAGCAAAATCCTTTTCCTGCACCTGTAATTACCATGGCTCTGATACTTTCATCTTTTTGTACTTTTGCGATTGCGCTATTAATACCATCCACTAAATCGTCATTTACAGCGTTATATTTCTCAGGGCGATTTAATGTAACAACAGCAATATCTCCCTCTTTTTTATATAAGACCGCATTATTTTTTAATTCATCTAATTTTTTATCCTTATTTGAATAAATATTTTTCTTTGAGGTATCTGTGTATGCAAGTGCAATAAACTCTGCAACACATGCTGGTTTTTCATGTCCTTTTAGTTCAAAAATAAGCTTCATTTTATAGCGTAATCCTCCTGAAATATCCTCTACAGAAATCAGTGAAACACGAGCTCTAATAAGAGAGCCTGCTGGGGTTGCATTCATGAATCTCACTTTATCTAATCCATAATTTACTCCCATACCAACATCCTTAAACTTTATTGTCTCATAGCAGAATTTAGAAGCTAAAGAAAGAATTAAAAATCCATGAGCAATTGGTTTTTTATACGGAGAATATTTTTTTGCCATTTCTGGGTTAATATGAATCCATTGGTTGTCATCTGTTGTTCTCGCAAAAGTATCTATTTGGTTTTGTGAGATGGTAGTCCATTCCGACAATCCTATTTCGCTCCCTAAATAATTTTTTAAATCCGAGAGTTTCGGAATCTCTGTAGCATATGCCTTCTGACTCATTTGTTGTTCTTCCATAGGTATAGGATATTTTTAAAATGTAAAGTTCTTAAAGTATTAATTTAGGTTATTCTAGCTTGGCATAGAACCTCCATTTGCATGTAAAGTATGCCCACTTACAAAACCAGCCTCTTTGGAAGCTAAAAATAAGTAAGCATAACCCATATCCTCTGGAGTTCCAATACGTTTTACTGGTATCATTGCAATACCCGCTTTTATAACTTCATCTGGCATAGAATCTGACATTTCAGACTTAATAAAACCAGGGGCAACAGCATTTACAGTAATATTATATTTCCCAACTTCTTTACATAATGAATGGGTAAACCCAACAATAGCAGCTTTGCTAGCACAATAATTTGCTTGCCCAAAAGCTCCCTGATATGCATTAATGGATGAGGCCGAAATAATTCTTCCATAGTTGGCAGCCTTCATATGTGGGACAACTGCCTTAGCAGTAATAAACAAAGAATCCACATTTACAGACATCACAACATCCCATTCTTCACGAGTCATTTTCAAAAATGATCGATCTCTAATGACTCCTGCATTATTTATTAAAATATCTATTTTTTGATATTTTTTAATAATTTCTGCTACAGCACTATCTACAGATTCTTGATTCGTAACATCTACTTTTTGATAGAATATATTTCCCCCTTTTTCAGAAATTTTATTAACAACTTCTTCTCCATCTAACACATCCCATAAGGCAACTATTGCACCTTCTTTACAAAACACGTCACAGATTCCTTCTCCAATACCTCTAGCTCCACCAGTTATTATTGCAATTTGACCTTCTAATCTTCTCATTTTTATCAGTATTTTTATTTATAGCAATCTGTTAGTTTTTGTTAAATATAACAAATACTTTTTTTTCTATAACTTTATCAAAAATCAATTTGTATAATAATTTTAATTAATCCCTAAAATATGAGTAAAGCATCATTTATTAACCAACTTTCCATACCAGTAATAGCAGCTCCAATGTTTTTAATATCTGGGCCTCAATTAGTCATAGAATGTTGTAAGAACGGAATTGTTGGTACTTTTCCAGCATTAAATCAACGAACAACTGAGGGTTTTGAAGCTTGGGTTTTAGAAATAAAATCATCCTTAGATGCTTATGAAAAAGAAACAGGTAGAAAACCAGCTCCTTTTGGAGTGAATCTTATAGTACATAAATCAAATCCTAGGTTAGAAGCAGATTTAGCCATTTGTGTAAAGCATAAAATTCCATTAATTATTACCTCATTAGGGGCAGTTTCTGAATTAGTTGAAACAGTACATAGTTATGGAGGTCTTGTTTTCCACGATATCATCAAAAAAAGGCATGCCGAAAAAGCTCAAGAAGCTGGTGTAGATGGGTTAATACTTGTTTCTGCTGGTGCAGGAGGACATGCTGGAACAATTAATCCGATGCCATTGGTTGCAGAAATCAAATCCTTTTTTAACAAAACAATACTACTTTCTGGATGTATCAGCTCTGGAAGAGATATTGCTTCTGCGATGCAAATGGGAGCAGATTTAGCGTACATGGGAACTCGTTTTATTAATACTAAAGAAAGTAAGGCGCCTCAGGAGTATTGTAATATGATCATTGATGCAGGAGCAAGCGATATTGTTTATACTGCTGCTGTTTCAGGGGTTCCTGCTAATTTTTTAGGACCTAGTCTTAATGCTATGGGGATTACAGAAGAAATGCTGAGTAGAAAAGTAAAAGTTGACTTTGGAGAGGAGTTGACAGCTCAAGAAGATGAGGCAAAAGCATGGGCTACCATTTGGTCAGCCGGTCAAGGTGTTTCTTCAATTCATGACTCACCAAGTGTAAGTAAACTAATTCATGATTTAAAAATGGATTTCAAGTCAGCAATTAAACAGCAGTATAATCTTTTAGAAAAGTATAAATAATTAGATTCTAATTACGCTTAATACTGTTAATTGCCTCTGAAATATCTTCTAAAGGTAATTTACATGTACCATTAACACATACGTATATTAATGTTTTATCGTCTAAATATTTATAGTCAAGCAAAGGTAATTCAGATTCTTTATTTGAAGCTGATATTAATATATTTGGTAAGTAATTTTTGAATAATTCTTTAGCTACAGTATTTGCCTTTTCTCCAACAACAGCAACCTCATAATAAGGTTGTGTAAAATTTGTCATTAAATGAAACCAATTAGAGTATCCAAAGGGAGTTTTTATAATTTCCTTTTTTAGGTTATTTAACATTTGCTCAGAAAGTTTAGTCATCTTTTTATCATAAAAATAATGACCAAGCTTAAACAAACTATTTCCAATAATTGAATTAGAAGATGAGATAACTCCGTCGTTTATTTCCGTTTTACGAGCTATTAAGTTGGAATCCTCATTAGAAGTGTAAAAAAACATTCCACTCTTTGGATCATAAAAATGTGTAATGGTATAGTCCATTATTTTTTTTGAAAGCACCAACCATTTTTCATCTAGACTAATTTCATGAAGTGAAATAAAAGCCTGTATTACTGTTGCATAATCTTCTGCATATCCATTGATAGTACTTTTACCATTCTTAAAGTTTCGATTAAGACCTCCATCTTTTCTTAATTGATAATTAAGAAGAAATTCTCCAATTTTAAGGGCTTTTTTTAAATATATTTCATCATCAAAAGCTTTGTATGCATCTACATATCCTTGAAGCATAAGTGCATTCCAAGAAGTCAGAATTTTATCGTCTAAATTTGGTTTACTACGTTTGTCTCTAGCTGTTTTTAGAATAGATTTCCAGCTTCTTATTTTATCTTTTAGCTCTTTTTTAGTTAGTTTATTTTTTTTAGCAAATTCAGTATCAGATTGATTTCGTATTAAAACATAAAGGTCTTTCTCCCAAAACCCAGAGGTATTTACATTGTAATAGTTTGCAAATAATTCATAATCTTTAAGTAGAGTTTTTAATTCTTGTTTGGTCCAACTGTAAAAAACACCCTCTTCTAATTCATTATTTTCATCTTTACTATCTGCGTCTAACGACGAATAAAAAGCACCGTTGTTAGCATTTAACTCTGCATCAATAAAGGCAAGAGTTTCTTTTACAATATTTTCATAAAGTTCATTTTTCTTTTGAAGATATGCCTTAGAGTAAATACTTACTAGTTGAGCATTATCGTATAACATTTTTTCAAAATGAGGGACGTGCCACCGGTTATCTACGGAGTATCTAGAAAATCCACCTCCAATTTGATCATAAATACCTCCAAAGGCCATCTTAGTTAGTGATTTTTCAATATAATTAAAGAGTTCTGGGTCATTAAAGTGGTGTTGATATCGTAGTAAATAATCTAAAGTGTTTGGCATTGGAAACTTAGGTGCTCCTTTGAAACCACCATTAATAGTGTCTAACTGTTCTTTGGATTGAGTTATTGCTGTAATAATCTCTTCATTTTTAAATACTGCTTCTTCCTTATTTAAGGTAATTAATTCAGAAGTTTGAACTCCCTCAGTTACTCTTTGGGCATATTCTTCTACTTTTTGAGGGTTTTCTTTATACAGTTTAGAAACATCCTCTAATATTTTAGACCATTGGCTTTTTGTGAAGTAGGTTCCTCCAAAAATAGGTCTGCCATCAGGAAGTGTAATACAGTTTAGAGGCCACCCTCCTTTACCTGTCATTAATTGAACAGCATTCATGTATACTTTATCCACATCTGGTCTCTCTTCTCTATCTACTTTAATATTGATAAAATTATCATTCATTATTTTAGCAATAGAATCATTCTCAAAGCTTTCTTCTTCCATTACATGACACCAATGGCAAGAGGAGTATCCAATGGAAACAACAATAAGCTTATTTTGTGCTTTTGCTAATTTTAAAGTATTCTCATTCCATGCTTTCCAATTCACTGGGTTGTAGGCATGCTGAAGCAGATAAGGACTTGTCTCATGTATAAGATCATTTCCCTTTTTAGAATCATTTTTTGAGCAAGAAAAACAGAGAAATAGATACAGTAAGTATGAAGTAAGTCGAGCTTTCATGAATATGAATTAGGTTATAAGTTTAAAAGTAACAAAAATCAATCAAGTACTAATAAATAATAAATTAAAAAGAATTTAGAGAACTGAAAAAAAGCATAGAAATATTTTTATAAACGTAAAAAAAACGCTCAAAAAATTAATTTTTTAAGCGCTTTAATGACAATGAAATTAAGATAAAAAATTAATTTTTAATTAATTTTACATTTTTAGTTCCTTGTTCTGTGGTAATCCTAGCAATATATATTCCGCTAGTTAATTCCTGAGTAGAAATGGAAACTTCACTACTATTGTTGTTTTCTAAAACAATCCTTTTACCTAACAAGTTAAACACTTCAACAGAATTTATAATAGTGTTGCTAGTTTTAAAGTTCCAATCTGAATTAGACGGATTTGGATATATGTATATATTTATTAATTCATTTTCTTCTATGCTAGCCGTTGCTGAAGAGAGTGCTGTGATATTATCAACATAGGTTGTTGTTTCAGCATTAGCATTCCACCCATTACCATTCCACATGGGAAAGAAAAGAATTCTAGCATAGATATATGCTGCCACTGGAGTATTGTCTTTAGGGTTGGCGAAGTCAAAAGTAAGCGTTTCCCAGCCCGATCCTGAGTGATAATCATCTGTAGCTGATTCGTCTGCTATTGTTCCTCCTACAGCATCAACTACTTTGGCCAACATATGAAAAGCTGTTGTTGAATACACTTCTGCAGTAACTACTTTATTTGATGAAATTAAATGAATATAGTCATCTTGTAAAAAGACTTGTGCATTTTGCCATGGAACAGGTGCTGAGGAAGAAGTAACTATTTTTAAAACCTCACCATTTGTTCCTCCCGCCATTGGATCTGAAACAATACTTACAGATCCTAAACCGTTATCTGCGGCAATTTGAGGAGGTATTCCTTCAAAATCTTCTATAATTATAGCTTCGCTTGTAGGGCAAGCACTACATGAACCCCCACAATCTATGCCTGTCTCATCATTATCTTGAATGCCATTCTCACAGGTATCTACTGGAGGAGCATCAGTAAGTTTATTTGCATTAAATTTTATATTATCAATATAGATTGTGCTATTTTCAGCTCTATCTGGTAATCCTTCAGTCCAATCTACAAAAACAACTATTTGACTAATGTTAGTTAAATCTCCATTTGGGTTAATTCCCGACAAGTCCCATGTTAAAGTTTGCCATTCATTTACAACAGTATTTCCAACATTTTGATTTGTGATTTGAAATGTAGTTCCTCCAGTGTTAGTTCCCATTTTAATTCCTAAAGTACCAACATAATTTTTATTGATATCCATACTCAGAGTTAAGTTATTGGCTACTCCCATATCAATCTCCCAAGAACCAAAGGCGCTCTCTTGCCAAGCATTGTTAACTCCAGCATAAAAAGCATTATCTGGCCCAACAATTACTTTTAAAACCTTTGTATTTATGGGGTTTGTACCATCTAAATCTGGATTATCTACTACTTCAGCAGCAGCAGGGTTATTATCAAATGTATACCAATTTGAGGCTACTCCGGAAGGCGTATTCGATTCAAAATCAAGAAGGTATTCTTGTTGTTGAGCGACTACAAGAGGACCGAGCAATAAGAAGACTACATAAATTATCTTTTTCATTGTATCTATTTTTAAAGTTAATAAAAAAACGCTCAGAGCAAAGCACTGAGCGTTTTGGTTTTTATTTAA
>Ga0228676_1000049_pt1 | contig 28824 bp, 26 predicted proteins | sample 48D_rmetaG_FD_182782 | JGI IMG/M metagenome (GOLD analysis project Ga0228676, IMG submission 182782) | Seawater microbial communities from Monterey Bay, California, United States - 48D_r | ecosystem: Environmental > Aquatic > Marine > Coastal | place: USA: California | collected 2016-11-02
CCCAACAGAAAAGTTAACTTAGCTCAGTTTTTGATTCAAGGTCAATGTAATGAATGTTTGACTTAAAAATTATTCGATCTATATTATAATTTGGCATTATATTTGGCCCATTTTTACCTCTAAATTCCTCTTACAATGAAAAAATATTCTTTGCTATATTTAATACTATTAGTTTACAATATATCTGTTTCTCAAGAAATCAGAGGTATTGTATTAGATGGGAATACTAACCTTCCACTAGAATACGTTTCTGTTTATTTCGATCAAACTACAATTGGAACAACTACAAATCAAAAAGGTGAGTTTACTTTGAATAATACAAATATTAAAACCCCTCTGATAATTTCTTATTTAGGCTACAAAACAAAAAGTATTACTAAATATAGTACCGATGAAATCCAAGAATTTTATCTATTTGAATCTAATAATAGTTTAGATGAAATTATAATTAATACCAATGATAATTGGTCAAGAGATTTAAAATTAAAAGAATTTAAAAGACATTACTTGGGTGAGTCAAAAAGAGGTAAATCTTGCAGAATACTAAATGAAGATGATTTGATTCTAAAATTTAATAAAATAACAAGAAAACTTATTGCTACCTCAAAAGCTCCTATAATTATTAAAAATAATGTATTGAATTACACGATAAATGTAAATTTAGATTATTTCGAGGCCAACTATAGCTTTGTAAGTAAAAATAAGAAACGTCTCAACATAGAAAAGGTATCCTATTTTGGCTCAAGTCTTTACACGTCATATGCTACTCCTCTATTAAAAAAAATACTTGAAGAGCGAAATTCTGCCTATCGAGGTTCTGTTTTACATTTTATGAGAGCACTTTCTAAAAATAAATTGAACGATAGAGGTTATAAAGTATATTTAGCAAACGGAATGTCTGATCCTTCAAAAATAATATTTTTAAGTCAACTTAAAAATGGCAAAGGAGTTTTTGTAAAAATAAAAGGAGATGGTGATCTAAACATTATATATAAAAATGGAAATCAATCAAGGATTGAAGTTTTGGATAATGAATTTTATATTGATTCTTTTGGAAATCATTTGCCTCCATTAAGTATTCAGTTTTACGGTGATTTAGGAGGACAGCGTGTTGGTGATACAGTTCCTCTAGATTTTACGTCAATAAAAGAATGAGTTTCTCCTCTTACCTTTTAGAAGTAGGTAGTTTAAATTTACTGAATCTTTCAAATGTACAAAACAACAAGAATAATATTTTTAATAAAATATCTTACGAATACCTACAAACACAAAAATCATAAATGTGTACAACAAAAAGAAAGGAATTATCATAGCTTTAAATCCCAAAACTAAAAGTATAGCAATCACTAACAACTGAAATCCTAATCCAAAAGTAGAAACGCTAGTCATTAACCAATTAGGTAAAATAGAACCTTTACCTGCACCTTTATCTAAAGTGTAGATAATTTTATCAAAGACACCATATAATATTTTATATAAATTAAAAAGTATGGTAACATGTTGTTGTCTTTCACCTTTTAAGGCAATAGGTGTTTTATCTTCAAAAATTCTGCTGGTAGTATCTCCATCAAACCTATTTCTTAAAATCACATAATAATAGTTATATAAAGTACCTTGTAATTGTAACCCTATAAATGCTAAAACACATAACCATATAGAAATAGTAGTTATATACCATATTGTCATTAAAAATAGCGCATTGAGTATAATATCTGCTACTGAATCCAGATATCTTCCTGTATATGATGGTTTTTGTTTTACACGAGCGAGTTCACCATCCGCAGCATCTAAAATAGATTTGAAAATCAAAAAAAATGCTGCTAACCAATAATAACCAGTTATCATACAATAAATTGCAAAAATACCTGATATTATGAAAGCAATAGTTACATGAATTGGAGTAAAAGGTGTGTTTTTTAGGGAATTAGCTATTAACCTTGCTATAGGTCTACCATAATCTGAAAGATCTAAAAATTGATACTCTTTTGGTAATTTAGACATGAAAAAGAAAAAATCGTAATGTGGAATATACCAGATTTCATATACCAAATATACTCTTAAATTATTTCTTTTTTACATTTAATTTTTAGCCTTTTGATTGTATATTAAATTCTCTATTACAATTTAGTTCTTAATTATTAAATGGTTTGTTTTATTTAACTCATAATTATTATATAATTGAAGTCTTTGTAGTATTTTTACAACTGATAATAATTTATTAAAATTAAATTTTTAAACCATGAAAAAAATAATCTTCAGTAGTATTTGTCTTCTTGCAATTAGTTTTACGAGTTGTAATAATTCAGCAAAAAATAATACTTCTACAACGAAAGAAATCACCAAAGATATAGCCATCAAAGAAATTTCATTTGGTGTTAGAGGCAATTGTGGGATGTGTAAGTCTACTATCGAAAAAGCTGCTAATAGTTTAGATGGAGTTACGTCTGCAACTTGGAATATTGACCAAAAAACAATTGTAGTTTCCTATGATAGTGTTAATATGAATGAATTATCTATTCATAAAGCTATTGCTGAATCTGGTTATGATACAGAAAAGGTTTTAGGTAATCTTGAGGCTTATAATGACTTACCAGGATGTTGTCAATACGACCACGAAATGAAAATGAATCAAGTAGCTGAAGAAGATTAACTACTTTCATATTTATTAAAAATATAATTTGAATATACTTTCTGTATTAATTTGGTTTTCTGGAGTAGCTTTTGTTTATTTTGTGCTCAACTGTTTTTATTCCGAATTTATAAAATTAGAGTTTACACGCTATAATTTAGCAGGCTTTAGAAAACTTACAGGTTTTCTTCAATTGTGTGGTGCATTTGGTTTATTGCTAGGGTTATATTTTAATACTTTAATCTTATTTTTAGCCTCTACAGGTCTATTCCTTTTAATGCTTGGAGGTTTTATAGTTAGATTAAAAATTAAAGATAGTTTTATACAATCTTTTCCTTCATTTGGATTCTCGGTTCTTAATCTCTTTATAGCAATTAAAACTCTTGAAACTTTTTTTTAAAGCGACCAACCAATTTATGATGACGTTAAATAAGCAATCGTTAAATTCATTATCATAAATAAAATTGCAGGAAATGACTTCATCAAAGGGTCTTTAACTTTAAAATGCATTACAATAGATCCTAACAAAAGTGCTGCTAAACCCAAACTACTATACAATGTTAGAAAATCATATTTTATAGACAGCAAAAGTAAAATTGCTAATCCTACTTTAACTACAAAAACAAGTTTATAAAATATTTTTGACAATCCATAAACACTAAATTCTTCAACAATAGTAGTTGCATCTCCTCCTCTCCATTTTGTGGGTTTGTTTGGCTGTATTAACCAAACATTTATGATACTTACTCCAACAATTATTTTTAAAACAACGATAATATATTCTTGAATTTCCATGAGTTTTACTCTTTAAATTTATTTGTAAATTATATTTTTTTCTTTTTTAATTTTTAATCAATCCCTGTCCTTCTATCCAAGGAGTTCCTGTTTTTATGAGTTCATTTCTAAGAATTGGCAATGTGGAGTTAACTATAGGATATAATTTATTTTTAACTTTCTTAAGTTGACTTTTAACCCTATTTAATAATCTCATATGCTCATCTGTTGGACCATAGGTATTTCCAAAAGCAGTCCATCCTAATGAACCTCCATCACTAGCAGTTGGATTAGAACGTTCTCCAATCTCATCTTTTACACTATTCCCATGAAGCTCTTTATCAATGTCTAATAACATTGTTTTTGTATCATTTAATTTTTTAAATAATTCATTTGTTGGTCTTGGAGCTTTATTTAATGCTCTTAACATTGCATTTGTAGTCTTTAAACTTCTAGACAATGAAATATTAGTAGAAGTTAAATCTTGTTGAAATGCAATTACAGCCTCTCTAAATTCATTAATCACCTTGTAAGACTTTCTGGGCAATGTTCCTTCAAATAATGGTACTACCTCAAAATTAATAGGTTCCTGTAAAATTGTATGAACACCATTTACTCTTTTTTCAAGGGTAACAGAATAAGTACCTGGAGTTACCATAATACCCCCTCCTCTATTGAAGCCTCTTCTTGAAGATGATTGAAGACGTTCACCTCTTTTACTGGGGTAATTTAATCTCCAATTAACTCTATTAAATCCTTTTCTATTTGTCCCTTTAATAGTGTTAACTACATTACCGTTATTGTCTTTGATAACGAGCATAATAGATGGACCATACTCTCTACCCTCCTCTTCAAGGGCATTCCATCCAGGAAATTGAGGATTTCCTTTTTTTTCTTTTGATCTTCTTACCTCTTTTTTAGATTTAATTTTATTTGGCATAAAATAAGTAAAATTTGCTCCAAATGGAGGGTTTTTAGCAATCCATTCTGCATCACCTTGACTCCCTACCCTGCTAGATTGTCTATACCAATGTGCATTTTTAACAGGAAATAAGGTTGCTTCCGAAGACATCATCTTTGTATTGAAAGTACGTAAGGGAGAAATATCATCTAAAATAAATATTCCTCTACCAAAAGAACCTGCAACCAAATCGTTTTCACTTCTTTGGATTTTAATATCTCTAATTGGAATTGTTGGCATACCTCCTTTTAATTTAATCCAGTTATTTCCACCATTAGTTGTAAAATAAACTCCAAACTCAGTAGCAGCAAATAATAAATTTTTATTCACATGATCTTGAACCAATCTCCAAATTAAGAGTTTGTTTGGTAAATCTCCATTTATTATTTTCCAAGATTTTCCTTTATCTGAACTTTTAATTATATAGGGGCTATAGTCTCCATATTTATGATTATCTAGTGCTGCATAAACAACATTGGCATCAAAAAGATCAGCACGCACATCATTTACAAAAGGAGTTTTTGGAAGTCCTTTTACTGTATTTAAAACTATTTTTTTCCAATTAGCTCCTTCATCCTGTGTTACTTGAATTAATCCGTCATCTGTTCCTGCATACAATAATCCTTCTTGTTTAGGTGACTCGGCTAATGATGTAATCGTATTGTAGTTTGACATTGCACCCACATCCCAAGCATTATCCCAACTTTGAGTTTTACCATAATAAGGAAAACTCATTCTTTCTTGGTTTAAAGTTAAATCAGAGGATATGGGTTCCCAACCATCACCTCTATTATCAGATTTCCATACTCTTTGAGATGCAAAATATAAACGTTTAGGATTGTGAGAACTTACTAAAATTGGAGCATCCCAATTAAAACGCTCGTAGGGGTCGCCTTCTCTAGCTTGGGGTTGAATGAATACAGTTTCTTTGGTTTTACTATCTATTCTCCATAAAGCTCCTTGCTGAAATTCTCCATAAGAAATATCTGGATTTCCAGGCTCTGTTGCTGTTTGTGCACCATCAGCACCAAGAGTCTTCCACCAATCGGCACTAGCTATTCCATCTGAACTAATGGTTCTTGAAGGCCCTCCATGAGAACCATTATCTTGAGTACCTCCATAAACATTATAAAAAGGTTTTGCATCATCTACTGCTATTTTAAAATATTGAGTAATTGGTAAATTGCGAACATATTTCCAACTTTCAGTACCATCAAAACTTTCATACAAACCTCCATCTGTTCCTATTAAGAGATAATTAGGGTCTGATTTTTTAAAAACAAGTGCATGACTATCACTATGTTGATTAGAACGACGCATTCTTTCAAAAGTTTTTCCGTGATTTTTTGATTCTAAGGCACTATTATTCATAAAATATATAGTTCCTTCATGATGTGGAGATGCTATGATTTCTTGATAATAATGTGGTCCTGTTCCTCCTGCTACTGCATCAGATTGTTTAACCCACGTTTGTCCTCCATTAGAAGACATAAAAAAACCTCCTTTTGTTCTATCTAACTCTATAGCTGCATAAATTACTTTGGAATTAAAAGGCGACATCGCCAAACCAATTTTACCTAAATTCGAAGTTGGTATTCCATTTTTTAATGCTTTCCAGGTTTCACCACCATCTGTACTTTTATGTAAACCAGATCCTGGCCCTCCACCAAGATACCCAGCAACAGTTCTGTGTCTTTGCCATGTTGCCGCATACAAAACCTCCGGATTTGATGGATCAATAAGTAAATCTGTAGCTCCAACCCATTCAGAATCTCCAAGAGTTCGTTTCCACGATTTACCACCATTAGTTGACTTATATACTCCTCTATCTCCCCCTTTACTCCACAAAGGGCCTTGAGAAGCTACCCAAATAACATCTGAATTCTCAGGGTGAACTATAATTTTTGATAAATGTTCAGAATTTTCTAGCCCCATGTTTTTCCAGGACTTACCATCATTATGACTAACATAAATACCATCACCAAATCCGGCATGTCGTCCTCCTACATTTTCTCCTGTACCTAACCAAACAGTACTTGGGTTATTTGGATCTATTGTTATACAACCCGTAGAATATACTTTTTCATTCTCAAAAATAGCTTTCCAAGTTGTACCTGAATTTTTTGTTTTCCAGACCCCTCCAGAACCTACAGCTACATACCATACGTTTTCATTTTCTGGATGAATAGCTATATCAGCTATTCTTCCTGAGGTCATTGCTGGACCGATATTTCTAAATTTTAATCCTCCAAATAAATTAGAGTTTGATTTTTGAGCCAGAACATTAAAATCAGCTAAAAAAAAACAGATAAACATTAATAATACTATCGTTAACTTTCTCATCTTTAAAATAATTTGAATTACAATATATAAAAAAATAAAATTCACATTGATTTTTATTCAATAAAATGGATAACATTTTTATTTATTTATAAAGTTGTTTTGTAATAATTATATTTACATATGAATTCTACATCAAAATCTTTTCCTTTAAAACTATATGCATGTTGGCATCCGATAGGTTATAGTCATGAAATTAAATCGGATAAACCATTTGGAACTATTTTATTAGATGAGCCTGTAGTTGTGTGGAGAACCTCTAGTGGTACCCCTTATGCTTTGCGAGATTTATGTATTCATAGAGGAACTGCTTTGTCTTTAGGTTGGGTTGAAAATGATTGCCTAGTATGTCCGTATCATGCATGGCAATATAACAAAGAGGGTGCATGTGTTTTAATACCTCAAGCAAAAGAAATTGAGATCCCTTCAAAAGCAAAAACTCCAAGATACCATTGTCAAGAAAAATTTGGAATCATTTGGGTGGCGCTTGAAGATCCCGAATTTGATTTACCAGACATTCCCGAATTTGAAAGTGATGAATGGAAATTAGTAAATACAGGTCCATTTAATTGGAAATGTGATAGCTCCAGACAAGTTGAAAACTTTACAGATTTTGGACATTTCCCTTGGGTTCATCCTGGACTCTTGGGCGACCCTAATCGACCAGAAGTTCCAGATTGCCAGGTTACTACAAAAAAATCGGTTTTACACTACTCTATTATTAGGCCAGAAGCAAAAAATAGTGAGGATTTTCCTGTTTTTGCAAATGATACAATTGTTAAACCAGAACGAAAAAGTGTTTATGAACTTCATTTACCTTACACCATTGTTCTTCGTTTAGGTTGGGGTGGAAAAAAAGGAATGGTTTATTTTTTTACCTCTCAGCCTATTTCAAAAAATTCTTGTAGAGGATTTTGTATCATAGGACGAAATTATAATTTTAATGAACCCGACACTATTCTACAAGAATTTGAAAAAGTGATCTTTGATCAAGACAAACGCATTGTTGAATCTCAAAGACCTATTCAAGTTCCATTCGATTTGTCTGAGGAACTTCATTTAAAATTTGATACAGTGGCTTTAAATTACCGTAGAGCTATGAAAAAAAACAAGTTACATTATTAAAATAGTCAATTGTTTTATTGTCTCCTATATACAATAACTCCATCTTTAATGGTTTCTAAAACCTTGATTTCTTTAATTTCAGAAGGAGATGCTTTTAATGGGTTTTTGTCTAAAATTATCATATCTGCTAACTTACCAACTTCTAGAGTACCTTTTTGATGCTCTTCAAAATGTTGGTATGCAGACCAGGTAGTTATGGCTTGAAGTGCTTCATATGGAGTCAATCTTTCTTTTTCACCTATAATTTGACCAGAACGAGATTTTCTATCTACTGAGATACCTATCATTCGCATTAAGTTAGGTAAAGCTACAGGTGCATCTGTATGAATTGTAATTTTCAATCCTTTATTTAACGCTGTTCTAGTGGGGCTTATCGTATTAGCTAGGCTGTCTCCAATGATTTCTTTGTGCCAATCTCCCCAATAAAATGTATGTAATGGAAATAAGGAAGCAATAACATCTAAATCTTTAAATGAATCTAATTGATCTTCTCTAATATACTGCCCATGAATAAGTACATTTCTTCTGTTGTTATTTCCATATTTAGCTACCACAGGTTTCATTGTTCTAATCATTTGATCCATGGCTGCATCTCCGTTAGCATGTGTATGAATTTGCCAATTATTTTTAAAGGCTTTATCATAAATTGCGATTACTGAACTATCCTTGGGAATAGCAGGGTAGCCAAGATATCCTTTCTTGGCACCATCAGGTGGTATTAGATACGGAAGAGTTCTCCAAGCAGTTCTTCCTTGAGGTGAACCATCCAAAGTTAACTTTACACCTCCAATTCTATAATGATTATTATAGTGAGACGAATTCCATTTAGAATTCATGAATTTATCTACAAACAAATAATCTACATAACTCACCACATCTAACTTGAGTTTATCAGATTGGGATGCCGCAACTAATAGTTCATGATTTTCCATAGCTCTTCCCTCTTGAGCTGTTGTATATCCGTAAGAAAGTGCCATTTCTTGACCTGCTTCAAAAAAATGATCTGCTGCCTCCTTTGATATTGGATTTAAAACTTTTAGCATATAAGGTATGGCAGCTAATTCCTCTAAAACACCATTAGGTTCTGTTCCGTTTTCTCTTCTAATTATACCTCCCTCAGGATTTTTAGTAGTTGAGTTAATCTTCAATAATTTAAGTGCTTTTGAATTAACAACAGCAAAATGCCCTGAGATATGAACAATCATAATTGGATATTCAGTAGATACTTGATCCAAATCATGTTTTGTAGGAAATCTTTTCTCCTCTAAAACAGAATCGTCAAATCCCATACCAAAAATCCATCCTGTTAAGGCTCTATTTTCTGGAGTATTCCATTTTTTTAAAATTTCAATAAGTGATGGAATATCTTTGGCACCTGCATCAGGAGGGGGCAATATTTTTGCGCCTATGGCCTGAGCAGAAAAAGAAGCGAAATGTGCATGGCCATCAATAAAACCAGGTAGAAGTGTGTTTCCTTTAAGGTCTATACTTTTAAAATTATCACCAACAACTTTCATGGCTTCATCTTTAGAACCCACAAATTGTATTTTTTCACCTTTTACAATGAGAGCTTCTTTATATTCAGGAGCGTTACCTTGCATGGTAATAATATCACCATTGTAATACAGTATTGATTCTAAATTGTTTTTGGGATATTCATTCTTACAACTCATTAAACTAACGAGTAAGAAAAGTAATAGATGATTCTTTTTCATGTTTAGGGTTTAATTCTAGTGTAAGTTAAAAAAAAATATAAATTTTTCACAAAAAAAAAGCTGTAAATAAATTATTTACAGCCTTTAAATATTTTTTAATTAAGTTATTTTTTTAAAGTAACTTTAACTGCATTCATACCCTTCATACCTTTTTCAAGTTCGAAAGTAACTTTGTCATTTTCAGAGATTTGATCTATAATACCACTAACATGAGTAAAATATTTCTCTTGATTTTCTGTGTCAATTATGAATCCAAATCCTTTAGAAGAGTCAAAAAATGAAACCTTTCCATTTCTAACAGGGTCAACCTTATCAGCATCTGTCATTTTAGGAACACTAATTTCTATATTCTTAGCTTTAATTTTTACCTTTAAAGACGGATCTGGCGGAGTATCAGTCAAGTGTCCATTATGATCTACGTAAGCAAACTCAATTCCTTTACTTCCATTTTCTTTTATTTCTGCTCTACGAGCTTCCATTTTCTTACGTTTATCTTCACGTTTTTTTAAACGCTTTTTTTCTTTTTCACTTTTATTAAATGTCTGTTGTGATTTTGCCATTCCTTACTAAAATATATTTTTATTATGATTCAAAGATATCTATTTACTTTTATTAAAAAAAAATATTTATTTGTTGTGCTTGCCTTTATTTAGTTGTGCTAAATGATTTAGATGGTTTGCTAATACTTTTTCAATTAATTCTTCTTTAGTTAAATGATGGAAAATAGTTTTAATTTTAGATTTAAAATCATCAGAAACTACTCTGTTCGGTTTTGTCTTAAAAATTTTCCTTGCCCATAATAATGTATTGTTTTCTTCAATACTTTCAGAATCAGCTTTTTTAACTTCAATAAATTTAATTCCCAATTCATTTTCAAAATCTAAAATATCCTCAATTTCTTCTTTTTGCAGAATAGTTAAAGAAAGTCCCTTAGCTCCTAGTCTTGCTGTTCTTCCACTTCTATGAACATAAGCTTCATAAGTATCTGGTAAATGATAGTTAATTACATAGGAAATATTTTTTACATCTATTCCTCTAGCTGCTAGATCTGTAGCCACTAATACGTTAATATGTCCTTCTCTAAACTGACTCATTACTCGATTTCTAATTCCTTGACTTAGACTCCCATGTAATGTGCCTGAAGAAAATTTATTTTTAGCTAAATTTTTACCCAATTTGTTAACAGCTGCCTTGGTTTTACAAAAAATAATTCCTTTTTGCCCTTCTCTTGCATATAAAAAATGAAGTAAGATATCAAGTTTTTCTATAGGATTTACAATTGAGTATTGATGTGTTATTCCTTGATGACCAGTACTAGTCATATCAGCTTCAATAATTGCCGTATTTTTTGAAAGATAATTTTGAATCAATTGTTTAATTGTTCCTGGCATCGTAGCTGTAAACATTAAAATTCTCGATGACTTTGGAATTTCTTTAAATATACTTTCTACTTCAGAGTGAAATGTATTAACCATTTCATCTGCTTCATCTAATACTAAATATGAGATCTTATTGAGGTTAATAGATTTACGATTAATTAAATCAAGTAAACGACCAGGTGTAGCTACCACAATATGAACAGTTTTATTTAATGCTTCAACTTGAGGTTTAACAGGTGCGCCACCAAAAAGCCCAATAACAGAGATTTCTGGATTAAACGAGGCATACAAGGCTATATTGGTTAATAACTGTTGACCAAGCTCTCTAGTGGGGGCTAAAATAACTGCTTGAATAGTATTGCTCTCTAATTTAATTAGTTGTAATAATGGTAAAACAAAAGCTGCGGTTTTACCTGTTCCAGTTTTGGCTAATGCAACTAGATCTTTTTTTCTTTGAAGAATAAATGGAATTACTTTTTTTTGAACATCTGTAGGTTTAGTAATCTCAAAAACTCTCATTTGAACTTCAAGTTCTTTATGAATTCCTAAGTCAGAAAATTGATTTGGCATAAAATTTACTTTTTACAAATGTACTCACACTTTAACAGCTTACTGCAAGCTATATAATATAATCTTGAAAAATGATTTTTATTTCTTATAAATAGAGTAATAATTTTAAATATTATTTTATTTTTACTAAAAAAAATTTGAGACGCCATTCTCTGTATTTATTTCTCTTATTAGTCTGTTGTTTTCAGGTTTCTTATACTCAACAATCTGTAGCAAGAGAATGGAATGATGAGCTTTTAGAGGCCATTAGAAATGATTTTGCCAGACCAACAATACATGCCAGGAATTTATTTCATAGTTCTGTCTTAATGTATGATGCTTGGGCTCTATTTGATGACAATGCAGAAACTTTATTTCTTGGTAAAACCTTTGGAGACTATACCTGTAATTTTAATGGCATTTCAACCCCAACGAATTCAAACGAAGCAATTCATGAAATAATTAGTTATGCAATGTATCGTTTACTTATTCATAGATTTTCGAATTCTCCTAATGCTGCGAGTTCTCTAGATAGTTTTACAAATTTGTTTGAATCTTATGGATATGATCCAACTATAACTACCATTGACTACAGCTCAAATTCTTACGCTGCATTAGGAAATTATCTAGGTCAGGAAATGATAAGTTTTGGCTTACAAGATGGCTCTAATGAAGAAAATGATTATGAAAACCTATATTATTCGACATCTAATGATGCTTTAGTTTTAGATTTATATGAAGATAATTCTAGTATAAATCCAAATAGATGGCAACCTCTAGCTTTTGATGTTTTTATTGATCAAAGTGGAAATATCTATCCTTTAGATACTCCAAGTTTTTTAAGTCCAGAATGGGGTCAAGTGACACCTTTTTCATTAAAAACAGAAGATCTAACAATTTTAAATGATGGTTTTGATAGTTATGTTTATAATAATCCTGGAGCACCATATTTTATACAAAATTCTTCATCTGATGGAATTGAAGACCCCTACAAATGGAATTTTGCATTAGTTATTGCATGGTCTGCACATTTAGATCCAAATGATAACAGTCTTATAGATATATCTCCCGCGTCTCTAGGAAATATAGATATATCTGCTTACCCATCTACATTTGAAGAATATCAAAGTTTTTATAATTTTTCAGATGGAGGGTCTATTGCTAATGGACACGAGTTGAACCCGATTACTGGAATGGCCTATTCACCTCAAATGGTAAAAAGATCTGATTATGCTAGAGTTTTAGCCGAGTTTTGGGCAGATGGACCAAATTCTGAAACACCTCCTGGACATTGGTTTACCATTATGAACTATGTAAGTGACCACCCTGAAACCGTTAAGAAATTTGGTGGGCAAGGAGCTATTTTAAGTAACTTAGAATGGGATATAAAATCTTATTTAGTCCTCGGTGGTGCAATGCATGACTCCGCTGTAAATACATGGGGAATTAAAGGATATTATGATTATATTAGACCCATTTCAGCTATACGTTACATGGCCTCTAAAGGCCAAAGTACAGACAATACATTACCTAGTTTTCACCCTCATGGGCTTCCCTTAATTCCAAATTTAATTGAAGAGATTTCAGCCGGAGATGAATTGGCTGGAGAAAATGATATTAATGTTGGTAAGATAAAGGTTAAATCATGGAAAGGTCCAGATTATATTGATAATCCAGATACAGATGTTGCCGGTGTAGATTGGATTTTAGGCACACACTGGTGGCCATATCAAAGACCTACTTTTGTAACGCCTCCATTTGCAGGATACCTATCCGGTCATTCTACTTTTTCTAGAGCAGCAGCAACATCTTTGACTAGAATCACAGGAAGTAATTTTTTTCCTGGTGGACTTGGTACCTTTGATGTAGTTGAAAATGAATTTTTAGTTTTTGAAGAAGGTCCTACGGAATCCTTTATATTAGAATGGGCAACCTATCAAGACGCCTCAGATCAAACGAGTTTGTCTAGAATTTGGGGTGGAATACATCCTCCAATTGACGATATAAAAGGAAGAATTATTGGAGAAAAAATTGGTGAACAATCATTTGATTTAGCCCAACAATATTTTTCTGGAACATTAAGTAATTCTTCAGTTACCTCTAATAAACTTACTACAGAGATATATCCAATTCCCGTTCAAAATACGCTTCATATTAAGACACAATATTTAGAACCCATTAAATTAGAATTATACTCACTTTCAGGAAAGCTAATTTTAACCTCCAAATCTATTAGTCATATGGGAATATTAGATATAAATTTAGAGCATTTAGCTCAAGGAGTGTATATTATTAAAGGGGTTTCAGATACTAACTCTTTAATTTTTCAGAGAAAAATCATCAAATAAAATTTTTGTTTAAAAATCTATTACAATACCTATACTAGGTATAGATGTACTTGTATCTTGATTAATTTGCGACAGGCTCAGAGGAGTTGTTAAATTACCATCCAAATCTCTTGAAAGACCATATTCATTTGGTCTAGGGATACTTTGACCAAGAATATTTTGAACTTCAAAAAAAATGTTTAAACTAAATTGATTATAATTCCATTTTTTATCTACTCGAATGTCTAATTGACTAAAAGTTTCCAATTTTTCTTCTCCTAAACGTGTATAATCTAAAATAATTTCTGGATAAGAAACTAATGTAGCTTCTAGATTTGTTGGAACGTAAGGCGTTTTTCCTGCAAATCGATATCTTGAACTAATCTCCCAATTCTTTTTTAATTTATATCCCCCTACAAAAGAAACCAAATGTCTACTATCCCAGACAGAGGGTATATATGTAGTCGTATCAAAACCTGTAAATTCACTAAAGAAATAAGTATAAGAGAAAATACTATAAAAGTTATTCAAGAGTTTTTGTTGGTATTGAAATTCTAAACCGTAACTTCTACCCTTTCCAACAGTTTCAACATCTTCATTTCCTAATACTTCAAAATCAGCTCCTTTGTTAGCTAATGAAACTTGATCTAATATGGATACCGGATAATCTGAATAACGTTTGTAAAAACCCTCTAAAGATATACTTGCAGCTGGATTTAGATAATGCTGTACCCCTATTACATAATGGTCGGATTGTGTATAATCACTGTCTTTGTTTGTAAGATTTCCAGCGGAGTCTCTAAAACCTAATATTGTATATGGAGTAATTTTAAAATAACGACCTGCTGTAGCACTGATTCGCCAATTTTCTTGAAATTCATAAGATAAAGAAAGTCTTGGTGAAAAGTTTGAAGCCAAGTTATTAGACGTTGTAAAACTATCATCATCCATTCTAAATCCAAAAGACACATCTAATTTATCATTTAAAAATGAACGAGTGGCATTAGCAAAAAGACCATATTTAATGAAATCTATCTCTGTCGTGTAAAATATAGCATCAGAAATATTGCTGGTACTATTAGTGTAGAAAGAATACTGGGTATTGAAACCACCTGAAATTTTCCAATCATTTATAAATTTTGTAAGCTGATATCTAAGTTTAGTCTCAGATTCTACCGCATCATTTCTAAAAATAATTCCAGTTTCATTTTCTGGATCTAAGTAACTGGTGAATATATTTTCTAATCGATTGTTACTCAGTGTAGTTTCCATAAACCCAGTACCATCTTTAAATCTTTTCCTCCAAGTAGCTCCTATTGAATTTGTTTTTTGTTTTATGAAAGGGGCTTGCTCTAAAACAGCTTGAGCCTCTTCATCGTAATCTTCTGGCGCTTCAACACTAAAATCATCTACAGAACCTAAACCTATAATATACAAATCATTATACCTATCTATCTGATGTGTTAGTTTATATTGATAATCCCAATAATCTGGCCTTATTGGTAAGCCAATCAATTTAAATAAAGCCTGTAAATAACTCCTTCTTACAGAAAGTAAAAAACTTGTATTACTTTCTTTCTTTTTATTTTTAAATAATGGACCCTCAAAGGTAAATGCTGCATCAGTAGCACTTACTCTAATATTGGTATTAAATCGCTCTTTATTTCCATCACGTTGTTTAAATTGAAGAACACCTGATAATGGATTATCATATTGCGCACCAAATGCAGATGTAGATAGTGTTACATCGTTTATAAAAGAAACATTTAATAAGCCAACTGGGCCACCTGCACTTCCTTGAGTTGCAAAATGGTTGATGTTTGGAACCTCTACCCCATCTAAATAATATACTGTTTCATTGGGAGCTCCCCCACGAATGATTAAATCATTGCGAAAACCTCCAACAGAAGGAGATACTCCGGGTAATGATTGGGCAACTTGTACTACATCATTATTTCCACCAGGATAGGTAGCTATTTCTACAGCTGACAAAGATTGAGTAGATAAAGGTGTTTCCTTGGGTCTACTGATTTTATTTTTATTAGACAGCACTACTTCATCTAGGGATTCTGAAGATTCAATTAATATAAAATTAAACGATCTATTACCTTTAGATTTTACGATAATATTAAATTTAGTCTGTGAGTCATAACCTAAAAAACTAGCCGTTAAATTGTACGAGCCAGGAACAACATTTGAAATTATAAAAACTCCATTCTCATCAGATGTAGTACCTTGATTATTATTTAAATATATCGATGCTGCAAATATAGGAGCACCTTTCTCGTCGACAACACTACCTCTGATACTTGTTTTTACTTGAGCCAGTGAAAGGGTTGAAAAAACGAGAAAAAGAATTAATAAGGTTGTGTATTTAAGTTTAAAAGTCATTGAGGTATAATTAACTATTTAGAGGTACAAAAATACCATTTTTAAGATGCTGCAAACTGATTTATTATTTTTTGTCTAATTTTAAAGAAGAATTTATTAAAATTTTAACATCATGACAAGTTACTTAAGAAAACCGAGCAATTTATTTTGGGTGATTAGTTCTATGGCGCTTATTTGGAATCTAATTGGGGTATTTAATTATTTAACTCAGGCATTTATGACAAATGAGATATTAGCTACTTTACCCAAAGACCAACAAGCTATTTATCAAGATGTTCCTGCATGGGTAACTGCTGCATTTGCTATTGCAGTATTTTCAGGAAGCTTTGGTGCTTTACTCTTATTGCTGAAGAAAAAGATTGCTTCAACTTTCTTTATCCTTTCATTTGCAGGAATTATTGCACAAATGACATATGGTCTCCTAATTAATGAAAATTTTGATAGTTATGGTCCTTTAGGTCTGTTTATGCCTCTAATGATTATTGCTATAGGGGGCTATTTAATTTGGTATTCAAAAAAGGCAACTGAACACAGATGGTTATCTTAACTAAAGGATAGTTTCTGTAAATTTTATATTAAGATCTTTTTCTAGTTCATGAACTCTTTGAAGTTCACTGGGTAGAATTAATGCTATGGATATTCCTTTTTTACCTGCTCTAGCCGTACGTCCACTTCTGTGGGTGTAATAATCTAGTTGATCTGGTAATTGATGATGTATCACAAATGCTAAATCTCTTACATCTATTCCTCTAGCTGAAACATCAGTAGAAATCAAATACTGTAAGCTTTCATTTTTAAAGGCTCGCATTACTTTATCACGTTCTTTTTGCTGCATATCTCCTTCTAAAGCTCCAATAGAAAAACCTTCTTCCTTAAGAATTTTATTTAGGTTTTGAGTACCTGCCTTAGTCCTACAGAAAATAATTCCACGAGAGCTCTGCTTAGATTCTAAAAAACGAATGATGGTATTTGTTTTTTCTTTGATAGAAGTTTTAACGTATTGATGACTAATATTGGCATTAACTGTAGCATTTCTATTTATTGCTACACGAGGTGCATTGGCATCCATGTAAGTTTTAATAATTCTTTGAATTTCTTCTGGCATAGTTGCAGAAAATAACCAGGTATTTCTTTGACCTGAAGTATATTTTAAAATTCTATTTAAATCTTGTTTGAACCCCATGCTTAACATTTCATCGGCCTCATCTAAAACTAAGGTTTTAATTTCTTTCAAATATACATCTCCACGTTCTATCAAATCTATTAATCTTCCAGGAGTGGCCACAATAATATGGGTTGTTCTCTGTAAATTATGAATTTGCTTCTCTATCTTTTCTCCACCATAAACGGCTTCAACAAACACCTTTTCATTGTAATACTTTGTGTATTTAAAGAGCTGTTTTTTAATTTGTTGTACCAATTCTCTAGTTGGAGATAAAATTAAGGCTTGAACGGCGGTATTACTTGGATCTATTTGTTGTACAATAGGCAAACCAAATGCTGCAGTCTTCCCTGTTCCTGTTTGAGCCAGACCAACAAAGTCAGTCCTTTTATCTAATAAAATTGGGATAGTTTTTTGTTGAATTTCAGAAGGAGTATTAATTCCTAATTCTTTGATGGATTCTATAAAAGGTTTTTTTACTCCTAAAGTAGCAAATGAGCTCATAATTGAATTAAATTTCAGAAAAGCAAAGGTACATTTATTTAGGAGCTAACATCATTAAAAGTTGATCAGTTATTCTAGTGGGTTTAAAGTTTTTTGAGTTTACAAGACAAAAAGTTGTTTGAGCTTTTACAATAAGTTTATTCTCTTTATAAAATTCTACATGTCTTATAGATCGTATACCTCCAGTTTTACCCACCCAGGTTTTAGCTACAATTGCGTCTCCCAATAAAGCTTGGCCTGCATAGTCTATCTCATGTCTAATCACTACCCATGCATAAGCAGCAGTGTCTACCCCTTTTTTTAATTGTGTCCAGTGTAAATTTGCAATGTCTTGAATCCATTGAAGATAGACTACATTATTTACATGATTTAGTTCGTCTATGTGAGAGGCCTCTACTGAATAATTGGTTTGAAAAACAGTCATGGAACAAACATAATAGAAAATTCTACGGAAATGTTAATTAAACCCTAAATATTTTTTTACTAAAAAATAGCTGTTCTATTATATAGATATTTGTGAAACTTTTTATGACAGCTACAGCCGATACCTTAGGAACTCAAAAAATAAGCACACTGCTTATTAAACAAGCTTTACCTGCCTCTATTGGTATTTTAGTAATGTCTTTAAATATGATCGTTGACACCATTTTTGTGGGACAATGGATTGGTTCTTTAGCCATTGCAGCCATTACCGTAGTATTACCCATCGTTTTTTTAATATCGTCTTTAGGTATGGGAATTGGTATTGGAGGAAGTTCCATTATTTCTAGAGCGTTAGGTGCTAAAGCTGCAGAAAAAGCTTATTTAACTTTTGGGAATCAAATTTTCTTGACTTTAGTATTGTCTATTTTATTTGTGCTTGTTGGTATTCTTTTCAACGAGCCTATTCTGCTATTGTTTGGTGCTAACGGTGACATTTTAGCGCCAGCAACAAGCTATTTTAATGTGGTGTTGTACGGTGTTCCATTTTTAGCCTTTGCTATGATGGGTAACCCTGTGATAAGAGCCGAGGGAAAACCTAAATTTGCTATGTATGCTATGATTATCCCTGCAATTTCTAACATTCTACTAGATATTGTTTTTATTAAATTTTTAGGTTTAGGAATGTTTGGTGCTGGTTTAGCTACCTCTATCTCCTATGCTGCTTGTGGGCTTTTTATTTTCGGATTCTTTCTTTCTAAAAAAAGTGAATTGTCTATACTCGCCAAAAACTTTATTTTGAGCTTTTCTATTGTAAAAGAAATTGTTCAATTGGGTGGTGTTACTGTTGCTAGGCAGGGAACTATTAGTGTATTAATGATTGTTTTAAATGCTACCTTATTTACCTATGGTGGTGAAAATGCCATAGCTGTTTATGGTATTATTAACCGAGTAATGATGTTTGCCTTGTTTCCAGTTTTAGGGGTTACTCAAGGTTTTTTACCCATTGCTGGTTATAATATTGGTGCAAAAAACAATGATAGGGTAAGAAAAGTTATTAAAATGGCCATTATTTACGGAAGTGCTGTTGCCTCGCTTATCTTTTTAGGAATCATATGTTTTCCAGAGGCTATTGCCAGGCTTTTCACCTCAGATGTAGCATTAATCGAAGAAACACCTAAAGCCTTACTGTATGTGTTTTTAGCTACTCCTGTAGTTACAGCTCAGCTTATTGGTTCTGCTTACTTTCAGGCAGCTGGTAAAGCGCTACCTGCCCTAGCGCTAACATTACTAAAACAAGGTGTATTTTTAATTCCCTTAGTGTATATATTGCCTAAGTTTTTTGGATTGAATGGTGTGTGGTTTTCTTTTCCTGTAGCTGATGTGTTAGCCACACTTGTTACTTTACTCTTTCTTCGAAGTGAAGTACGTAAGCATTTAAATTAACTTTTATGTAATTAATAAATATTTATATAAAGACTATCTCATAGTAACTTTGTATTTTAGTAAAATAACGGAATATATAAAACTTAAATATGAAAAAGATAACTGTTTTACTTCTTCTTTTGATTTCTACTTTTTCTGGTTTTTCGCAAGAAACCATTTATACATCTATTACACATGACGGCATTCAGCGCGATTATATATTATATATTCCGGAGATTTATGATGGCAGTACAGCTGTACCTTTAGTTCTTAATTTTCATGGATTTGGAAGTAATGCAACACAACAAATGTTTTACGGTGATTTTCGTGATATTGCTGATACAGAAGGATTTCTCTTAGTACATCCTGAAGGCACTACAGTTATTGGAAATCAATTCTGGAATGTTGGGTTTCCTGGGATTTCAAGCACCATAGATGATGTTGGCTTTACCGAAGCTTTAATTGATGAATTGGCAGCTTCATATGCTGTAGATTTAGATAGAGTTTACGCAACAGGAATGTCAAATGGTGGTTTTATGAGTTTTTTATTAGCTTGTCAATTGAGTGAAAAAATCGCGGCTGTGGCTTCGGTAACTGGTGCTGTGACACAAGACACTTTTGATAACTGTAATGCTCAACGCCCCATACCTGTGCTACAAATTCATGGTACTGAAGATGATGTTGTTCTTTATAATGGAAATACTTTGTCACTATCTATAGCAGATATAATTTCTTACTGGGTGGATCATAACAATTGTGAAACAAATCCAACAACCACAACACTTCCAGATATAGACGTTTCAGATGGAAGCACTGTAGAACATAGTGTATATGAAGATGGTGATAATGGGATTACTACCGAGCATATGAAAGTTATTGGAGGAGGTCATACTTGGCCAGGGTCAGTAATTAATTCAGCGGGAACAAACCAAGATATTGATGCCTCAATGGAAATCTGGTTGTTCTTTTCAAGATATGATATCAATGGACTATTATCAACTGATGACTTTGAAAATAACAAAGTGACTATCTATCCAAATCCAACCCAATCTAAACTTAATTTGTCATTGAATTTTTTTAAAGAAATTGATTATAAATTGTATTCTCCTATAGGAAAGCAATTAATGACTGGGACAATTACATCAAGTAACGAAGAAATTGATATATCACATTTACCATCGAATATTTACTTTTTAAAAGTAGATAATCAGTTCTATAAAGTTCTAAAATCAAATTAAATTCTAGCATGCAAAAAATAGGTGTTTTTTTTATCTGTTTATTTGTTTTAGGTTGTAATTCAAATGATGAGCCTACTATTAAAAATAAATGTAATGTCTCATCTGAGATTATTTCTTCTGAAGACTTTAGTGCAGTTTCTACCTCAAATTATGCAATAACTAAAGTTGAAATTAACGAAGATTGTATAGAAATTACTTTTGGTTCTAGTGGTTGTGGAACAGAATTATGGGAGGAACATTTATTTAGTGTAGATTCTTTTTACACAACTTTCCCATATCAAAGAGCTCTAAAAATGGAATTAATAAACGAAGAACTCTGTGAAGCCTATTTTATTAAAAAGGTTTCGTTTGACCTATTACCTCTGCAATTAGAGGGACAAGATCTATTACCATTGAATATTTATGGTTGGAATGAGCAGGTTATTTACGAATATTAAAAAATTTACTAAAAAACTCATTCTACAAAAAACAAATAATAAATATATAAATTAAACTTTTTTAAATTCACAGAGTCCAAGATTAAAAACAAGAAAAAATGAAAAATTTACCCCTACTCTTGATTACTTTAACTTTTATGTTATCATCATGTAATAGTGATGATGAAATTACACAACCACAAGAAACTCAAGGGTATAATATGTTACTTATTGGGAACAGTTTTTTCAAACCCTATGCAAACAATCTTAATGAGTTAGCTTTAAATGCTGGTTTTGAGGAACATAATGCAACACTTGTTTTTAGGGGTGGTGACAATGGAAGACCTATTAATTTTTGGAACGATTCAAACAGCACAGCTCATCAAGAAATTAAAGCTACATTAGATCAAGGTAATCTAGACTATTTTGGAATGACTTCTGGCTATGATTTTGATAATGTAGTAGATCCATTTGAGGGCCAACGTGAATGGATAAATTATGCATTACAAAACAATCCAAATATAAAGATTTTTATAGCCATACCTGTAATAGATTTTCCTGCTTCTTGGGATGAAAGAGCCGAAGAATTTGGATATGAAACTATAGAGGAACTCTACGACTACTTTGTAAATATACTTGTTAATCAAACAATGATTAACGAATTGCGTAGTGAATTCCCTTCAACTCCAATTTTTACCATTCCTACGGGATGGTCAACTCTTAAATTGGCACAAATGTATGAAGAGAATTTATTACTAGATGCTATTTCAATATTTGGACCAAAACCGACGTCTTTATTCACAGATCAAAAAGGGCACCAAGGTCAAATAGCCATTGAAGCTGGCACTCTTGTTTGGTTACAAAGTATTTACAATATAGATCTTAGTACAAATACATATGAAACCGGTTTTAATACAGATCTTCATGACATTGCGAAGCAAGTAACGGATAGTCATGATTCAAATTATAAGCAATAAAAAAATATATAAATTAAACTTTTTTAAATTTATATTGCAATAAAAACAAGAAATGAAAAAAATTTATTTTACATTACTAATTGCTATTTTCATAATCGGTTGCTCTAAAGATGATACTATTAATGAAATCCAAGAAGAACAAGAGGAAGAAATAATCGTAAATCTTCCACCTAATAATTTTAATATTGAAATTGTTAATATTTCACATGAAACCGCAACAATACACTGGGATGAAGCTTCTGACCCAGAAAGTGACGCAGTAAATTACGATATTTACTTAAACCAAACATTAGTTATTGAAAATATTTCTGAGCTCATGTATGTGTTTAGTAACCTTGAAGAATTAACTAACTATTCTGGAAAAATAATTGCAAAAGACACTGAAAATAATCAAACAGAGGTTACTTTTTCGTTTCAAACTGAAAAATACTATTTAAAATATCTCAAAACATATGATTTTGGCGAATATGTTAATGGGCCAAATGGCTTAGCTTTAGGCACAGCATTTTCAATGATAAAAGCAAATGATCAAAATTATGTAATTGCAGGGAGCTCAAGTTTCAATGGAAATGGACAGCGTTTTTTTGTGTCAAAGATTGATTATGAAGGAAATGAAATTTGGAAAAAGTTTTATGATTATCAAGTTGGCAGTTCTTGGAATTTTAAAATCATTGAGTCAATTACAGGATTTATATTAGTTGGTCGTCATCACGTTCTTAGTTTAGATAACCAGGGTAATATTATTTGGTATAAAAAAATTGATACTTATGATATAAATGACGCTGCTAGCGAAATAAAATCAGTTGCTCAAGATTCCAACGGAAATATATTTATTGTTGGAGGCAGAGGTTCTTCCGAACCAGAAGTAGTACAGGAGGCTGTTTTAACTAAATTAAGTAACAGTGGGGAAATTCTTTGGGAGAATATTTTTATACCTTCCTTAAGAAGCTTTTTCAATGATGTAATAATCAATTCATCAAATGAATTAATTATCCTTGGCTCTACTGAAACATCTGGAATAACTTGGGATGAATATATAAATGGACCATCTAGTATTGAAGAAATTGATTTTTGGGTTTTAAATATAACTAATGAAGGTGATGTTCTCTGGGAAAATACCTTTGGAGATGGTCGTTTTGATTTTCCGAGTAAAATAATAACCAAAAGTAATGGAAATTATGTTTTTGCAGGATATAGTTGGGGTGCATATGATATAAGTGAGGGTAGAATTTTTGAAATTAATCTTGATGGAACTGAAATCTGGAATATTTCCAACGAGTTATCCTCAACTTTCTCTGTAGCAGAAACTTTGGATGGTGGTTTTATTACAACCGGACACGTTGATTTCGGTGAGTATGGTGCATTAGGTATTTATAAATTTTCTAGTAATGGAATTGAAGAGTGGAATAAAAAACATCAAAGAAGTTTTACAAGTTTACATGGTCGTTCAATATTGATTGAAGAAGATGGTGGATATAGAGTTGCAAGTGATGATGCTACAGAGTTATTAATTTACAAAACTGATCCTGAAGGTAACTATGAATAATAAATAAAAGCCAACAAATGGCTATAAGTAATTGATTTTATTCGCCTTTAATCTGACATTGCGAAGGAAGTAATAGATAGCCATGATCCAAATTACAAGCAATAAATAATTAGAGTATAGACTCACCATTTAAATTTGTAGTGAGTATATCGCTAAATAAATTAAAAAATGGTCTTAATGCCTTATAGGACTTATCTACCTCTAAACTAAAGTTAGGAGAGAGTACTTCATCATCTGTAAAATTACGAACAGCTATAAAACCTTTTTTACGTAACAAATCTACATCTGGGTGCTCTTTGTCAAAACCTCGTGGAGCGGTTTTTAATTCATCACCCTTAAATGTATTTCCAAAATAGTGTTGAAAGTTTTTATCTTCTAAAATTTCCCGGAACTCTGAAGCATCCACTTCTATTTCTTTTCTTAATCGAAATAAATCTTCCTTGTTAGGCTCCCAAAAACCACCAGCTAAAAAACTCTCACCAGGTCGTATCCTGAGATAATACCCACCCCGAAGATGTTTTCCTAACCTAGAAAATGAACCAGCAAAATGAGGTTTGTATGGGGTTTTATCTTTTGAGAAACGAACATCTCTATAGATTCTAAACAATTTAAATTTTTCTATATCATCATGTTCTTCTAGATTATTTCTAATTTCTGCATATAATGCTTTGGCATTATTTTGAGCTTCAATAAAGGTTGGTTTGTGATCTGCAAACCAATCTCTGTTATTGTTGCTTTTTAATTTTTTAAGATAAGTTAAGCTAGATTTTTCGAATTGCATAGTTGAAAATTTAAGAAAAATAAAATTACAAAAAATGATTTACTAATGATTTGTATTTTTGAAGTTGAATGAAGGTTACACAAATAAGATTTGAAGGGTTTTTAAAAACACCCACATTATGGGTATCTACTAATATTCATGAGCTAAAACAATTTTCAATTGAGCAAAAATCTATAGTATTTAACCTAGATATTGATAATAAGCAACGACTAGGAAAGTATGTTGAGCGTTTTGTTTCTCATCAATTAGCAAATACGGAGGGTATCAGTTTAATTGCAGAAAATATTCAGATATCTAAAGATAAAATTACCCTTGGAGAATTAGATTTTTTGATCAATAAAAATGGAAATCCTATACATTTAGAGGTAATTTATAAATTTTACTTATATGACCCTACCTTAAAGGGTTTAGATTGCTGGATTGGCCCAAATAAAAAAGACAGTCTCGTAGAAAAATTAAATAAACTTAGTGAAAAACAATTGCCTCTACTCTTCTCTAAAGAATGTGAAAGGTACCTGAAAAGTATCTCACTTCAAAGTGCCGATATATCACAACAAGTTTATTTTAAAGCTCAATTATTCCTCCCACTAGGGAAGAATCCCCCAATTGATACTTCCATAAATACAAACTGTATTATGGGATTCTATTGTTCACCTCATACATTGACTGGATTTAAAAATGCTAAATTCTATATTCCTTCAAAAAAAGATTGGTTAATGACTCCTCACACCAATGTAAGTTGGATGGCATATGAAAAATATCTTGAAGAAAGTAAAACCTATCTAGACCGCCAATTCTCTCCAATGTGTTGGATGAAAACAACATCAGGAGAACTCAAAAAATTTTTTTTAATATGGTGGGAGGTATAAATACTCAAATAGTTACTTTTCTCTTCCTTTTAAGACCTCTACAACATCTTTAAGTTTAAACCCTTTAGCTTGCAGCAGTAGCAAATAATGAAATAATAAATCTGCACTCTCATTTAAAAATAAGGTGTCATTGGTGTCTTTTGCTTCTATAACTACCTCAACAGCTTCTTCTCCTACCTTTTGAGCTACTTTATTAATTCCTTTTTTAAATAGACTAGCTACATAAGATTTAGAAGCATCAGTATTCTCAATTCTATTTGCAATGGTTTCCTCTAATTTTGAAATAAAACCATAAGTTTCATTATTAGTATCATTCCAACAAGTATCTGAACCTTTATGACAGGTAGGACCTATTGGATTCACAAAAATTAATAAGGTGTCATTATCACAATCTAGCTTTAAATCTACTAAGTTTAAAAAATTCCCACTCTCCTCGCCTTTTGTCCACAGTCTATTTTTTGTTCTGCTAAAGAAGGTTACTTTTTTTGTGTTTTGTGTTTTCTCAAAAGCTTCTTGATTCATATAGCCTAACATGAGAACGTTCTTAGAGGTTGCATCTTGTATAATTGCAGGAATTAAACCATCTGAATTTTTTTTGAAATCTATCTTCATAATCGTACTTGTATCATATTGTTTTTTAATTCTTGTTTTAATTTGGGTATGAGTATTTCTCCAAAGTGAAAGACACTAGCTGCCAGCGCAGCATCTGATTTTCCTTTAAGAAATGTGTCTACAAAATGCTGAACTGTACCAGCACCACCTGAAGCAATTATTGGAATATTTACCAATGCTGTTAACTTTGCCAATGCTTCATTAGCAAAGCCTGATTTAGTTCCGTCATTGTCCATAGAGGTAAATAAAATCTCTCCTGCGCCACGGCGTTCTACTTCTTTTGCCCAATCAAACAATTCTAAATGAGTAGGAATAGTACCTCCAGCTAAATGAACAACCCATTTTCCATTTACTTGCTTTGCATCAATAGCAACCACTACACATTGACTACCAAACTTCTGAGACAATTCATTCACCAATTCAGGTCTTTTAATTGCCGAAGAATTAATAGAAACTTTGTCTGCTCCATATTGTAACAGAGCATCTACATCCTCTACAGATGAAATCCCTCCGCCTACTGTAAATGGAATATTTACTTGTGCTGCAACTTTTAAAACCATTTCTAGCATGGTTTTTCTTCCTTCTAAAGTGGCAGAAATATCTAAAAACACCAACTCATCCGCACCAACTTCTGCATATTGTTTTGCTAAAGCTACAGGATCTCCAGCATCAATTAAATTCACAAAATTAACGCCTTTTACAGTTCTTCCGTTTTTAATATCTAAGCAGGGTATAATTCTTTTTGTAAGCATCTTAGGTAGTTAATATATAAGTTTCTAGTTCCTTTAAACTAATTCTATTCTCGTAGATAGCCTTTCCTATAATTACGCCTTCACAATTCATTTCAGCCAATATTGGAATTTCATCAAATGTTGAGATTCCGCCAGAAGCAATTAATTTAATAGTTGGTGTTTCTTTTAAAATCTTCTCATATAAATTAAATGAAGGCCCCTCTAACATACCGTCTTTAGAAATATCTGTACAAATTACATAGCTAATCCCCTTAGATTGATACTTTTTAATAAAAGGAATTACCTCCAGGTTACTTTCTTCTTGCCATCCACTAACAGCAATCTTTTCGTTGTTACAATCTGCTCCTAAAATAATTTTATCTGTTCCATATTTGGCAATCCAACTTTCAAATAGTGTGGCATTTTTTACTGCAATACTACCACCTGTTATTTGATGAGCACCAGAATTAAAAGCAATATGTAAATCTTCATCGGACTTTAATCCACCTCCAAAATCTATTTTTAAATTTGTTTTTGAGGCTATTTGCTCTAATATCTTGTAATTAACAATATGGCTTTCTTTCGCTCCATCTAAATCTACAACATGTAAATACTCGATACCTGCATCTTCAAATGCTAAAGCTACCTCTAAAGGGTTTTCATTGTATATTATTTTAGTATTGTAATCTCCTTTAGTAAGTCTTACGCATTTTCCTTCAATTATATCTATCGCTGGTATAATTTTCATCTTATAAGTTTAAAAAGTTTTGTAATACTCTTTCACCTGATTTTCCACTTTTTTCAGGGTGAAACTGAACGCCATAAAAATTATTTTTTTGTATCGCAGATGCATAAGGAAGCTCATAGTCTGTTGTTGCAATAGTATTTTCATTTTCTTCAACATAATAACTATGCACCAAATACATATACTCTTTATCAGAAATATCTTCAAACAACTTAGATTTAAGGTTAATAATGGTATTCCATCCCATTTGCGGAACTTTTACTGAAGTTGAGAAGCGTTTTACCGCTACATCAAATATTCCCAACCCATTGGTATTTCCTTCTTCAAGTTTACTACACATTAATTGCATCCCTAAACAAATTCCTAATACAGGCTGGTTTAGTTTTGTAATAAGATCTTCTAAACCTGTTTCTCTAAGTTTTTTCATTGCAGAGCTTGCTTCACCTACGCCAGGAAATATAATTTTATCAGCTGCCTTTATTTCTTCAGCATCACTAGATAAAACTGCAGCTACTCCTAACCTATCAAAAGCAAACTGAATACTTTTAATATTTCCAACTCCATAATCTAAAATTACTAACTTCATTACAATACCCCTTTTGTAGATGGTAAAATCATTTTTTCAACATCACGCTTTATAGCCATTTTAATGGCTTTTGCAAAAGCTTTAAAAATTGATTCTATCTTGTGATGTTCATTGGTGCCTTCGGCTTTAATATTTAAATTACATTTAGCACCGTCTGTAAACGATTTAAAGAAGTGAAAAAACATTTCTGTAGGCATTTTACCAACCATTTCCCGTTTAAAATCTGCTTCCCATACCAACCAGTTTCGTCCACCAAAATCAATAGCAACTTGAGACAAACAGTCATCCATTGGTAAATAAAAACCATAACGTTCTATCCCTAATTTATTTCCTAAAGTCTTTGCAAAAACTTCACCTAGTGCTATTGCTGTATCTTCAATAGTGTGGTGTTCATCAACTTCTAAATCACCTTTTACATTAACAACTAAATCCAATTGACCGTGACGGGCTATTTGATCTAACATGTGATCAAAAAATGAAATTCCTGTTGAAATGTCACTTGTACCAGTTCCGTCTAAATTTAAATCGATTTGAATTTTAGTTTCATTGGTATTTCTTGAAATACTTCCTGTTCTATCTTTCGCCTTTAAAAATTCATAAATTGCAGACCAATCTTTTGTTT
>Ga0228676_1000052_pt1 | contig 28213 bp, 35 predicted proteins | sample 48D_rmetaG_FD_182782 | JGI IMG/M metagenome (GOLD analysis project Ga0228676, IMG submission 182782) | Seawater microbial communities from Monterey Bay, California, United States - 48D_r | ecosystem: Environmental > Aquatic > Marine > Coastal | place: USA: California | collected 2016-11-02
TATAGACCTCCCCACCAATAAATAGCTACAAATAAAAATAACCAAACAACATCAACAAAGTGCCAATACCAAGCGGCAGCTTCAAAACCAAAGTGTTGATGCGTTGAAAACTGATTTGCAAGCAGTCTTAGCAAACAGATCAATAAAAAAATAGTTCCAATAAATACATGAAACCCATGAAATCCTGTTGCCATGAAAAAAGTTGAACCATAAATACCATCTGTGATCGTAAATGGTGCTTCGATATATTCCACAACTTGGAAGCCAGTAAAAATAGCTGCAAGTAAGATTGTAAGACATAAACTAATCATTCCTTGAGTTTTTTGTCCAGCTAAGATTGCATGATGTGCCCATGTGACGGTGGCCCCTGAACTTAAAAGAATTAAAGTATTTAAAAAAGGGATTTCCCATGGATTTAATACATCAATCCCTTTTGGTGGCCAAACAGCCCCAATTTCAATGGTCGGTGCTAAACTCGAGTGAAAAAATGCCCAGAAAAATGCAAGAAAAAACATAATTTCTGAAACAATAAATAAAATCATACCAGACTTAAGTCCAGCTTGCACTGTTGTGGTGTGATGGCCTTGGTAAGTCGCTTCACGGATAATATCTCTCCACCAAACAAACATAGTGTAAAGAATCATTAAAAATCCAGTTGCAGCTAAAGAGTCTCCACCAATATAACCATGCATGTACATGACTCCACCAAATGTGGTGACAAGTGCCGCAAAAGACGCAAGAAATGGCCATGGACTTGGATCCACTAAATGAAAAGGATGTTTTTGTTGGTTCATAATAATTTTTTTTTCAAAGTGTTTTGTGGAAGAATTAAATTTCTTCTAATTTGTTTGAAACCCAATTTAAATAATCATCCAATTGAACCCCTTCGACAACAATTGGCATAAATCCATGATTTGCACCACAAATCTCGCTACATTGTCCATAAAAGACACCTTCACGTTTTAAAAATAACGAAGTTTGATTTAATCGACCAGGGACTGCGTCACATTTCACACCAAGAGCTGGAACTGCCCAACTATGGAGAACGTCAGCAGCAGTAATAATAACACGAATATGGGTTTGCACTGGTAAGACAACACGATTATCCACTTCGAGTAAACGAAGTTGGCCTAATTCTAAATCATCTTCAGGAATCATGTAACTATCAAAAACAATTGACCCATCTTCTGAAACACTGTAATCAGAATACTCATAGGTCCAATACCATTGATGCCCAATTACTTTTAAAGTTAATGAAGGATCCACGATCTCATCCATTGAATATAAAAGAGCAAAAGAAGGGACAGCAATAATCATTAAAATAAAACTTGGAGTCACCGTCCAAACAATTTCAAGGAAAGTTCCGTGAATAATTTTACTTGGGACTGGGTTTTTTGTCCAATGAAAATGCCATAACGTTCTTAAAAGCATCCAAACAACAAAGACTAAGATCACAATCATGAAAAAACAAATATCATTATGTAAATCTTGAATTCCTTGTGCAATAGGTGAAGCTGGGTTTTGGAAACCAAATTGCCATGCTTGTGGAGCATCACAAAAAGCTACACTTAAAAGAAAAGTAGAAACAAAGTTTGAAAGGAACAACATATAGATAGATCTTTTTTGTCAAACAAAATCTCCCTAGGTTGGAATCGAACCAACGACCGAATGGTTAACAGCCATTTGCTCTACCGCTGAGCTACTAGAGAAAAATGGAAAGAAGAGATTCCATGAAACCTCTTCTCTTTTTATTTATTTTAATGTCCTGATTTTGTGAACAGTTTGTGCAAAGTCGCGCGCGTTTTGTTTAAAAACTTCTTGACGCTTCACGTCACGATGTGGATTTAATGTTAACATAATAGCGCCAATCATAGAAATCAAGAGAATAAGACTTGCAACTAAAAAAAAATAAAAATAATAAGTATATAACACTTGACCGAGTGCTTCCACCGGTGTTTTTGAATTAATAAATGTGGGCCAAATCAAATAATCTACGTTTTGTGGATTAAACTGATCGAAGTTTTGAATTTCCTCGAAAAAATTATGTGAATAAGCTTTAAATTTTTGCGAAAATTCAGAGGTGGTGAGGCCGTAAAAAAGAAATGCAATGAGAGAGAAAAAATAAAATTGTAAAGTTAAACTTGTTGTATTCAATGATGAGAAATTTTGCAGTTGAAGTGGCACAAATTCTTGGTTAAATAAAAAATAAAATTCAATAAAAAAAATGAATCCAATAAAACCACCAATGGGTAAATAATGAAAAATACTTTCTTGAACTTCAGCAATTTTAATATTTAACATCATCACAACAAAAAGAAAAAGCACTGCAATGGCTCCAACGTATACAATTAAAAAGATTAAAGCAAAAAAATCTAAATTGAGTAAAAGGAGAAGACCTGCAGAATTACAAAATACCAAAATTAAAAAAAGAACTGAATATACGGGATTTTTTGACCGAATCACCATAAAAGCCGAAAACAGTACAAAAAACGAAAAAAACAAAAACAAAAATGTTTCGCCCATAGATATTTTTTTTTCAAAGGTCATTAAGAAAAAAGAACACACTCTTTTCTTTCCTGACATTAAAAAATTTATGATTATGTATTTTTCACCACTTGAGCAATTTACGATCATTTCTTTGATCCCATTTCATTTAGGAAATTTTTATTTTTCTTTTACAAATTCAGCTCTTTTTTTTCTATTATCAACAGGGGCTTTTATTTTTTTATGTTCACTTGTTTTTGTTAAAGGTGGGACTTTAGTACCAACCCCATGGCAATCACTAATTGAATTAATTTACGAATTCGTTGTGAGTCTCGTTTCAGAACAAATTGGAAAGAAAGGAGTTCAATATTTCCCTTTTGTATTCACACTTTTTACTTTTTTACTTTTAAGTAACTTAATTGGTATGATTCCATACAGTTTTACAACAACAAGTCATTTTGTCATTACTTTTACATTATCATTTTGTGTTTTCATTGCAATGACATTAATTGGATTTCAGACACACGGTCTCCATTTTTTCAGTTTTTTACTTCCACCTGGTGCTCCTTTAATTTTAGCGCCTGGTTTAGTTGTCATTGAATTAGTTTCATATTGCTTCCGTGGAATTAGTCTTGGTGTTCGACTTTTTGCAAACATGATGGCTGGGCATACATTAGTAAAAATTCTCAGTGGATTTGCTTGGAGTATGCTTTCATTAAGTGGAGTACTCAAAGCTGCAGCGGCTATTCCGTTTTTAGTTGTTTTTGCTTTAATGTTTTTAGAAGTCGGTGTTGCTTGCTTGCAAGCGTATGTATTTACAATTTTAACTTGTATTTACTTGAATGATGCTATCCATCTTCACTAATTCTTTGATGGGACTGATTTTTTTGGTCCCATTTCTTAAAAAGCGAAAATAGCTCAATGGTAGAGTATAGCCTTGCCAAGGCTAAAGTTGAGGGTTCGAATCCCTTTTTTCGCTTGGGCTTAAGTAGACTTGAACTACTGACTTTACGCTTATCAGGCGTATACTCTAACCAACTGAGTTATAAGCCCATTCCATACATGCCTGGAAAGATTCGAACTCTCAACTTTCAGATTCGTAGTCTGACACTCTATCCAATTGAGTTACAGGCATTTCCAGGAGAAAAGGGATTCGAACCCTTAACCTTTGGTTTTGGAGACCACTGTTCTACCGTTGGAACTATTCTCCTTTTTGTCCCTTTCGTCTAACGGTGAGGACATCGCTTTTTCATGGCGAAAACACGGGTTCGATTCCCGTAAGGGATAAGAAAAAAATAAAGTTATGATTTTCTTTCTTTTAACAAGTTTAATTAAAATTTTAACAATTGCTGTACCGTTATTGGTCGCAGTCGCTTACCTTACTTTAGCTGAAAGAAAGGTCATGGGATCCATGCAAAGAAGAAAAGGACCAAACGTCGTTGGATTCTTCGGGATTTTACAACCTTTAGCTGATGGTTTAAAATTATTAGTTAAAGAACCGGTATTACCAAGTAATTCAAATATTTTGCTTTTTTTAGGTGCACCTTTTATGACTTTTTTATTAGCTTTAATTTCTTGGGCTGTGATTCCTTTTGATGAAGGTGTTGTTTTATCGGACCTCAACCTTGGGATCCCTTATATTTTTGCGATTTCATCACTTGGTGTTTATGGGGTCATTATTGCGGGCTGGTCAAGTAACTCGAAGTATGCTTTTTTAGGGGCGTTACGATCGACTGCTCAAATGGTTTCATATGAAGTGTCGCTCGGTCTCGTATTAATTACTGTTTTATTATGTGTTGGTTCACTCAACTTATCAACAATTGTACTTGCTCAAAAACACGTTTGGTTCGGACTTCCATTATTCCCATTATTAGTTTTATTTTTTATTTCATGTTTAGCTGAAACAAACCGTGCACCATTTGACTTACCTGAGGCAGAAGCTGAATTAGTTGCGGGTTATAATGTAGAATATTCATCAATGGGTTTTGCTCTTTTTTTTCTAGGTGAGTATGCGAATATGATTTTTATGAGTGTTCTATGTGCACTTTTATTTCTTGGTGGTTGGTTACCTCCTTTAAATATCTTTCTTTTCTCATGGATCCCAGGGCCATTCTGGCTTGGATTAAAAACTATTTTATTTTTATTTTTGTACATTTGGACGCGTGCAGCTTTTCCAAGGTATAGATATGATCAATTAATGAAATTAGGTTGGAAAGTTTTTTTACCGTTAGCACTCGCTTGGGTAATTTTAGTTGCTGGAACTTTGGTGGCTTTTGATCTTTTACCTTAATTTTTATTGTTTATGAACTTTTTTAAGGTTCATAAACAATAAAAATTACCACCAACGTTGATAAGCAAGAGCCCTGTTTGTTTCAGCTAGTTTATGAATTTCTAATTTTTTTTGTTTTAATTCACTTTCATTTTTATAAGCTGCTAAAATTTCTTGTGATAGGAAATATTCAAAACCATATTGTTTTGTTTTTAAAATTTTCGTTTTGCGTTGTTTTTCTTTGGCTAAATCTAAAATCCAACGGATAGCGAGGTTTTCTTGCTTTTGAGGCTTTTTAGCCCCGGGAATGAATTGACTAATTCCCCCAACTCGAGCTTTTTTAAATTCAAAGCTTGGTTGAATGTTTTTGATTGCTTGTGTAAAAATAATATCTTTAGATACGTCAGGATAAGTACTTTGCACTAAAGAAATTACGTTAAGAAGCAGTTTTTGTGCTCTTTTTTTCTTCCCCTTTTTTAGAATACTCTGCAAAAGTTTTCTAAAAATTGTTGCAGATTCTAAGGTTGGAGTGAACAAAATATCGTGAGTAAAAAGTTTTGACATAAATAATTTATTTTTTTGTTCCATATTTGGATCGTGCTTGTTTTCTCCCCTTTACTCCGTGTAAATCAAAAACTCCCCTAATTACTTTGTACTTAACACCAGGTAAGTCTTTTACTCGACCTCCTCGAACAAGAACGACTGAATGCTCTTGTAAATTATGACCTTCCCCTGGAATATAAGCAATGATTTCGTTTTGGTTTGTAAGTTTAATTTTTGCAATTTTACGAACAGCTGAATTTGGTTTTTTTGGTGATTTTGTATAAACTCTTAAACAAACTCCTTTTTTTTGAGGCGAGTTCATGAGTGCGGGAGTTCTAATTCTCTTTGTTTTATGAACTCTTTGTTGAGTAATTAATTGATTTGTAGTAGGCATACAACAGAAATTTTTTTAAAAGTGGGCTTAAACAAAAGCCCACAAAAGACTACTTTTGGAAAGTAAGTAAAAAATGTTCAAATTTACCTAATAAAGGCATGAACACAAGAAAATACACGAAAAAATACACGGAAGCAAGTTGACCAATTAAAACGTACGGATCTTCGACTGGTTGACACCCAATCCACCCTAATAAAAGACAGTCAGCAACCAATAACCAAAATAACTTTCTGTGTAAAGGTCTGAAACTTGAACTTCGAATTGGTGACGTGTGAATAAAAGGTAACACAAGAAGAGACACAAAAACAAGACCAATTGCAAGAACACCTCCAAGTTTATTTGGAATACTTCGTAAAATTGCATACACTGGTAAAAAGTACCATTCTGGCACAATGTGTGCAGGTGTAGACATTGGATTCGCAGGAATATAGTTATCAGGGTGTCCTAATGCATTTGGTGCAAAGTAAATAAACCATGAGAAAAAAATTGCGAATACAACCCAACCAACTAAATCTTTAAGTAAAAGATATGGATAAAATGGGATTTTATCGACTGTGGCGCTACAACCAAGTGGATTGTTTGACCCATATTGGTGTAAAGCAACAATATGTACAAGACTTGCACCGGCAATAATAAAAGGTAAAAGATAGTGTAAACTGAAAAATCTGTTGAGTGTGGCATTATCAACTGAAAAACCACCCCAAAGCCAATGCGTAATATCTGTTCCTACGACTGGAATTGCACTTGCAAGACTAGTAATTACTGTAGCCCCCCAAAAAGACATTTGTCCCCATGGTAAAACATACCCAATAAATGCAGTTAAGATCATAAGGAGGAGAATCACAACCCCAACAATCCAAACTAATTCTCTTGGACTTGTATAACTTCCGTAATACAGACCTCTAAGTAAGTGTAAATACACTACGATAAAAAACATACTTGCACCGTTTGCATGCATATAACGTAAAAACCAACCACCTTCTACATCTCTCATAATATGCTCCACACTTAAAAAAGCTAGATCAATATGAGGTGTATAATGCATTGCTAAAAAGATACCTGTTAGAATTTGAAGAATAAGGCAAATACCAGCCGTTGACCCAAATCCCCACCAATAACTTAGGTTCGATGGTGTTGGGTAGTCAATTAAATGATCATTGACTGCTGCTAAAAGAGGTTGTTTTAAAAAAGATAATCTTTTCATAAATAATGTTTTTGTTGCGTCATCGGTTAACACAAACTTTGACTGTTTGTTTGTGTGAAAAAAATTTTAGTACGAAAAAGCTGCAATTTTTACAAACCTTACACATTTCGCCTATCAACGTGAGAGTCTTTCACGAAAAAAAAGAATTTGTCTTGAAAAAAGTTTCCCGTTTTATATGCTTTCAACGGTTCTCCTGTCTTAACGTAGCTTCCTGGCAATGCTCGTGGCCGAACAACCAGTCCACCAGAGGTTAAATACTTCCGGTCCTCTCGTACAAAGAAGTAGTTTTCTCAATTCTTGCGCGCACCCCAGGTAGAATCCAAACTGTCTCACGACGTTCTAAACTCAACTCAGGTACCATTTTCATCGGCGAACAGCCGAACCCTTGGGACCTTCTTCAGCCCCAGGATATGATCAGTCAACATCGAGGTGCCAAACAATTCCGTCGATAAGGACTCTTGGGAATTATTAGCCTGTTATCCCTAGCGTATCTTTGATTCGTTAAGCAAAAGCCCTTCCACACGGTACTTTTGGATCACTATGGCCGACTTTCGTCTCTGCTCGACTTGTTTAGTCTTGCAGTCAGGCAAACTTTTACCATTACATTCTACAGAAAGTTTCCAACTTCCATTGAGTTTACCTTCGCACGCCTCCGTTACTCTTTAGGAGGCGACCGCCCCAGTCAAACTGCCTCATTTACACTTTTTTTGAATTCAAATGAGAATGAAGAAACCCAGAAGGTGGTATTTCAAGGGTGTATGGACTCCCACCTTTCCTACATACTTGATTTCTTTCTTCAATGTAAATGTACAGTAAAGATGCATAGGGTCTTCTCGTCTTGGGGCACGATTTCCGCATCTTCACGGAAAATTCAATTTCACTGAGTCCATGCTGGAGACAGTAGGGCAATCGTTACGTCTTTCATGCAGGCCAGGAATTAGCTGGCAAGGAATTTCGCTACTTTATGATTGTTATAGTTACAACCGCCGTTTACTAGGCCTTCAATTCAACTCTTGCAAGTCTTCTCTTAAGCTTCTAGCACCGGGCAGACGTCAGACCCTATACTTCATGTTACCATTTTGCAGAGTCCTAATTTTTTAGTAAAAAGTCGTCACCCTCAATTTTGTGTCACCAATGTTTTGGTTTCCCTTCTTCCTAAGGTACGGGAATATTTTGCCGAGTTCCTTCAGCATGGTTATCTCAACGCCTGAGTCTATTCGACTTGTTCACCAGTGTCGGTTTTGGGTACGGTCATCACACATTAAACCTTTTCCTGAAATCAAACAACAAAAGCACCTATCCAATTTGGTGTCTTTTTTTGTATTCATTTGTCAGTTTAATGAAATTCATCACTTGACTGTTTTCACAGCAAATTTAGAAGCCGAGTCACTCTGCGCTGAACACCAGATCGCAGAAACCCTTGAACTTACGGCGATCATGATTTTCACATGATTTTTCGTTACTCATGTCAGTATACTCACTTTTGAATCCTCCAATATTTTTCACAAAATATCTTCATTGGTTTACAAAACGCTTCGCTACCATGTTTATGTTGCTTCGGTAAATAAGTTGAGCCCCGATACATTGTCAGCGCTTTCTTCCTCGACTAGTGAGCTATTACGCTTTCATTATAAAATGGCTGCTTCCAAGCCAATTTCCTAGTTGTCTTTGGAACAAAACTTCTTTTTCCACTTACTTATTGTTTAAGGACCTTAGCAAACATTCTGGGCTGTTTCCCTTTTGACTTAAAACCTTAGCACTTTAAGTCTGACTGTTTTTCTTTGAGTCATAAAGTATTCGGAGTTTCAAGAAGATCAGTAAGGCTTTGGACCCCCATAGCTTCATGAGTGCTCTACCCCTTTTGACTTTGAACAAACGCTTTACCTCAATAAATTTCGCGAAGAACCAGCTATCTCTAAGTTTGATTGGCCTTTCACCCCTACCCACAAATCATCCGCGCCTATTGCTACAGACGTCGGTTCGGTCCTCCAAAAGAAATTACGCTTTCTTCAACCTGTTCATAGGTAGATCACTTAGTTTCGGGTCAAATGAATCCAACAAAATGCACTTTTAATACTCGCTTTTGCTTCGCCTCCACGTCACCGCTTAAGCAAGCTGAATTCATTTACTCACTGACCCATTATGCAAAAGGTACGCTAAAAAACTGTAAAAGTTCTTTAACTGCTTGTACGTTTCAAGTTTCAGGATCTTTTTCACTCCCTTTTCTAGGGTTCTTTTCACTTTTCCCTCACGGTACTTGTGCACTATCGGTCTCAACAGTATATTTAGACAAAGAAGGTGGTCCTCCTTACATTCAAACAATTTGATTTGTTTTACTTAAAATATAAACAAGTGACAAAAATACTGGACTCTCACCATCTTTGGTCAAGGATTCCACCTTGTTCTGATTGCTTCCAAGTTTACAATGTCTGTTCCGCTTTCTTTCGCCAATACTTACGGAATCTCGGTTGATTTCTTTTCCTAAAGGTACTTAGATGTTTCAGTTCCCTTCGTAAAATAAACTTTTGTGGTTTACCACAGTGGAGATTCACTTGTCTTTGAGGATTCTCTTCAAGTGACTTTTCGCAATTATATACGTCCATATGTGTTGTTGAGCCTAAGCATCCACTTAAAACTTTAGTAATGAGAGGGGGGATTGAACCCCCGACCATCGAGGTATGATTCCGACGTTCTACCAAACTGAACTATCTCATTCATTCTCAACAAGATGTTTGTCGAGAAAATTTTTTTTTGTCATCCAAAGAGGAATCAGCATCGTTTACGGCGTGGACTACCAGGGTATCTAATCCTGTTTGCTCCCCACGCTTTCGCACCTCAGTGTCAGGTTCAAACCAGAAAATTGCCTTCGCTTTAGATATTCCTTCTAATCTCTAAGAATTTAACCTCTCCACTAGAAATTCTATTTTCCTCTTTTGACCTCAAGATGAAGAGTATTGATTGCAAACCCAATGCATCCCATTGGAATGGCACAATCAACTCCAATCATCCACCTACATGCCCTTTACGCCCAATAATTCTGAATAACACTTGCTCCTCCTGTCTTACCGCGGCTGCTGGCACAGAATTTGCCGGAGCTTCTTCTTGAAGTTAAGACATTATCTTGACATCTTCATGAAAGGGCTTTACGATCAATATAACCTTCATCACCCACGCGAAATAGCTGGATCAAGCTTGCGCTCAGTGTCCAAGATTCCTCACTGCTGCCTCCAAATAGAGTCTGGGCCGTATCTCAGTCCCAGTGTGACTGGCCATCCGCTAAGACCAGTAAAAGATCATCGACTTGGTATGCTTTTACCACACCAACTATCTAATCTTACGCAAGCCCATCAAAAAACGATAATCAAATCTTTGAATATTCACGATTCCCATGAATTTTTTGGTAGGTTCTTACGCGTTACTCACCCGTTCGCCATGTTTTTAAAACATTCGACTTGCATGTGTTAAGCTTTCCGCTAGCGTTCATTCTGAGCCAGGATCAAACTCATGAATTCAAAACAAAATATGATACTAAAAAAGGAGTCTATCCAGCTACAGGTTCCCCTACAGCTACCTTGTTACGACTTCACTACAATTATAAACAATACTGTAAAAATATCTACCAGAGTCGAACATCAACAAGTCTTTTTTGTTTCTGGTACTTTTTATGTTAAAACTCAAATAAATGTATTTTTTTGAGTACAATTCACTTTCAGAGTGTGACGGGCGGTGTGTACAAGGCTTAGATACAAATTCACCGTAGCATGCTGATCTACGATTACTAGCGATTCCGACTTCATGGTCTCGAGTTGCAGAGACCAATCTGCACTAAGATGATGTTTAAAGGGTTGCTCCTTGTGACCAAATTGCATCTTTTTGGCATCATCATTGTAGCACGTGTGTAGCCCAATTCATAAGGGCCATGCGGACTTGACGTCATCCTCTCCTTCCTCCTTTATCTCAAAGGCAGTTAGTTCAATGATTCAAAGCAAAGAACCCGAGGGTTGCGTTCGTTCTAGGACTTAACCCAACAGCTCACGCCACGAACTGACGACAGCCATGCAGCACCTGTAGAAAATAAAAAGCACAAAAAATATGCATTCTTTTCTATGTCAAAAATTGGTAAGGTTTTGCGCGTTGTGTCGAATTAAACCACATGCTCCACCGCTTGTGTAAGCCCCCGTCAATTCCTTTGGGTTTTAACCTTGCGGTCGTAGTCCCCAGGCGGCTGATTTCACGCCTTAGCTCACTCTCCGAAAAAAAGACAAAAAAAAATACATTTATGGAAAAAAAGTACAGTGTGCACGATGCAACGCACAGAGAAACATCAGAAAAGAACGTGAAAAAATACCTTAAAGAAGGGTTTCGAAAAAACGAAAAAAGAGGTATTGAATAAGAGCTAAAACTATTTACACACTCAAAAAAGAAATGTTCTATAAAAACCTTTGAAAAGAAATCATGCGTTTTATTTGACAAAGTGGTTTACTAACCAAATAGTAGAAAAATACACTTTTTATGGTACCAATACTTTTCAACAAAAAACTTTCCCTACTGCAGAAGGGGGTTTGTCTCTAGAGACAGAGACTGATAAAGTTTGTTCTGTTGATCGACACAGAGAAGATATGTATTCCATTTCCCAGAGAAATGACTTGAACCCTTTATATGACCTAAACACCTACGTTTTTTAAATACTCCTTTTTGCAAATCTTTCTATGAGTTAAACATTTTTATATATTTTATTGCATATTTTTAAAAGGTTCTTTTTGTGAGCATAGAGTTGTTTATGGTATGCAAAAGAATTATGTATGAAATGCTACATATGATGTGTTTTTTTTTGATGTTTAATCTTTCTCTATGAGGACTGTTTCTTAGGTATGTTCTTCTGTGTAAAATGTGGGCTTGTCTGCAATAGGGAAAGTTTTTTGTGCATGGTTCATGTAAATCCTTTATGTAACGGGTATATTTAAAAACTCTAATGTTTTTCTTTCTTTTTTCTGGTGCAAGAGAGAGATCTTTTATAAAGACCTCTCGTCAAGCATCCTAAAACACAAAATTATTTTGTTAATTGTGCTGGTGATTTAATCGCTGGAATTTCTTCAAAAGTATGAAACGCTGGTGGAGATGTGACTGTCCATTCTAATGTTGGTACAGAGGCATCAGACTCATCAAACTTCCATGGATTTGTTGGGCATTTTTCTGTTCCAGTTAATGTAAGATACACAACATAAAAGAAAAAAACACTTGCCAAAATAGAAAGATACGAACCATAACTACAAACCGCATTCCAGCCTGCAAATGCATCTGGATAATCTGGAATTCTACGAGGCATTCCTGCAAGGCCAAGAAAATGCATTGGGAAGAATGTTAAGTTAACCCCAATAAAAAATAACCAGAAATGGATTTGTCCATAAACTTCTGGATATTGATATCCTGAAATCTTTCCAATCCAATAATAAAATCCTGCAAATAGAGCAAAGACAGCGCCCATGGATAAAACGTAGTGGAAGTGAGCCACGACATAATAGGTATCGTGTAATGCGATATCAATTCCAGCATTCGCAAGCATCACACCTGTAAGTCCACCTACAGTAAATAAAAAAATAAAGCCAACAGCAAAAAGCATTGGTGTTCTTAAATAAAGTGACCCTCCCCATGCGGTTGCAATCCAACTAAAAATTTTAATCCCAGTCGGCACAGCAATAATCATGGTTGCTGCAGTAAAATAGGCTCTAGTATCGACATCTAATCCGACCGTAAACATGTGATGCGCCCATACAATAAATCCTAGGACTCCAATACTGAGCATCGCATAGACCATCCCAAGGTATCCAAAAATAGGCTTTCTTGAAAAAGTACTAATAATATGACTTACAATCCCAAATCCTGGGAGAATTAAAATGTATACTTCTGGATGTCCAAAAAACCAGAAAAGGTGTTGAAAAAGAATCGGATCCCCACCCCCTGCTGGGTCAAAAAACGACGTATTAAAATTTCTATCTGTTAATAACATTGTAATTGCACCTGCAAGTACAGGTAATGACAGAAGTAAGAGAAATGCAGTAATAAGGACAGACCATACAAATAAAGGAAGTCTGTGCATACTTAAACCTGGACCTCTCATATTGAAAATAGTTGTAATAAAATTAATTGCGCCAAGAATACTTGAAGCTCCTGATAAATGAAGACTAAAGATCGCTAAATCTACAGCCCCACCGGAGTGACTTGTAATATGGCTTAATGGCGGGTACACTGTCCACCCAGTCCCAACACCCACTTCAACTAAAGCACTACTTAAAAGAAGTAAGAGTGAAGGTGGTAATAACCAAAAACTAATGTTGTTTAAACGTGGAAATGCCATATCCGGGGCCCCAATCATAATTGGTACAAACCAGTTCCCATACCCACCAATTAAAGCAGGCATCACCATGAAAAAAATCATGAGAAAAGCATGTGCCGTAATGAGGACATTATACAGTTGATGGTTTCCTGCAAGAATTTGATTTCCAGGTTGAGCGAGTTCCATACGGATAAGTACAGAAAAACATGAGCCAAGAACTCCAGAGAAAGCACCAAAAATTAAATAAAGGGTTCCAATATCTTTGTGATTTGTTGAGAATACCCAACGATTAATAAAGTTCATCATAAATAATATGTGTTCTGAGTAAGGTCTTGAGAGAACTGCGAGTCCCTTGAAACCAAAGTATTTACAGCAAGAAATAGGGTCAAAATTCGAGTTCAGAATGGGTTCGGTTGGTTTTTATTTCTTTCTCTCTTCTCAAGAGATTTATGGTATCTTGCCTTACAAGGCAAGATAATATATGCACCATTATTTTTTCAACTGCATACAAGCTTGATCAAATAATTGTGGGGTTAAAGTTTCTTGATGTTTTTGAAAGTAATGAAGCACACTTTGTTGAAAATTACGTTGAATTTTGTTATGGAGTTCGTGTTGAAACTGTTTTTCTAAAGAAAGGATTTGTTGTAACTTTTGAACACATTTTTTCTGAACACTTGATTCGAATGCTTTGATTCTTTGTTGTTGAGAAATTTCAAGTTCTTCAAGAGCGGCTTTCTTTAATGTTTCACAACTTGCCACAAGTTGGACACTTTGTTGGTATGTGCTCTGAAGTTTTTGGATTGTTTCAGCTTTCGACACAAGCATTTGTTCTAATTCTTGCATAATAGCTTTTCTTCGTTCATCAAAAGTCATTTTTACAGAATCTTGGAATGAATAAAAACTAAAAAGAACAAAGAATAAAAAACTTAACGCGACCAAAATTTCCTCATTATAAATAATAATATTTTTTGAACTACAAACGAGGAAAGCAAGTGTTGAAGCTAAAATTAAAGTTTTATTTTGGAAAATCATGTAAATTGTTTTTTTTTATCTTTTAGAAAAATCTTATAAATTACTTAAGTTTTGTTTTTGTCGATGCATTCATGACTTTTTTCATAAGAGCTTTATAAAAAAATTGTGCAGTTTTTGTCTGATTCATAGGGTTTGCACGTGTCGTATACAACGGTAAAACATCTTGCATTTGTTGCATTGTTTGTTTTACGGTCATGTTTAACTGGATTTTCTTGTTCTGGTACTTTTGAAACACTTGGTTTGTATGCTTATTCAAAGTATCTTTTTGAATCCCAAGAAGTTCTTGAGTTGTTTGAAACTGTTGAATACAATTTTGTTTTGTTTGTTGCACACTTTTTGAAAAAACATGTTGTGTTTTTGTTGAAAGATCAACAAATTCATTGGATGTGGAGTCTTCTGTATTATTTTGTTGCACAGCTTCTCGAACTGCAAAAATTCGAGTGATTTTTGGTAAATAATTTTGAACTAATGTAATATAAAAAAATGTAAAAAAGATACAAAACCAGAAAAATTGAGGAAAGTAAGACACAATATCTAACTGAGGCATAAGACAATAAATTTTTTTTAAGTTTGTGATTGACTTTTTAAAGGGAAAGTGGCTGAGCGGTTTAAGGCGACAGACTGTAAATCTGCTGATTGTTTTCATCGCAGGTTCGAATCCTGCCTTTCCCAGTCACCTTATCCTTTTAAAAGATTCATATACTCAATAGCAATCGTTCCACGAGCTCGATAATAAATCACGAGGAGTGCAAGCCCAATCGCAGATTCTGCTGCTGCTACTGTTAAGATTAAGAGAGAGAAAAGTTGTCCAATAAGATCGTCTAAGTACGTTGAGAAAATAAGAAAATTAAGATTGACCGCTAAAAGCATTAATTCAATGCACATTAACATGACAACAATATTTTTCCTATTGAAGAAAATCCCCCAAATCCCTAATAAAAAGAGCAGTAAAGAACAGGTTAAAAAGCTAATACAATTCATAAGAATTTTAAAGTTTTTTGGTTGGATAACATAATGGTAATGTATGAGATTGCAAATCTTAGAATGACGGTTCAATTCCGTCTCTAACCTTATAAGTGGTGAATATAACTTAATTGGTCAAAGTATCAGACTGTGACTCTGAAAATACGGGTTCAATTCCCGTTATTCGCCTTCAAAATGAGTTGTAACCTATTGAGTTGCTTTTTTAAAAGCAAAGGAAACTTAGGATATTTTCCAAGTCCTGCTAAAATGTTTAATTTTGAACGATCAAATTCTAATAACTTTTGTAATTGGACGCAATCAAGTGTTTGATCTTGAAAAAAACCACCTAAGATAAGACACTCGACTCCACTGGAGTGCATTTCAAGGAATTTTTCTTGTTTTGAAATTGTCTTAGGAAAAACTTTGTTTAAAAATCTTAATTCGCTAAGACTTAAAATAAACGTAGAACTTTGACAAAAGGTTTCAAATGGTTTGCTCATGTTTTTTGCTAAATGAATTTTGGAATTTAAATCAATACTTTTTAAATTTTTTTTTAATAGGTTTAACTGATTTGTTTGAAAACTTTTTAACTGTAATACAATTAAAATGGGATCAGAAATATGGTTCATAATTTTCTTTTAATTTTTTCATAAATATTTTCTTTTTCTTGGTCTTCAAAGAGTCAATGATAGAAAAAGATAAAAAAATGTTGTTTTATGACTTCAAGTTTTTATAAAGGTCAAGCGTCATCGAGTGAATATATTATTTCAAAAGTAGACGGTTTAATTAATTGGGCTCGACAAGGGTCTCTTTGGCCAATGACTTTTGGTCTCGCTTGTTGTGCTGTTGAAATGATGCATACTGGAGCCGCTCGATACGATTTAGATCGATTTGGCATGATTTTTCGACCAAGTCCAAGACAGTCAGACGTTATGATTGTTGCTGGGACTCTGACGAATAAAATGGCACCTGCTTTAAGAAAAGTTTATGATCAGATGCCAGAACCAAGATGGGTTATTTCAATGGGATCTTGTGCAAATGGTGGAGGTTACTACCATTATTCATATTCTGTAGTTCGTGGATGTGACAGAATTGTACCAGTAGATATCTATGTACCAGGGTGTCCGCCAACAGCTGAAGCGTTACTGTACGGGCTTCTTCAATTACAGAAAAAAATCTCACAAAATAAAACCACACTTTTATGGTATAATAAATAGGTTGGGTTTTTTGAATCAAAAAAATCTTTTTTTTATGAATGGTTCGCCACTTTTACTTTTTCCAAAATGGATTCAAAAGGTTGTTGTTCAATCAAAAGAGCTTACTCTTGTTCTTAAAAAAAGCGAATATCTTCTCCCAGCACTTGAAATCTTAAAAGATCATTCAACAACGCAATTTAAGATGTTAATCGATTTAACCGCAGTCGATTACCCGTCAAGGGAATCTCGATTTGAAGTTGTGTATCATTTATTAAGTTTGCAACAAAATAAGCGAATTCGGGTAAAAGTAGAGTGTACAGAAACAACACAAATTGAATCTGTGACACATCTGTATCCTTCGGCAAATTGGTTTGAAAGAGAAACCTGGGATATGTTTGGTATTTGTTTTTTAAATCATCCAGATTTACGAAGAATTTTAACTGACTATGGTTTTGAAGGACATCCTCTTCGAAAAGATTTCCCATTAACAGGTTATTTAGAATTTAAGTATGATGATACAAAGAAACGAGTGATTGCAGAGCCTGTTGAACTTGCTCAACAATTTCGAAATTTTCAATTTAGAAGCCCTTGGGAAGTAATTCCACAGACATTTTAAAGGGTTTTTGTATTTAAGTTACTCTTTGGTTTTAACCAAAAAAAAATAAAAGATTTATGAGTCTTTCAGCGATGGAATTATCAAATTTACTTGAGCAACGTATTTCAAATCACTACTCAGATCTAAATATTGACGAAATTGGAAGAGTTCTTTCAGTTGGTGATGGGATTGCTCGTGTCTATGGTTTAAACAAAATTCAGTCAGGTGAAATGGTTGAGTTTGACAGTGGGATCAAAGGAATGGCCCTTAATTTAGAAAATGATAACGTAGGTATCGTTTGTTTTGGGAGTGATACAAACATTCGTGAAGGTGACATTGTAAAACGAACAGGGTCGATTGTAGACGTGCCTGTTGGTAAAGGATTACTTGGACGTGTTGTGGATGGTCTTGGAAACCCAATTGATGGGAAAGGTCCAATTCCTGATGTCACACCCCGTCGTGTTGAATTAAAAGCACCAGGGATTATTGCGAGAAAATCAGTACATGAACCAATGCAAACTGGATTAAAAGCAGTTGATAGTCTTGTACCAATTGGTCGTGGACAACGTGAACTTATTATTGGGGATCGTCAAACTGGAAAGACAGCGATCGCAATTGATACAATCATTAATCAAAGAACAATTAATGAATCAAACGATGAGTCAAAAAAGTTATACTGTGTTTACGTTGCTGTAGGTCAAAAGCGCTCGACAGTTGCTCAATTAGTAAAAGTTCTTCAAGATAGAAATGCTTTAGATTATTCAATTATTGTAGCGGCTACAGCATCAGATCCTGCACCATTACAATTCCTTGCTCCGTATTCAGGGTGTGCAATGGCTGAACACTTCCGTGATAATGGAATGCATGCTTTAATTATTTATGATGATTTAAGTAAACAATCTGTAGCTTATCGTCAAATGTCTCTCCTTTTAAGAAGACCTCCAGGCCGAGAAGCTTTCCCGGGTGATGTATTTTATTTACACTCTCGTTTATTAGAAAGATCAGCGAAAATGTCTGATGAAGTTGGTGGGGGTTCTATGACAGCTCTTCCAGTTGTTGAAACACAAGGTGGAGATGTATCAGCTTATATTCCGACAAATGTAATTTCAATTACTGATGGTCAAATTTTCCTTGAAACAGAATTGTTTTTTAAAGGGGTTCGTCCAGCAATTAACGTAGGTTTATCAGTAAGTCGTGTTGGTTCAGCCGCTCAAATGAAAGCAATGAAACAAGTTTCAGGGTCACTGAAGCTCGAACTCGCGCAGTATCGTGAAGTTGCAGCATTTGCTCAATTTGGTTCAGATTTAGATCCAGCAACTCAGTATTTATTAAACCGTGGTTCAAGATTAACAGAAGTTTTAAAACAGGGTCAATTTGTCCCAATGAGTGTAGAACAACAAGTTGTCGTTATTTTTGCTGCAACGAAAGGTTACTTAGATTCATTAGAAATTTCTCAAATTACAAGCTACGAAGAAGGTTTATTAAAAGCGGTAGATTCTTCACTTCTCCAAACAATTAAGTCCGAGGGTGTGATTTCAGATCAGACCATGACTAAATTAACAGAGTTTTGTGAAAAATACACCACACAATTTAAGGCTTCATAGTAAAGTCAGTGGGTCGTGTTCTTGGGAAATTTTTATGTTTCCCAAGAACTCTTAAAACTTATTCCCACTCTAAAGCGCCTTTTCTCCATTCATATACAAAACCAATGGTTAAAATGATCAAAAAAACCATCATTGACCAAAAACCAAAGAATTCAATATTTCTTAGAGAAATCGCCCATGGAAATAAAAAAGTGACTTCAAGGTCGAAAATAATAAATAAAATAGCGACAAGGTAAAACCTAATATCAAATTTTGCTCGTGCATCTTCAAAAGGATCAAATCCACATTCGTAAGCTGACGTTTTTTCTGGGTCTGGTTTTTGTGACGACACAAAAAACGAGAGACTTAAAATAATACCAGACAACAGAGCACTTACAAAGATATACAACAAAATTGGTAAATATTCAATCATAAATTTTTATTTTTGTTGGGTGTTTAGCTCAGTTGGTAGAGCATTTCGTTTACACCGAAAATGTCAGCGGTTCGAATCCGTTAACACCTAAAAACAGGGAAAATAGCTTAACTGGTAGAGTCCCGGCCTGTCACGCCGGTTGGTGCGGGTTCAAATCCCGTTTTTCCCGTTTTTATCTATCTACCTCACCAAATACGATATCTTGGGTTCCGATGATAGTCACAACATCGGCAAGTAAATGATGTTTTGCCATAAAATCTAAAGCTTGGAGATGTACAAATCCAGGAGCACGGATTTTACAACGATAAGGTTTATTTGTTCCATTACTTACTAAATAAACACCAAATTCACCTTTAGGCGCTTCGACACCTACATAAGTTTCTGATGCTGGAACAACAAAACCTTCCGTAAACAATTTGAAATGATGGATTAACGATTCCATAGATTCCTTCATGTGCTTTCGAGAAGGTGGTGAAATTTTTTTGTCATCAACTTTGACGATCCCTTGTGGAAGTTGATTTAAACATTGTGCAATTAAGCGAAGACTTTGACGCATTTCTTCAATTCTGATTAAGTAACGATCGTACGAATCTCCTTGTGAACCAACCGGAATATCAAAAGATAAAGAATCGTACACTTCGTAAGGTTGCGTTTTTCTTAAATCCCAAGCGACCCCTGAACCACGAAGCATTACACCAGAAAATCCATATGCAATTGCATCTTTGGCAGAAACAGTCCCAATGTCGACTAAACGTTGTTTCCAAATTCGATTTTGGGTCAACATTTCTTCCATTTCATCAATACGTGAGGCAAAAGTTTGACAGAATTTGTGAATATCATCACAAAGTCCTTGAGGTAAATCTTGGGATACTCCTCCTGGTCGAACATAGGATGCGTGTAATCGCGCCCCTGATACTCTTTCATAGAATTCCATTAACTTTTCTCGCTCTTCAAAAGCCCACAAAAATGGAGTAAGTGCCCCAACATCCATCGCATGACAACTTAAGGCTAAAAGGTGGTTTAAGAGACGGGTAATTTCAGAAAAAAGGACTCGAATATATTGAGCTCTTAAAGGCACTGGACAATTTAAAAGGTTTTCGACGGCCAGTGAATACGCATGTTCTTGAGCCATCATAGATACATAATCTAATCGATCGAAGTAAGGAAGTGCTTGAATATAATTTTTGTATTCAATCAATTTTTCCGTGCCTCGGTGAAGAAGACCAATATGCGGATCGGCACGCTCTACAACTTCCCCATTCATTTCCAGAACAAGTCGTAAAACACCGTGTGCTGCAGGGTGTTGCGGTCCAAAGTTTAATGTAAAATTTTTTAATTTCTTTTGTTCAAAATCGACGACCATAAAAATTCCATTTTTAAGGAGAAATGGCTGAGTGGCTAAAGGCTTTGGTTTGCTAAATCAACGTACAATAAAATTGTACCATGGGTTCGAATCCCATTTTCTCCGTGATCTATGATAAAGGGGATGTACTTCAATTGGCAGAATGTATGCTTTGCAAGCATAAAGTTACCGGTTCAAATCCGGTCATCTCCAGTGCCTTCGTAGCTCAGTTGGCAGAGCATTCCTATGGTAAGGGAAAGGTCCCCGGTTCAAATCCGGCCGTAGGCTGCAAAAACAATATTCTTATGTATATTCGATTGGTTCTTAAATCTTACGAACGGTCTCTTTTAACGAAGGCGTGTAAACTCTTACTATTTGTTGGGAAAACTCTTGAATTGAAGACCAGGCAAAGTTGGAACATCAAGATTCAACCACTTCCAACCAAATTAAAAAAGTATACTTTGTTAAGATCGCCCCATATTGATAAAAAATCTCGAGAACAGATTGAACTTAAAACATATCAAAAAGCTCTTGAGTTTGAAAATATTAAAAATAAAACTGTTTTTTTAATGTTTTTAGATACAATTAAATTAGTTAAACTCAATGGAGTTCAACTTAAATGCACTTTTCAAGCACAAACAAAGCTTTAAAATGCAAAAGGTGGGACTTGAACCCACACAAACAGAGTTCATTACCACCTCAAGGTAACGCGGCTACCAATTACGCCACTTTTGCAAAAAAAATTATGTGATTTATGACACGTTCGCTTTCAAAAGGACCTTTTGTAGATCCAACTATTTTGTCTACGAAAAAGCATTTTGTTTGGTCACGACAGTCGTCAATTTTACCCCAATTTGTAAATAAAAAATTTATGGTACATAACGGGAAATCTTTTAATGAAATTACGATTCAAGAAGCCATGATCGGGCACAAATTCGGTGAATTTGCTTTAACAAGGAAAAAACCGATGCATAAAAAAAAAGATAGAAAAAAATAGATTATGGGACAAAAAATCTCTCCTGTTGCGCTTAGACTTCAAACCAATAAAAGTTTTCAAGCTTCTTGGTACAGTCAAAAGTTTTATGCTCATTTTTTACAAAAACAACTTCAACTTCAAACTTTTTTAAATCAGGTATTTGCTCAAGTAGGGACAAAAGCAACGAAAACCCACTGTGTACAAAATCCCGGGGCTCTTGATATCCAGACTTTTTTTTGTTCTCCACGTGTGTTTGATGAAAGATTTTTGAAAAAAAGTATTTCTTTAAAACCAACAAGTTTTTTTCAACAGCATACAACAAAGCAATGGCAGTTTTTACCGAATCAACTTCAATGGAACACATTCAAAAAAAAAATTGTGTTTCAAACTTTATTAAGTAAAATGCCATCTCAACACATTCAAAATATCTTTACAAGAAAGTATCTTTTTCAGGAACCTTCTAAAGATAGTGCACAATTAAAATTTTATGTACACCACATTGAAGGACTCTCTCAACAATATTTTAATACTTCATCTAAATGGGATCCATTTAAAGTCAATGAATATACAAAGAGTGCTCAGTTCACTGCCGAATATATTGCAAACGCTCTTGAATTACAAAAACCGGTGAAACAAATTTTCTCCACTGTGCAAAAAATGCTTAAAAAAGACAAAAATGTCGAAGGTTTTAAAATTGCTTGTTCAGGGAGATTACAGGGCGTTGAAATGGCGAAAACTGAAACTTTAAAGTTTGGGAAAATTTCTTTACATGTTTTCTCTTCGAAAGTTGATTACGCTGAAGCAAGAGCTTCCACTGCTTTTGGTATTTTAGGGGTTAAAGTCTGGATTTGTTATAAAGATTAAAAAAAAAAGAATCAAATGCTTCAACCAAAAAAAACAAAATTTCGAAAATTCCAAAAAAGAAAAGTAAGTGGACTCAAAGTTCAACAACTCAACTTTGGGATTTATGGCATCCAGTCTTTAAGTTGTGGACGATTATCAGCTTCTTGTATTGAAGCTGCAAGACGCGCTATGACTCGAAAACTAAAAAGAACTGGTCAAATTTGGATTCGAGTGTTTCCTGATCTCGGGGTAAGCCAAAAGCCTGCCGAAGTAAGAATGGGGAAAGGGAAAGGTCAAATTAACCATTGGGTGTGTCCAGTGAAAAAAGGTCAAATTTTGTTTGAAATTAATGGTGTTTCAGCGTCTTTGGCTTTACAAGCAGTACAACTCGCCCAGCACAAATTGCCTTTAAAAACTCAATTTATCCAAAATTTTTAAAAAAGTCATCTCTTATGATCCAAGTAGGTACTCAACTGCATGTCACCGATAATTCGGGCGCAAAAAAAGTTGAATGTATTAAGGTCTTTAATAAAACAAAACAACGAGTTGGGCATGTTGGACAACTTGTCCTTGTAAGTGTTAAAGAACTCAATCAGAAACAAACACAAAAAGTAAAAAAGGGACAAATTTTTAAAGCTGTTATTTTAGAAACACGTGCCCCTATTCATAGAAATGATGGGAGTTCACTTAAATTTCAGCGTAATACTGCAGTGTTACTTTCGGCTCAATTATCGCCCTTGGGAACCCGAATTCAAAGTTTCGTTCCTTATGAACTCAGACATCAAAATTTATCAAAAATTTTGGCGCTGTCTTCTTCAAGTATTTAAATACTTTTAAAAAGTTTGAAACCCAATGAATGCTTTTCATTTTTCTCACCAACTTATTACACGTGATCTTGTATTAAAACTTTCAGTGAATACAGTGCACGAATGTCCAAAACTCTCAAAAGCAACACTGAGTTTATCAAATAAATTTATTAGTGCTGAAAAACTTGTTGTTTTACCTTACTTTTTGGCGCTTCTTCTTTGGACTGGTCAAAGACCGTCCTTATTAAGGGCAAAAAAATCAGTTGCAACTTTTCATTTAAAAAAGGACTCTGTTTTTGGATGTTTTGTGACTTTAAGGAAAGAATCTCTTGCAAACTTTTTTGAGAAAATTTGTCTTGTATTGTTTCCAAAATTACAACAAAATACTCAAACACACTTTGCTTCTTTTCAAAAGAATCGAGTAGATTTTGGACTTGATTCATTTTTAAAATGTACAGAAATCCAACCAAACACTGACCTTTTTGATTTTTTGGAGGGTTGCTCTTGTAGTTTGGAAACAACATCTTTAAGGAGCAAAGAAACTCAAATTTTTTTAAGTGGGTTTCATTTACCAGCCTTTAAAAAAAAAACAATGCATGGCGAATTTTGATAAAAAAGACCAAAAAAAACGAGAGACTGTTAAAAAATTTGAAGTTCAAAGAAAATTTCTGAAGGCTCTCATTAAAAACCAATCTTTACCCCAAGGGTTAAGATATGAGTATATGTTAAAACTCCACAGTCTTGCAAAAAAAACAAGTCCAGTCCAAGTTGTTAAAAGATGTGTTTTATCTGGCCGTAATCGCGGCGTATTAAAACAATTCAAATTATCTAGGATTTGGGTCCGTCAACTTTTAGCAAAGGGGCAATTACAAGGAGTCACAAAATCCAGCTGGTAAAAAATAAAATATATTTAGATGAAACTTTTGACTCAAATGTTTACAAGTTTAAGAAACGGACAAGCTGCGAGAAAACAAATTGTTCAAATTTCTTATTCAAATTTCTGTTGGAATATTTTGGCAGTTTTATTGTTAAATGGATACATTCAAGGGATTCAAAGAAAGAAACAGAAAATTTTGGTTGTTTTGAAATACGTGGATGATCAACCAGCTATTAAAAAGCTCAAACAAATTTCTTCTTCAAGCCAGCGAGTTTATAGTCCGTGTACACAATTAAAATCTCCTCAACAAGGCTTGGGTCTCTTAGTACTTTCTACCTCGAAAGGAATTATGTCGAGTTCGAAAGCTTTAGATTTAAAACTTGGTGGTGAAGTATTATGTCAAGTATTTTAATAACCGAAAAGAATATTTTAAGTATGAGCTCTCTTTCAATTACAAAACAATCCATTGTTGTACCTTCTCAAATTAAGGTGACACTAGAAAATTCAAATTTAATTTTTGAGGGACCTCTCGGTAAAATTTGCTTAGATCTTCAACAACATGATAAATTAGGTGACTGCTTTTTTTCGATTCATCCTTTGGACACAGGTCAGCATTTGCTTTCTTTGAGTACAACACATAAAAAAAGTAAAGTTTTTTTAAATGCTTTTAAATCTTTAATTTTACAATACTTTACTGGACTCACACAAGGGTTCTTAGTAAGCTTAGAGTGTACAGGTATCGGGTATAGAGTGCACCTCGAAAAAAATACTCTTCAATTTAAATTAGGTTTTAGTCATGCAAGTGAATTTTTTATTCCCTCTGACGTCCAAGTGTTTTTACCCAAACAAAATGTTATTTGTTTTTTTGGGATTGATAAAAAAAGATTGCATAAAATTGCTGCCGACGTTCAATCATTAAAACTTCCTGATGCTTATAAAGGGAAAGGACTCAGATTATCACACATCCACTTATCTCTCAAAGAAGGGAAGAAAAAATAGTTTAGTTATGGTTTTTCTTTTTCAAAAAAAACTGGACCCAACAAACCGTATTCGAAAAGAGTTGAAAAAAATTTATGGTATTAACTCTTTTTTAGCAAATCAAATTTGTGATCAATTAGGTTTCCATATGAATCTCACTGTTGGTGAGTTATCAGTTGATCAAACAGAGAAACTGGGCCGAATTCTTCAGTATTATTATTTAACAGAAAATGACTTGAAAAAACAAATTCAAGGTAATTTTCAACGTTTCATTCAAATTGGCTGTTACAAGGGATTTCGTGTCACTCAACATTTACCACTGAGAGGACAAAGAACGCACACAAATGCGAAGACAGCTAAAAGAATTTTAAGAGCATAAAAAAATATTTCTATCATGAAAAAAAAGCCTTTTCAAAAGACGGGTATCTTGTTTATTTCAACTACGTTAAACAATACATTTGTAAATCTCACGGATTTAGAGGGGAATACTTTATGTTGTCTTTCGAGTGGAAGTTTAGGATTCAAAGGCTCAAAAAAGTCTTCGAGTTATGCCGCACAAGCAACCACTGAAAAAGTTCTTGAATTCTGCTCTCAAGCTTCTATGGAAAAATTGATTATTAAATTCCGTGGTGTTGGTTATGCAAAAGATGCATCGTTAAAAACAGTTCTTGGTCAAAACTTTAAAATTTTACAAATTCAAGAAACAACCCAACGTGCATTTAACGGTTGCCGACAAAAGAAAAAACGACGAATTTAAAAACACCCTAAAATATTGATGTTGTTTAGTAATTAAACAAATTTTTTTAAAATATTCGTAGGTTATCAAAAAGATGGAATTTATGGCTGAAGGTGCAAAACTTATTGGAGCTGGTTGTGCGACGATCGCATTAGCAGGAGCGGGTGCTGGAATTGGAATCGTTTTTGGTTCATTTATTAGTTCAGTAGCTCGTAACCCATCATTAACAAAAACCCTTTTTGGTTATGCTATTTTAGGCTTCGCTTTAACTGAAGCGATTGCTCTCTTTGCTTTAATGATGGCTTTCTTAATTCTTTTCGTATTTTAATTTCTTTAAAAGCAGTTCTTTTATGGGCTGCTTTTTTTAAACTCAAAGAGCGCGGATATGTTGGAATTGGTAGACATTTCAGATTTAGGTTCTGATGAATTTTTTCGTGGGGGTTCGAGTCCCTCTATCCGTACGGGTGTGTAGCTCAATTGGCAGAGCAATAGGCTTTTAACTTATTGGTTGTAGGTTCAAGTCCTACCGTACCTATTTTTATGAATGCGGGGTTAAGTAATTGGTTAACTTATTAGGCTCATAACCTAAAGATTGTAGGTTCAAGTCCTACCTCCGCACATTGGACAGATGTCTGAGTGGTTTAAGGTTTCAGTCTTGAAAACTGATGTATTTCAATACCGTGGGTTCGAATCCCACTCTGTCCGAAAAATGAAAAGAAATATGACAATTTTTCAAATTATTTCAAAAGAAGCTTGGTGGAGAATTTTTTATTCTTTGGTCGCTATTTGTAGCTGCACTTTTTTCAATCTTTGGAAGATTTCTTCTTGGGTCCTTCTTATTTGTTTACCTATTACACAATTAGAAAGTAAAGCACAATTTATTTTTACGGATATTAGTGAAGCATTTGGATCCGCTTGCTTTTTAGCATTTATTGTAAGTCTTCAATTCTGTGCACCAATTCTGTTTTATCAAGGGATGAGTTTTTTTAACCCAGGGCTCTTTAAGCATGAAAGCAGAAAAATTTTCATTGTAGGAGTTCTCTTTATTGGGTGTAACCTTATTTTTAACTTTAATTTCTTAAATTTTTGGGTGACTTATCTTTTGACATTTTTTCTGCAGTTCCAATTTAATGCATTTGGTGTCCCTTTACTAAGTTTTCAAGCCAAAATTATTTCTTATTTACAGTTTCTTTTTAACTGGTGTTGTGGGTTTCAATTTCTCCTACTTTTAGGCTTTTCAAGCTTTTTAATCTCACCCATTTTTTTAAAAAATATTTGGTTACATAAAAAACATGTCTTTTATTTTCTAACGTGCCTTTTTATCTCATTTGTATTACCACCGGACGGGATGCTCCAATTTTTTCTTACCACCCAAATTCTTGTGTTTTTCGATTTACTCGGCTTTCTCTTGTTTCTTAGAATTTTATATCAAGAAAAACTCCAAACAAGGACATTTTCTTGATATAAATAAAAAAATTAACGAAGAGATTTTACAATTAATTCGGGTTCAATTTGAGTTGGGTAATGGATTTGTTGGGGTGAGAAAAGAAAAATAGCTTCCAAAGTTTTATAATTTACTTCAAAATGGAGGCTTTTATAAATTTGAACTTGTTGATTTTGTTGTTGTTGGCTTAAAGTTTGTACATTTGCAGCAATCATTTCTTTTGTGTCATCTTTAAAACTGATTAAATCACCGGGATTAAGAATAAAACTGGGTGACTTTACAATTTGATTATTGACAAAAACTTTTTGATGATTAATGAGTTGTCTTGCCGCTAAAAAAGTTGGTGCGAACTTAAGTTGTACTAAGCAACTATCTACTCGTTTTTCGAGTAAACTAAACAAAATATGAGCCATTTTCCCTTTATATTTTTCGCTTTTTCTAATGAGTTGCTTAAATTGTTGTAATCTTAGTTGTCCGTACAAAGTAGAAACGAGTTGTTTCGCCCTTAACTGAAGTGAGAAGTTTGAAATTTTCCTCATATTCATTTTCTTCTTATTGAGGAGGATAGCTTTTTCTTGCTTTAAAGTAAGCTTTCGGTGCTTCCAAAGAGCAGCCCCAAACCTTTTACAAGGTTTCGCTTTAAATTGTTTATGCATTTTCATAAAAAATATTTTTTTATTGCTTACTATCGGACTTGAACCGATAACCTAAAAGGAACAGATTTTAAGTCTGTCGTGTTTACCAATTTCACCAAGTAAGCGACAACTGAGCGGATAATGGGAATCGAACCCATGTCGTCTGTGTGGAAGACAGAAAATTTACCATTAATCCATATCCGCAAAATACTCTAAATTTTCTAAAAGATTAAAAATGCCCGCTCTTCAATTGAAGAGAGAAAAGTCCGAACTTTTTATTTGATACAAGCTAACAGCTTGCAAAAAAGATTTTTGGGAAAGTGTTACAGAAAAAATACATTGAAATTTAGTTAAGGTAACTTAATTGAGTAAAACCCTATCAAAAGCAAAACTTTAAAGTTGCTCGACGTACTATGTGAATAGATACGCAGACAAATGGGCAAAAGAGGTGTTCCTCATCAGAATTCGGCTTATATTAATCTTTTCGTTGATGTATTCTTAGCTCAGCTGGATAGAGCATCAGCATTCTAAGCTGAATGTCACAGG
>Ga0228676_1000057_pt1 | contig 27367 bp, 24 predicted proteins | sample 48D_rmetaG_FD_182782 | JGI IMG/M metagenome (GOLD analysis project Ga0228676, IMG submission 182782) | Seawater microbial communities from Monterey Bay, California, United States - 48D_r | ecosystem: Environmental > Aquatic > Marine > Coastal | place: USA: California | collected 2016-11-02
AGATGCCTTATTCATCAATCAAAAAAACACAAGAATTTCAACAAGAACAGTTCAAAATGTTGTTAAAAAAAGGGCCCTCCAAGTAGGTGTCTCAATCAATGTTCATCCACATATGCTCAGACATGCAGCAGCCACACATTTCTTGCAGTCAAGTCATGACTTGAGGACTGTTCAAGAGTTTTTAGGGCATAAGAGTATTAAAAGTACCCAGGTCTATACCCACTTAGATTTTCTTGAATTATCGAAAGTTTATGATGAGTTTCATCCAAGAGCCAAAAAATGATAGTCAATACTAGAATTAGACTGGCACTTCATCATCTAAGAAAAGGAGTTATAGCCCATCCAACGGATACTATCTATGGTCTTGGGTGTCTCGCTAATAACTCATTTGGAATTCGAAAGATTATCGAACTAAAGAAAAGAGATATTAGCAAAGGTTTCATTCTGCTTGCCTCTGACATTGGTTACCTACTGCCCTATATTGATTCTCAAATAAGTGAAGATCTCTTAGAGCAGATATCATTACCTACAGAAAGTCCAACGACTTTTTTAGTGCCAAAGTCAGAGGAATTGCCCCCATTACTAGCTGGTGGAAATGAACTCTTGGCTGTGAGAATTACTTCCAATCCTTTGATTAAGTTTTTTTGTGAGGAAACTGAGTCGGCCCTGATTTCAACAAGTGCAAATCTACAAGGCAAAAAAGCTGCCTCAACTCAGCGCGAATTAAAAAGCTACTTTGGTAATCAGCTAGACTATGTATTGCCTCCTAGTGGGTATAATTCTGAACCTTCAAAGATCATTAATTTAATGACTGGGGAGCGTTTAAGGTAAACACTTAAATTCATTTAAATGACAAACGCTTAATTTTTATAAACTAGAAAAATGATAGAACAAGTTAAAAAGTATCTATTAAATCTTCAAAATGATATTTGCGAAGAATTTGGAAATTTAGACTCAAAATCAAGCTTTGATCATGACGTATGGGAGAGAGATGATGGACGAGGAAGTGGAATCACTCGAGTCATCTCTAATGGCAGTCTATTTGAAAAAGGCGGCGTCAACTTCTCAATTATTAGTGGCGACAAGATGCCCAAATCAGCAACACAGCTCAGGCCTGAGCTAGAGGGTAGAAAGTATACAGCGCTGGGCATTTCTGTTGTGTTCCATCCTGAAAATCCATTTGTTCCCACTACACATTCAAATGTCCGCTTCTTTATAGCTGAAAATGAAGGCGAAGAGCCTTTGTGGTGGTTTGGTGGAGGCTTTGACTTAACACCATACTATGGATTTGAGGAGGACGCAATTCATTGGCATAAGACCGCTCATCAGGCTTGTAAACCTTTTGGAGAAAAGGTTTATGAAAATTATAAAAAGTGGTGCGATGACTATTTTTATTTGAGCCATAGAGATGAACAGCGTGGCATAGGTGGACTATTTTTCGATGACCTAAATGAAGGCGGGTTTGATTATTGCTTTGATTTTATGAAAAGTGTCGGAAACCATTTTGTTAAAGCGTATAAACCGATCGTCCTTAAAAGACAAGAAACACCCTATACAGAAAAGCAAAAAGAGTTTCAGCTTTACAGGCGAGGCCGATACGTCGAATTTAATTTAGTTCAGGATAGAGGAACTTTATTTGGCCTTCAAAGTGGAGGTAGAACTGAATCAATTTTGATGTCACTTCCACCAAAAGTTAAGTGGGCTTATCAATTCAATATAGCTCCCAATAGTGAAGAGGAAAAACTAACGAATTACTTTTTGAAGCCTAGAAATTGGATTTCATAGATATCAACTACGGTTGAATTATTTTCTAGTGAAAAGCTTTTAAAACTAGGATATAATCCACGCTGAAATATCTTTTGTTGTTCTGTTTAGATACAACATATCGTTTGCAACGGCGCAGACTTCTGACAATGCCTGTCATTTTTTAAATTTACTATTATTTATAGGGAGTATAGCTATGTCTGCAAAAGATGTAATGAAAACGATTGAAGAGCAAAGCGTAAAGTTTATAGATTTTCGTTTTACTGATACAAAAGGAAAAGAGCAGCACGTTAGTGTTCCAGCTCATACAGTTGATGCTGAAAAACTTGAAGAAGGACAGATGTTTGATGGATCTTCAATTGCTGGCTGGAAAGATATTAACGAGTCTGACATGATTCTTATGCCTGATTGTGATACCGCAATCATTGATCCGTTTACTGAAGAGGTAACACTCAATATCCGTTGTAATATCATTGAGCCTTCAGACATGAAGGGATATGTTAAAGACCCTCGCTCTATTGCTCATAGAGCAGAAGCATACCTGAAGGATTCAGGGATTGGCGACACAGCTTATTTTGGTAATGAACCTGAATTTTTTGTATTTGATAGCGTGAAGTGGGATACAGGTCACGGAATGGGAAAAGCTTTCTTTGAGATTAACTCTGAAGAGGCTGCATGGAGCTCTGGTGAGGATATGGAAGGTGGTAACAAAGGTCATCGCCCAAGAGTTAAAGGTGGCTATTTCCCTGTACCTCCAGTAGACTCATTGCATGATCTTCGCTCTCAGATGTGTTTAGCAATTGAAGAGATGGGCGTTACTACAGAGGTTCACCATCACGAGGTTGGAACAGCTGGACAATGTGAAATTGGAGCGTTATTTAATACTCTAGTTAAGAAGGCTGACGAAACTCAGATTCTAAAATACTGTGTTCATAATGTAGCTCATTTATATGGAAAGACTGCAACATTTATGCCAAAGCCAATTGCTGTTGATAATGGAAACGGCATGCATGTTCATATGTCAATTGCGAAAGATGGTAAAAATTTATTTGACGGTGACGGCTACGGAAACTTAAGTGAAACAGCGCTTTACTACATTGGTGGTGTTATTAAACATGCAAAAGCATTAAACGCTTTTACAAATCCATCTACTAATTCATATAAGCGATTAGTACCTGGTTTTGAAGCTCCAGAAATGCTTGCTTATTCAGCAAAGAACCGTTCAGCTGCGATAAGAATTCCATTCGTTTCTAATCCTAAGGGGCGCAGAATTGAAGTGCGCTTTCCAGATTCAACAGCGAACCCATATCTTGCCTTCGCAGCCCTTCTAATGGCAGGGCTTGATGGAATTAAAAACAAGATACATCCGGGTGAGCCAGCTGATCAGGATTTATATGAAGACAGTGATGGTTCCATTCCTAAGGTTAGTGGTATGCTTCATATCGCTCTTGAAGAGCTCGACAAAGATCGTGATTTTCTTAAGGAAGGCGGAGTATTCACTGATGAAGTGATTGATTCATTCATAGATCTTAAGATGCAAGAGGTTACTGCTATGAGAGCGTCACCTCAACCACTTGAGTTTGATTTATATTACAGTTGTTAATGGTAATAAATAAAAAATAAAAAAAAGCCGCGCTCTGTGCGGCTTTTTTATAATCTATTCATAACTTTATGGATACGTTAAAATACATCATAATTAAATTTATTTTTTTAGAACAAAGATGATTGAACTCAGAAATGATTGGCAAATAGGTGAAATTAAAGCTCTTTTTGAGCTTCCCTTTAATGACCTTCTATTTAAGGCGCACTCAATTCATAGAGAAACATTTGACCCAAATAAAGTTCAAGTGAGTTCATTATTGAATATCAAAACTGGTGCTTGTCCTGAGGATTGTTCATACTGCTCGCAAAGCTCCAAATATGATACTGGTTTAGAGCGTGAAAAATTGATGGAGGTTGAGGAAGTTCTTCAACAAGCTCAAAATGCTAAAAACAAAGGCGCGACTCGTTTTTGTATGGGCGCTGCATGGAGAAATCCGACAGATAAAAGCCTAGACAAAGTGATTCCGATGATTCAAGGGGTCAAAGCAATGGGCATGGAGACTTGCGTGACTCTCGGCATGTTATCTCCTAAGCAAGCAGCAGTTCTTAAAAATGCTGGACTTGACTATTACAACCATAATATTGATACATCTAAAGAAAATTACTCTAATGTTGTAACTACACGCCAATTCCAAGACAGACTGGATACCTTAGAGGCAGTTAAGAATGCCAATATTAACGTTTGTAGTGGCGGTATTCTTGGAATGGGAGAAACAGAGACTGACAGAGCTTCAATGCTTCAATCTTTGGCTAACCTTGAAAAGCACCCAGATAGCGTCCCAATTAACTTGCTTGTTCCAATTCCCGGAACGCCATTTGAGAATGTAAAGCCTCCTAGTGAAAGTGAGTTTGTAAGAACCATCGCGGTTGCAAGAATCTTGATGCCTAATTCCGTTGTTAGGTTGTCCGCTGGCCGTCTGGATATGGGAGAAGGGATGCAGGCGCTATGCTTTTTTGCAGGCGCTAATTCTATTTTTTACGGCGAACAGCTTCTTACTACTGACAACCCAACGGTTGCTAACGATAAGCTTCTTTTTAGCCGCCTTGGCATTAATTCAGAAGATAATCAGCAATCAGTCGCTCAGGATATTGCACTTTAAGTGACCCAAGGTTTTTACTCATCTCCTTGAGCTTCTCTGAGTCTAATTGAGATATTTGCTTGTCTAACGCTTCAGGTGTGAGATTTTGCTCATCAATTATTATCCCTGCCTCTCTTTTAGTTAAGTACTGAGCATTAACATTTTGGTGATTATCGATTGCATAAGGAAATGGAATAAGTATGGCAATTGTCTTTGTTGCGATTAATTCAGATACAGTCATGGCTCCTGCTCTGCATACTACTAGGTCTGCCCAGGCGTAAGCCTCACTCATATTGGAGATAAATGGATCCAACTTTACTTGGTGATGGTCACTCTTGCTATACAAAGCCTTGACTTCATCAAAATGACTTTTTCCAGTCTGATGCCAGATATTAACTGGGGTTTTAATATGTGGAATCACTTCGTTTATTTTTTTTGCGCCTAGCGAGCCTCCAAGCACAAGTAGATTTTTGACCTCTGAGACTGCTTTTTTTGAATTTGGCTCAAACAAAATAGGATTTCCAGTTGTAATAGCATTGACTTCCTTAGAAAAGGAGTTTTCGAATGCTTGAAAATTTAGCGTTGAAATCTTGCTTAAAAGTTTATTAGTAGATCCTGGAATTGTATTTTGTTCATGAAGAAATAAAGGTACAAAAAAAATTTTTGCAATCAAGCCCCCGACTCCTGTTGCATAACCTCCCATCCCAATCACAGCATTTGGCCTATATTTTATAAAGACAATGACAGTCTGAATAAACCCAAAACTAAGTAAAAATAAAGCCCTGATTATAGTTATTAATTTTTTTCCACGAATTCCGCTAGTAAAGACTCCATTAAATTTAATTTTATATCTGGGAACTAGGTGGCTCTCCATAGAGTTTCTGCCACCAAGCCACTCTACTATTGCACCCCTTTTGGATAACTCTTTAGCAATAGAAAGGGCTGGAAAAATATGACCCCCAGTGCCGCCAGCCATAATTAGAATCTTTTTAGACATAGTGACGTTGCTTTGAGTATTTAGTCCTATTTTCCATATCTACTCGTAAAATAATGGCTAAAGAAATGATTGCAAATATCATAGATGTCCCGCCATAGCTCAGAAGTGGCAATGTAAATCCTTTCGGAGGCAAAAGACCTAAATTCATTCCTATATTGACCGTGATTTGCATTGCGAACCAGGTGCATATCCCAAAAACTACATAGGAGCTGTAATACCTGCCTTTTTGAAGGGCAACTTTTGCAATCTTAAACCCCTTTAACAAAATAAACAAAAAGGATAGCAATACAAACATCATCCCTAATATTCCCAATTCTTCACCTATGACTGCAAAAATCATATCTGTGTGTCGCTCAGGCAGCAGAGAGTATTTTTGGATTCCAGCACCAATACCAGTTCCAAACCAATCCCCCCTTGCGATACCAATTAATGCCTGCTGAGTTTGATGAACTTTAGCGTCATTACTGGCCCAAAAATCATCCACCCAGAAGGAAGTGAGTCGTGCAATTCGATTTGGATTAAGATAAATAAATACACCAACGAAGGCAAATAAGCCAGCTGTTACAATTGAAAGTTGCTTTAAAAAAACTCCAGCAGCATAAAGCATAGCTAGAGCAGTTAAAGATATGATTAAGGTTGCGCCAAAGTCAGTCTCTAAAAGCAAAAGAAAATCAGCTATACCAATAATGACCAGTGTTTTAAGAAACCCTTTCCAAGGCTTTCTGATATCTTTTTCTTGCCGAATTAAAAAACCAGCCATAAAAAGAACCATGGATAGTTTCATTAATTCTGAAGGTTGAAATTTAAAAAAAACAAAATTAATCCATCTCGTTGAGCCGTTAACAGTGTGCCCAATTGGTGGAGGAAAGAATACGACTGTCAAAAGAATCAAAGAGAGAATGAATAGCGGTATTGAGTATTTTTGGAGGGTTGAAATTGGAGTATTCAAAATAATCAGTCCTGCAAACAAGCCAGCACAGATAAATATAGTTTGCTTGAAAAAAAATGAATAACTAGAAAAATAAGCCAATGAAGCAGAAAAGGACATGAGCCACCCAAAAATTAACAAAGCCAAAATAGAAGACAGCAATGCTTTATCTGGCATTTGTCTTGTTCTCATGTTTGGGTTTAATCTCATAGACAAATATATTTTATACTTTTATTTTTGAAAAGTTTCTATAGATATCGATAAGCTTAATAGTCAAGCTTTCAATAAGTCATTATGGGATAATATTTTATTTTATAAATTTAAACGAACGATGATTTCTACTGCAAACGTCACCATGCAATTTGGTGAAAAACCGCTCTTTGAAAATATTTCAGTAAAGTTTCAAAGTGGTAATCGATATGGTCTGATTGGAGCCAATGGATGTGGAAAGTCAACCTTAATGAAAATCTTGACAGGTGAATTAAAGCCTACTCACGGGTCAGTTCTTGTGGGAGAGGGTCAAAGGCTAGGAGTGCTATCTCAAGATCAGTTTGCTTTTGAAGAGTATCGGGTTGTTGATACGGTCATCATGGGGCACAAAAAACTCTGGGAAATTAAAGAAGAAAGAGACAGAATCTATGGGCTTCCTGAGATGAGTGAAGAGGATGGTATTAAAGTTGCAGAATTAGAGATGGAGTTTGCTGAGATGGACGGCTACTCAGCTGAGTCTTCAGCAGGAGAATTATTGTTGGGCTTAGATATTCCATTAGACCAGCATTATGGGTTGATGAGCGAGATTGCACCTGGATGGAAGCTTCGAGTGTTGTTGGCTCAAGCACTGTTTTCTGATCCAGAGATACTTCTGTTGGATGAGCCTACAAACAACTTGGATATTAACTCCATTAGGTGGTTAGAGGAGGTTCTTAGCGCCAGAAAGTCAACCATGGTTATCATTTCACACGATCGCCATTTTTTAAATGGCGTTTGTACGCACATGGCGGATTTAGATTACGGCGCTTTAAATGTATTTCCAGGAAGTTATGATGACTTTATGATTGCGGCAACTGCAATCCAGGAAAGGATGAGAGCGGATAATGCTAAAAAGGAAGAAAAAATTAAAGATTTAAAGCACTTTGTCTCTAGATTCTCTGCAAACGCTTCAAAGTCAAAGCAGGCTACATCACGCTTAAAGCAGCTAAATAAAATTGAACTAGATGACATTAAGCCTTCTTCACGGGTAAGCCCTTATATTATTTTTAATCAAAGCAAGGAGTTGTTCAGAAATGTTTTGGAGGTGCAAGGGCTCTCTAAAAGTTATGATGATGAGCAGGTACTAAAAGATATTAATTTAATGATTGAAACAGGTGAGAGGGTTGCAATCATTGGACAAAACGGAATTGGTAAAAGCACTTTACTTAAAACTCTATTTGGAGAAGTTGAGGCTGACAGTGGTAATACAAAATGGAGTGAAAACTCTAACATTGGTTACTATGCCCAGGATCATAATGAAGAGTTTGAGAAAGATATGAGCGTTTTAGATTGGATGACTCAATTTAAAAATGAAAAAGATGATGTTCAAGTGATGCGTTCAGTTTTAGGGAAAATGCTTTTCGGAAAAGAGGATGTGAAAAAATCTGTCAAATCACTGTCTGGTGGGGAAAAAGGAAGGATGATTTTTGGAAGATTGATGCTTCAGAAGCCTAATATTTTGTTGATGGATGAGCCTACAAATCACCTCGATATGGAGTCTATTGAGGCTTTGAATTTAGCTCTAGACAACTACAAAGGAACACTCATTTTTGTAAGTCATGACAGAGAGTTTGTATCATCACTATCTACGAAAGTGATAGAGCTGAAGGAAGATGGCGCTCACTATTATTCAGGAAATTACGAAGATTACCTTTTGTCTCAAGTGTGAATTTAATTAAATATCCTTTTGAAATCTATTAATAATTCATTGCAACATTTGATGGTTAAATAAACAAATTATTTAAGTTCGTTTTTTAATATAAGGTTACTGGTTAAATGTTTACAGGAATTATTCAATCTAAAGGCAGCATCAAGGAGATTTTCTCTTCTAGTGATGGTGCTCGTTTGAAAATCAATACTAACGCCCTAGACTTAAGTGACACCAATGTTGGAGATAGCATTGCTGTAGATGGTGTCTGTTTGACTGTAACTGAGCTTACAGAAAGCTCATTCACAGCAGATGTCTCTAACGAAACACTAACTTGTACAACTTTTTCAGCTCTTAAGCAGGGAAAAAACGTTAACCTTGAAAGATCACTCAGAGTTAATCAAGGCATTGATGGTCACCTGGTGAGCGGCCATGTAGACGGAATTGGTGCTGTAAATTCTATCGAAAAAGATGGCGATAGTGTAAGAATAAAGATAGAAGTTCAAGGCGACATCATAAAATATATTGCTAAGAAAGGATCAATCTGTATTAATGGTGTAAGCCTTACGGTCAATAGCGTCGAGAATAACTTTTTTGATGTTAATATAGTGCCTCATACGCTTTCAGCTACGACTCTTGGGGATCTCTCTCTTCAATCCAATGTAAATATAGAGATTGATCAGATTGCAAGATATGTTGAAAGGCTTTTGAGTCAAAATGAAGAATAGATGAATATGCAAGCATCAATTAAAGAAATATTAGAAGACTACAAGCAAGGAAAAATGATCATTCTTATGGATGATGAGAACCGTGAAAATGAGGGAGATCTTTTGATTGCCTCTGAAAAGGTTACAAAAGAAGATATTAATTTTATGGCCACGCATGGCCGAGGATTAATTTGCTTGACTCTGACTCAACAAAGGTGTCAGCAATTGAACCTTCCTCTCATGGTGTCGCAAAATAGTGACCTGCATTCTACAAACTTTACCGTATCAATTGAGGCTGCCTCAGGAGTAACAACTGGAATCTCAGCTGCTGACCGAACAAAGACGATACTCGATGCGGTTGCAAAAGATGCAAAACCCATTGATATTGTTCAGCCTGGGCATGTTTTTCCTTTAATGGCTCAACAGGGCGGGGTTTTAATACGTGCTGGACATACAGAGGCGGGATGTGATTTGGCTCGTTTAGCTGGCTTTGAAGCCTCCTCAGTCATAGTTGAAATTCTAAATGACGATGGATCTATGGCTCGAAGTGATGATTTATACAAGTTTGGTAAAAAGCACGACATTAAAGTTGGCCATATTGCTGATTTAATTCACTACAGAGTTGAAAATGAAAAAACTGTAGAGAGGATAAGTCAGAGGCCTTTTAAAACCAAGTACGGCGATTTCGAACTCTATTCTTATTTAGATACTATCCATAATGATATTCATATTGCGCTTGTTAAAGGAACTGTCAGTCATAAAACAGAGCCTTATGTTAGGGTTCATATGGAAAACATCTTCAAAGATGTCCTTCAAGAGGTTCATAGAGGTTTCAGTATTAACAGTGCTTTAGATATGATTTCAGAGGTTGATAATGGTGTGTTTTTGTTACTTAGAAAACAGTCCAATCAAGCTATATTAGAAAATATTGATAATCAAGACTATAGAAGCAGTGACGACGATAAAACTTTTGGTATTGGCGCCCAAATTCTGTCTGATTTAGGTGTTTCAAATATGAAGTCTCTAGGAAAACCAAGAACCTGGCCAGGCCTAGAGGGTTTTGGAATAACTATTACTGAATACGTAAACATTAAGGAGTAAATGAATTGAAAACTATTGAGGGAGATTCAACGATTAAAGATAAAAAAATTGCAATTGTCGCTGCCAAATTTAATTTCTTTGTCGTTGAGCATTTGATTAGTGGAGCAAAAGAAGCCCTACTAAAAAGCGGCACTAAAGAGAATGACATTGAAATATTCTATGTTCCAGGAGCTTTTGAAATTCCATTGGCACTCAAAAAAGTAGTAGGCACTGGTAAATTTGATGGAGTTGTGGCTTTGGGAGCTGTCATTCGAGGCGGAACACCACATTTTGAGTACGTTGCTGGAGAGTGCGTAAAAGGAATTTCACAGATTTCACTAGATTCGGAAATACCCATCGCTTTCGGTGTATTAACTGTTGATACCGTTGAACAAGCAATTGAGCGCTCAGGAAGTTCAGAAAATAAAGGCGCTGAAGCTGCGGAAAGTACGATTCAAATGATTAGCTTGATAGATAAACTGTGACTCCTAAACAGCGCTCAAGAGCAAGAGTAGTTCAGGCTATATACCAATGGCTTCTTTCTGGTGAAGATATCAAAAAGATTGAGCAGCAGTTTTTAAACCAAAAAGAAGGAAAAATTTCTAAAGCTTTTTTCTCAAATTTGTTGCTAAACATTCCTAAGAATATTGCTGCGCTTGAGGATATTATTGTTCCATCCCTTGATCGAGGAGTTGATGAATTAGGTCCTACAGAAAAGGCAATTTTATACTTAGGCGTTTATGAATTAAAGTTTCAGCTTGAGGTGCCTTATCGCGTTGTTATTAATGAGGCAGTAGAGCTAGCTAAACTTTATGGCGCAGAGGGCTCTTTTAAGCTCATAAACTCCTCATTAGATAAGATTGCTCCAGACCTAAGATCTATAGAGTTTGCAAAGTAGAACAATCAATTAATAAAAGTCCACCAAACTGAAATTATTTTTTAAGTTGCGCCCCAACTTGAATTAGACAATTAATAAATCTCTTTCTGCACCCATAGTTCTTTTTTTTATCTCAATCAAAAATAAATTAAACGCATCTTTAAAAATTTGATTGATTTTATCTTTTTTCATGGTAGTATTTAATTTCAGCATTCAAATCTAGTTAGCTAAAAAATGAGTTTTTACTCTATAGCTCAGGCTTACTTTTTTTGCTGAAAATAGGGTAAGTTAAATATTTATATTAATTTAGGAGAAACAATGAAAAGTATTTATAAAAAAATTGGAGCTACAGTAGTAAGTGCTATTGCTTCAGTGAATGTTATGGCTCTTGATGAGTTGAATGTGGCTTATTTTGAAGAGTGGCCAATGCCATTTGAGTACGCAAAACAAATTGGTGCTTATGATGAAGCTCTTGGTATGAAAGTCAACTGGAAAGCTTTTGGAACAGGTACAGCAATGTCAGCTGCTATGGCATCAGGTGATATCCATATCTCTGTGAGCCAGGGTGTGCCTCCATTTATCGTAGCGGCATCAACTGGTCAGGATATCCAAATTGTTGACGTGGCTGTGAGCTATGCTGATAACGACAACTGTGTTGTGGCTTCAGGCCTAGAAATTGATGCAAGCAATGCTTCAGAATTAGCTGGCAAGAAAGTTTCAGTTCCAATCGGAACAGCTGCGCACTATGGCTTCTTAAAGCAGATGGAGCATTTTGGTGTTTCAGTAGACTCAATGCAAGTTGTTGATATGGCTCCACCGGAAGGTGCTGCTGCATTAGCGCAAGGAAGCATTGATATGTTCTGTGGTTGGGGCGGTTCACTTCGTCGTGCTCTAGAGCATGGTAATGTTCTTTTAACAGGTGCTGAAAAAACAGCTCTAGGTATCTTGGTATGGGACGTAACATCAGTTCCAGCAAGCTTTGCTGATGAGAATGCAGAAGTTCTTCAAACATTCTTAGGTGTTACTGCTGCTTCAAATGCAATGTGGAATTCTGGTGGATTTACTTCACTAATGCTTCCTCATATTGCTAAAGATGCAGGTATGGATGAGCAAGCTACGGCTGAAACAATGGCGACATTTGTATTCCCTTCAGTTAGCAACCAACTAGGTAGTAACTGGCTTGGCGGATCAGGTGCGGCATTCCTTAAAGGTGTAGCAGATGTATTCGTTAACAGTGGAAACATCCCAAGTGCTCGTGGTTCATATGCTAATGCTATCAACACTGATGGCTTAGAGGGACTAGCTGCACAATAAAGTATTTAAATTAACGACATTTAAGTCTTTAATTTAGTATTAGTTAGACCAAAGGTGGCGCACTTTTAAGTGTGCCACTTTTTTAATGAAAAACAAATTCGGAGCCAGTTTTGAAAGGTTTATCAATAAATAATATATCCATGCGTTTTGACTTAAAGAATGGATCTTCCGTTCAAGCGCTAAAAGACGTTTCACTTGACATAGATGAAGGACAAATAATTACTGTTCTTGGACCCTCGGGCTGTGGAAAAACTACACTACTTAATATCGTAGCAGGCTTTCTAGCTCCTACAGAAGGCAAGGTTGTTCTGAATGATGAGATTGTTCAAGGGCCTGGCGCAGAGCGTGGAATGGTTTTTCAGCAGGGCGCTCTTTTTGAATGGATGAATGTTCGCTCAAATGTCGCTTTTGGACCTCGAATGAAGGGAATGTCTAAGTCAGAGCAAGAAGAAAAGGTTAAGCATCTTTTAGAGATTGTAGGACTCGCTGATTTTGAAGATAAAGCGGTTTATGAATTATCTGGAGGGATGCAACAAAGAGTTGCTCTAGCAAGGTGTCTGGCCAATGATCCTGATGTTATCTTGATGGATGAACCATTAGGCGCATTAGATGCATTAACACGTGAAAAAATGCAAGGCCTTGTTTTAAAACTATGGAAAGAGACTGGTAAAACAATTATCTTAATTACTCACTCAGTTGAAGAGGCGGTTCTTCTTGGTGAAAGATTGTTAGTACTAGCTCCAAGACCAGGAAGAATCCACAAAGAATACCAACTCCCTTTTGCTGAAATGGGAGTAAACATGGATTTAAGGGATGTTAAAAAGGCGGATGGCTACACTGAGACTCGGGATGAAATTCTCTCAATTATTTGGGAAATGGAAGAAGAAATAATGGGTAGAGCGGAAGAAAACTAATGGCTATTTTAATTTTTTATATAATAATTTTTGTTGCAGCTTTCTATGTTGTTAAGATTGCTACATCATTTACCAAATCACAAGATGATTTTACAAGTTTAAAAACAGTAACTTTTGGAGATGAGAGTGCTGTCACACCTAACAGAGCAGCATCTTTTATATCCGTAATCGCTATCTTTGCTATATGGGCAGCATTCACAGGCTCTAAATTAATCCCAATTCATGTGCCTGGTCCTTTTGTTGGTGATCTCTCTTTTAGCTATACAGCAATGAATTCCTCTGGCGAAACAGATAGCGCCGATGTAACTATAACGGTTTATGATGTTCAGTCTGGTGTAATACCGGACAAGCTTGAAATTGAACCTGGAGACGGTTTTGCGCTGAATGATACTGATCAAATCATAACCTACAGAAGTGGACTGATTAAAGTTCAAAAAAACGATGTAGGTGGAAAAGATAAAGACTATAAAGTAGTAGCTGTCAATGGACAGGAAATATCTCCAGAACAAGAAGTGTTTGTTGACAATGCTCGTATTTATATGACAAGAAAGGGTACGTTGAGTGTCACACCAGAAAAAGGCTGGCAGATGCAGCCTGTGTGGCTTCCTGCACCAGAAACAGTCTGGTCTAGATTAGTCAAGGTTGGCTCTGAAGGGTATAAAAACTTTACTCTATGGGAGCACTTAGGTTGGTCCCTTATTCGAGTAATTGTTGGGTTTTTAGCTGGTGCAATTATTGGAATTCCTTTGGGCTATGCGATGGGTTTATCTGGATGGTTTAGGGGCTGGTTTGACCCTATAGTTGAATTTATGAGGCCGGTGCCACCTTTAGCTCTCATTCCGCTAGTTATTATTTGGTTTGGAATTGGAGAGCAGGGTAAGATTATTTTGCTATTTTTAGCATCACTCTGGATTATGACGATTTCAGCCAGAGCAGGAGTTTCAGGTGTGAAAATTTCAAAAATCCATGCCGCTTACTCCCTCGGCGCATCAAAGTGGCAGATTATGAGGTTAGTCATTGTTCCAAATAGTTTGCCAGAGATCTTTACAGGTGCAAGAGTATCTATGGGGGTTTGCTGGGGAACAGTTGTTGCTGCAGAATTGGTAGCTGCACAAAAAGGAGCTGGAATGATGATTATTAACGCATCTAAATTCCAAATGACCGACTTAGTAATTATGGGAATTGTTTTAATTGGCGTCATTGGCTATGCCATTGATATATTAATGAGAATTTCAGAAAACTATCTCGTTCCATGGAAGGGTAAATAGTTCTATAATTCTATTTTTTTTATCACTTAAATAGATATGTCGACAAGTATTCCTAAGCATGCTCAAGCAGTAATCATTGGTGGTGGAGTTGTTGGTTGCTCCGTTGCTTATCACCTTTCAAAACTTGGATACAAGGATGTAGTCTTACTAGAGAGAAAAAAATTAACTTCTGGCACAACTTGGCATGCCGCTGGTCTTGTAGGACAAATGCGATCCTCGCTTAATTTAACTCAAATGGTTAAGTACTCTGGAAATCTCTATGAAACACTTGAATCAGAAACTGGAATGGCTACTGGTTACAGAAGAACTGGCTCTGTAAGTCTAGCTACTAATCAAGAGAGGTTAACTGAATATAAACGCAATGCATCACTTGCAAAGGTTCATGGGGTTGATGTACAAATCCTGTCAACAGATGAGTTAAGAAAGAAGTTAGATTTTTTTAATCTTGATGACGTCGTGGGTGGTGCATGGATACCTAAAGATGGCAAGGCTGATCCAGCAAATGTTGCAATGGCTCTGGCAAAGGGCGCTAAAAATAATGGCGTTAAAATTTTTGAAGATGTAAAAGTTACTGGAATTCTTAAAGATAATGGAAAGGCAACTGGAGTTCAAACAGATTTTGGAGACATTCAATCTGAGGTAGTTGTCAACTGCGGTGGCATGTGGGCAAGAGAAGTAGGAAAAATGGCTGGAGTGTCAGTTCCACTTCATGCCTGTGAGCATTTCTATTTTTTAACTTCGGCTGTACCAGGATTAGGAGATATGCCGGTTGTCAGAGTTCCAGATGAGTCTGCATACTACAAAGAAGACGCTGGAAAAATATTGGTTGGTCTATTTGAGCCAAACGCTAAACCCTGGGCTCAAAATGGCATACCAGAGGATTTTTGTTTTGATCAAATTCAGGATGATTTAGATCACTGCATGCCTTACCTTGAATTAGCAATGAACAGAGTCCCAGTAATGGAGAGTTTAGGTATTGAAACACTTTTCAATGGGCCAGAAAGTTTTACACCAGATGATAATTTTCAAATTGGTGAGTCACCGGAACTTGGAAGTTTTTATGTTGCTGCTGGGTTCAACTCAATTGGAATTCAAGCTGCTGGCGGAGCTGGAAAATATCTAGCAGAATGGATTGTTGGTAAAGAACCACCTTGTGATTTATGGGACGTAGATATAAGAAGAAATCAGTCCTTCCAGAGTAATAAGACTTATCTAGCTAACAGAGTAACTGAAACCCTTGGCTATCTCTATGAAAATCATTTTCCATATCACCAATATGAAACTGCAAGAGGACTAAGGAAAACACCTCTTTATGATTTCTACAAAAAACGTGGCGCCTGTTTTGGTGAAGTTGCTGGCTGGGAGAGGCCTAACTGGTTTGTTCCAGAAGAGCTCATTGGTAAGGCAGAGGCAAAGTATGAATATTCTTGGGGTAGGCAAAATTGGTTTGAGTATCATAAATTAGAGCAACAAGCTATAAGAGAGTCTGTTGGCATGTATGAAATGTCATCGTATGCCAAAATTAGAGTTAAAGGCAGTGATGCTATGGACTTTCTTCAGCTGATTTGTGCAAATGATGTAGATGTTGAGCCTGGAAAGATGGTCTACACTCAATGGCTTAATGAAAAAGGCGGAATAGAGGCCGATGTAACTGTGACTCGACTTGCTATTGACGATTACTTGATTGTTAGCGGAACTGTTTGCCTTAATAGAGATATGCATTGGCTTCAGAAAAATATGCCAAATGATGCGAACTGTTCATTATTTGACGCTACAAGCTCTGAGGGTTGTATAGCCATTATGGGTCCAAATTCGAGAGATCTACTTCAATCGCTTACAGATACTGATATGAGCAATGAAAGCTTTCCATTTGCAAATGTGCGAAACATTGAGATAGGCATGGCCAATGTAAGGGCTCATAGAATTACTTATGTTGGCGAACTGGGTTGGGAGCTTTATTTTCCAATTGAATTCTCAAGTTATGTTGCTGAGTTGCTAGATGAGAAAGGCAAAGAGTTTTCTTTGAGACATATTGGAATGCATACCGTAGATAGTTGTAGAATTGAAAAAGCGTATAGACATTTTGGACATGATATTACTGATGAAGACCACGTAATTAATGCAGGTCTTGGGTTTGCAGTTAAGGTTGATAAGAAGCCTTCTAAGTACGGTAATTTCATTGGCCGCGACTCTGTTCAATCTAAAAAAGCATCTGGCTACGATATGCGCGTTATGCAATTTTTATTAGATAATTCAGATTTAATGTTATACCACAATGAGCCTATTCTAAAAAATGGAGAAATTGTGGGTCATTTATCGAGTGGTACATATAGCCATACTCTAGGAGGTGCTGTGGGCCTTGGTTATGTACCTTGTAAGCCAAATGAAAGTCACGAAGATATTTTAATGGCTGAGTATACGATCGAGGTTGAAGGCGTTATTGAAAAGTGTAAGGTATCACTCAAACCTTTGTATGATCCACTCAATGAAAAAATTAGAATCTAATGGCTCATTAAAGCGCCTATGAGTGTCGCTACCCCAACTATTCCAAGCGCAACCAATGAAGAGTTTCTGTAATATTTGTTCCCAGAAAAGTTAAAAAATCTTGTGCCAATATATGTGGCAAATACATAGACTGGAGCAGTGATTGCACCTGTAAATAAAATGTCTTTTGTGAAAAGTCCAAAATAATAAAGACTCATAATAGCGCTGATCACTAGGCCAGAAGTAATTACTAAAATATTTGCTCGTGCCACTTCATCGCTATCATTTTTAGATAATAGAACTGTTACGTATGGCGGCCCTCCCATACCTGTTGCTCCCTGCATTAAGCCGCTGATAGCGCCTCCTAATACAAGAACATATTTAGTTATCGTAGATTTGATTCGCCAGCCACTTCCAATCAGAATAACAAAAAATATTAAAAGTATAGACATCAAAGTTTTGATGATTTGTTCATCAACGGAAACTAAAAATATTGTTCCAAAAGGGATAGTTAGCATCATTGTCGCCATCATAGGAGTGATCTCTTTTAAATTAGCTTTTTTAATGCCAACAAAAGTCAAATAGATGGTTGCTGGAATTTCAATGACAATATTGAAAACCATTGCAAAGACTGGAGAATAAAAATAAGAAAGAATTGGAATCATTAAGAGACCAGATCCAAAGCCTATAAAGCCTCTTAAAAAACCAGAAAAAATAACAACAAGAGCTATTAATAAATAGTTTTCTGGAGTGAAGTTATAAAGATTTTCCATTGAGGGCTTTAAACCATCGCCTTAATTTCTTTGATAATTAAATCTAAACCTTTGTCAATTTTATTGGTATCAATGGCAGAATAACCAAGGTGCAAATAATTTGTTGGCGAGTTGTCCCCACTAAATAGCGTGTTTCCAGACCTTACAGCAACCCCTTTGCCTAGGAGGTTTTTGCAAAGTTTATCACTATCGATAGGCGCAAGTATTTCGATCCAAAAAGTTGAACCACCTAGAGTCGGAGTGCAAGACAATAAAGGCTCATTATTTATTTTTTCGTTAATTAATCCCCACCTTTCTTTGTTAGTTTTTTGAATTTTAGTAAACATATTATGATAATGGCCTAGTCCTATAAAAAGGGCAACAGATCTCTGGTTATTTGCTGGTATATGTCTAATCATTAGCCTTCTTAAAGCTTTGACTTCCTTGATAAAGCTTTCAGGAGCTACCATGTATCCCAACCTTAAACCAGGAGCGAAAGCCTTTGAAAAGCTACCAACATAAATCACATTATTGTCTTTATCTAGGCTTTTGAGAGAAGGGTGAGGCTTTTTTTGAAAGTTTATCTCGGCCTCATAATCATCCTCAATAATAACCATTTGTTTTTCTTTGGCAATAGATAAAAGTTCACGTCTTCTTTCCATACTCATAGTCACACCTGTTGGGTATTGGTGGCTTGGTGTCGTAAAAATAATATCCGTGTCTTCTTTAATATCGTTAACAACAATGCCGTCTTTATCAATACTAATAGGAACAATATTGTCAGTTTTAGAGCTAAAAATGTTTCTCACATCAGGATAACCGGGGTTCTCCATACCCACAACTGTTCCTTGTTTAGTCAGTAAACTAGCTATCATGTAGATGGCATTTTGACTGCCTGACGTAATCAAAATTTGATCTTTGTTGGCCCAAATACCTCTCTTTGGAAGAACTTTAGACTGGATTTGTTTTATTAAGGACGGATCATCACTATCAACATGATCTATGTTCCATTTTTGAATTTCTGGCAGTGTAGATGAGTGTCTAACCACCTCTCGCCATTCATAGTATGGTATCAAGCTCTTGTCAAGTTGCCCAATTGTGAACGAGTAGGGAAGACTTTGCCAGTTATCTGGATTATGAATATTGATTTGAGAAGAAGGTTTTTTTGTAATTAATTTATCATGCCAGACTGGAGACTGTGGCTCAGTTGGCTCGCCTTTTTCATTTGAAGTATAGCTTTCATAAAATTGCTCGTTAACAAAATATCCTCTTCTTTCTTTCGGTGTTATATAGCCATCAAACTCTAACTCTTTGTAAGCTGCTATGACTGTGTTTCTGGCCACCTTGAGAGCCTTTGCTAAATTTCGTGAGGACGGGAGTGGCTCATTAGAACCGATGAGACCATTAGTAATGGCATCAATTAGCTGCTGACGGATCTGCAGTTGAAGCGTCCTTGGTTTATCATGCCTCAAAGAAAAAAATTGATTCCACATTTCATCCATTTTGCTGGCCTATTAATAGTAAGTTTCCTGGTTCTATATATATGTTAAATCAGGACCAGTTAAATTTTATAATTCTTTTCTTAAAATTTGATTGTTTCTTTTAATTCTGCGTATAAATTTATTCTAGGAGGGAGAATGTCTAATACTTCAGTTGTCGAAAATGCAAAAGACCATGTCTGGCACCATCTTACTCAACACAAAGCTTTTGAATCTAATGATCCACTAGTTGTTTCAAATGCTAATGGAATGATTATAACGGATTCTAAAGGTGACGAATACCTGGACGCAACTTCAGGCGGAGTTTGGACAGTGAACCTAGGTTATGGAAGAGATGAAATGGTTAAGGTGGTCAGTGATCAAATTTCAAAGATTCCTTATTTTGCTGGTGCGTTTGGTAATGAACCGGCTTCAGAATATGCGCAAGAAATTACCTCGTTGATGCCTGGTATGAACAGAGTTTATTATTCTAATTCTGGCTCTGAAGCTAATGAAAAGGGCTATAAGATGGTTCGCCAACTGGCTCATTTTGATAATGACGGCAAGAAACATAAAATTATTTTTCGTGATCGTGATTATCATGGAACCACAATTGGCGCTATGAGCTCCTCTGCTCAAATTCAACGCAAAAAACAATATGGTCCATTTGCGCCAGGGTTTGTCGAAATGCCAAATTGTTGCTGTTACCGTTGCCCATTTGGTAAAAAATATGGAGAGTGTAATATAGAGTGCGCAACCGTACTTGAAGATATCATTGTTAAAGAGGGGCCAGATACTGTAGGCTCTGTTGTTCTAGAGCCAATTACTGCTGGTGGAGGTGTTATTCCTCCTGTCAAAGAATATTTCCCAATAATTCAATCTATATGTAAAAAATATAATGTCTTACTTCACATTGATGAGGTGGTTTGTGGACTCGGGAGAACTGGTAAATGGTTTGGTTATCAACACTTTGACGTGCAGCCTGATATTGTTACTACAGCAAAAGGCCTTGCGGCTGGTTATGCCGCTATTTCTGTTACGATTACTTCAGAAGAAATTTTTAATAGATTTAAGCAAGACCCTTCTAACCCTGATAGCTACTTCAGAGACATATCTACTTTTGGTGGGTGCACTGCTGGGCCCGCTGCAGCTCTTGAAGTTGTAAATATTATTAAAAGAGAAAATCTCCTTGAAAATGTTAAAAATATGGGTGATTATCTTAAAGACAAGTTGCATGCGCTCGAGGAAAAATATGACATCATTGGAGATGTAAGGGGAAAAGGTTTATTTTGTGGTGTTGAGCTCGTTAAGGACAGAAAAACAAAAGAGCCCGTTCATGAGAGCGTAGCAATGGCCATTGCTGGACATTGTTTAAAAAATAAAGTTATGATTGGTAGAACCAATCGAAGCTTTGAATACAATAACAATGTGCTCTTGTTCAGTCCAGCTTTTATCTGTTCAAAGAACGAAATTGATCAAATTGTAGACGCTGTTGATAACGCAATTGCTGCGAATATTTAATAGTTTTTTTTAATAAACATATAGGATTTAAAATGATTATTGGTGTCCCAAAAGAAATTAAAAATCATGAGTATAGAGTTGGTCTTACACCTAGAAGTGTTAAGGAATTTATTAACCATGGTCACAAAGTTTTAGTTCAAACTAATGCTGGTGTTGGAATCGGTGCTTCAGATCAGGAGTATGCTGATACAGGTGCTGAGATTATTGCAACTGCCAAAGAGGTGTTTGATGAAGCAGAAATGATTGTCAAGGTCAAAGAACCTCAGGCGGAAGAAATTGCCATGCTTAGAGAAGGACAAATACTCTACACTTATCTTCATCTTGCGCCAGACCCTGAGCAAACTAAAGGGCTTGTTGAAAGTGGAGCAATCTGTGTTGCCTATGAGACAGTAACCTCTCCAAGAGGTGGCCTGCCATTACTGGCACCAATGTCAAAGGTTGCGGGCAGAATGGCTGTCCAAGCCGGTGCCCACTTTTTAGAGCATCCAAATGGCGGAATGGGTGCACTTCTTGGTGGTGTCCCAGGAGTTGATCCACTCAAGGTAGTGATACTTGGTGGTGGAGTTGTTGGAGCTCATGCAGCACATATGGCTGTTGGTATGGGTGCTGATGTTTGGGTACTGGATAATAATCCTGATACTTTGGAGCAGCATTGGCAGCAATTTGGTAGAAGCACAAATACTGTGTTCTCAACTAAAAGTTCGGTAGAAGAGTATGTGCTCCAAGCCGACCTGGTTATTGGTGGGGTGCTGATTCCTGGAGCTGAAGCTCCAAAACTGGTCTCTAAAGAAATGATAAAAGCTATGAAACCTGGATCTGTGATTGTAGATGTTGCAATTGACCAAGGCGGCTGTTTTGAAACTTCTAAGGCCACAACTCATGCAGAACCAACATACATAGTTGACGATGTAGTGCACTATTGTGTTGCTAATATGCCTGGAGGCGTTCCAAAAACATCTACTTATGCTCTGAACAATGTCACCTTGCCGTTCGGGCTGAGTATTGCGAATAAAGGAGTAAAACAGGCTCTATTGGATGATGAGCACCTAAGAGCTGGATTAAACGTTCACAGTGGAAACGTAACTTGTTTAGAGGTTGCACAGGATTTGGGATATGATTATGTTCCTGCTTTGGATATATTAAATAAATAATAATAGGGGAGTAAAAAAAATGGCAAAAATGACTTCGAGTGAAGCCTTTGTTGAAACTATGGTAGCGAATGAAGTTACAGATATTTTCGGTATTATGGGCTCAGCATTTATGGATGCAATGGATATCTTTGAACCCGCAGGAATAAGATTTATTCCAGTTGTTCATGAGCAGGGAGCTGCTCACATGGCTGATGGATACTCAAGGGTTAGTGGTAGGCATGGTGTTGTAATTGGGCAAAATGGTCCAGGAATATCAAATTGCGTTACTGCGATTGCTGCTGCTTATTGGGCTCATAGCCCCGTTGTTATTGTAACTCCTGAAGCTGGAACAATGGGTATGGGATTGGGAGGATTTCAAGAAGCGAATCAACTTCCTATGTTCCAAGAGTTTACTAAATATCAGGGACATGTTGTGAATCCAATGAGAATGGCGGAATTTACTGGCCGTTGTTTTGATAGAGCTATGAGTGAAATGGCCCCAACACAACTAAATATACCTAGAGATTATTTCTATGCAGATGGAGAATTCACTATTCCTACACCTCGACGTATAGATCGAGGATCTGGAGGAGAGGATACTCTCAACGAAGCAGTTGCATTGATTGCAAAAGCAAAGTTTCCAGTTATTGTATCTGGCGGTGGTGTTGTTATGGCAGATGGCGTAGATGAGTGTGCAGCCTTAGCTGAGCGTCTTGGCGCTCCTGTAGTGAATAGCTACTTGCATAATGATTCTTTCCCAGCTAGTCATGATTTGTGGTGTGGTCCACTGGGTTATCAAGGCTCAAAAGCTGCAATGAAGCTTATTTCTAAGGCTGATGTAGTTATTGCGTTAGGAACTAGATTAGGCCCGTTTGGGACCCTGCCTCAGCATGGAATGGACTACTGGCCAAAAGATGCTCAGATTATTCAAATTGATGCTGACCACAAAATGCTTGGCTTAGTTAAACCAATTAATGTTGGTATCTGTGGTGATGCAAAAGCAGTGGCATCAGTTTTATGTCAAAAATTAGACTCTGAATCACTTAATTGTGATTCTACAAAAGCTGATAGAGCAAAAACGATTGCAGATGAAAAAGCGGCCTGGGAATTAGAATTGGATGAATGGATTCATGAGACTGATTCCTACAGCATGGATATGATTGCAAATAAGGAAGAGGGTTGGCTTCATCCTAGACAGGTTTTAAGAGAACTTGAAAAAGCAATGCCTGAAGATGTAATGGTTTCAACTGATATTGGAAATATTAACTCTGTTGCAAATAGTTATTTGCGCTTTGAAAAGCCTCGAAGTTTTTTTGCAGCAATGAGCTTTGGAAATTGTGGCTATGCATTTCCAACAATTATTGGCGCGAAAGCAGCTGCCCAACATAGGCCTGCAGTTTCTTATGCTGGTGATGGTGCATGGGCCATGAGTATGGTTGAAACGATGACTTGCGTACGTCATGATATCCCTGTGACAGCGGTAGTTTTTCATAATCGTCATTGGGGAGCAGAAAAGAAGAATCAAGTTGATTTTTATGACAGAAGATTTGTAGCAGCTGAACTAACTGACCAACATTTTGTCAATATAGCTGAATCGATGGGTGCTGAAGGAATCCGTGTTGATAAGCTTGAAGATGTTGGGCCAGCACTCAAAAAAGCAATCGATATGCAAATGAATGAGAGAAAGACAACAATTATCGAAATTATGTGCTCTAGAGAGCTGGGAGACCCGTTCAGAAAAGATGCTCTAAGCAAACCAATTAGACATTTAGAAAAGTACAAAGATTACGGCGAAAAATCTCCTCATCGTTAAGTATTAACTTTTAAACCTTTAGAGTGGTATATTATGCTGCTCTAGAGGTTTCTTATAGCTTAACTATGAATGAAAATCTAATAAAGCCTAGCGATATAATTGATTATTGGTTTTCTGAAAAAAGCAAGCAGTTCTGGTTTGCTTCAACTCCAACAATAGACAAAGAGATTAAATCCAGATTTGAGAAAGTTTGGGAACAGGCCTCATCTGGTGATTTCGGCTCATGGAGAGAGACAGCTGAAGGCTCAGTTGCCCTCATCATAATTCTTGATCAGTTTCCTCTCAATATGTTTAGATCTGAAGCTAAAGGCTTTTCAACTGAAGGTATGGCCATTGAGGTTGCACTAAACGCGATAAATAATGGGTTTGATGAGGAATTAGATAATGAAATGCTTCTTTTCCTCTTTATGCCATTAATGCACAGTGAAAATTTAGACCATCAAAATCTCCAAGTCTATCTTTTTGAAAAGTACAACTTTAACCTTGAGTTTTCAAAGCATCATAGAGACCTTGTTAAAAAATTTGGTCGCTTTCCTCATAGAAATGAAATCTTAGGTCGCATGAGCACTATGGAAGAATTAGATTATCTTCTTTCTGATAATGCATTTAAAGGTTAGTGGTAGTTTTTTACTAAGCAGAAAGTAATGCGTCAATGCCTGCTTGAGCCACGACTATATCCTGGTCTGCACTCCCAGAACTGCAACCAATCCCCCCAACAATCTGACCATCAACAAAAAGCGGCAAACCACCACCAACGACACAAAAACGACCTTGATGTGAAGTTTGGATGCCAAATGCTGGTCCATGATTGATAACAGATTTACCATAATCTAAAGTTGCTTTTCTAGCTGCTGCAGCGGTAAATGCCTTATCAATAGAAACATTAATGCTTGTAATTTTTGCATTATCCATTCTTGTAAATAACATGAGGTGACCACCGTCATCGACTATAGCGATATCCATATCTATACCTATTTCAATTGCTTTATTGATTGCGCTATCCATCATTTTAGTTGTATCTTCAAGTGTAAGCTTTAGTACCTTTTTCATATTTTAACCTTCGGAATGGCCATTGCACTTTGCTGTAACTTCAGTTTGACTAGCTCATAGATAATATGACTCATAAAAACCCCTTAATATTTATCAATAATAGTAATATAACTAAATTTTTAAGGAGTGGATTTAGAAAATATCAAAGCTGATTTAGGTCAAATCAACTGACAAACTATTGCGTTTTAATACTTAGTTTAAGGGAATGCCTGAAGGAGATCGAAATGACGTATATCAAGAAAATTTACAATTTATCTACGTAATTTGATTAGCCTCAAGAAATTTTCGTCGGTATTTGATGAGAATGTCTTCAGTGTAACCATTTGCCTGATCTGTCCCTTCAAATACTAGAGCTGTAGAGGCTTTAAATGCGTAGCAATCGTATTTAGGAGCCATTGGAATATAGTTAGGGTCATGCTTGTTTTGTTGATCCACTATAAGAGCCATTTCTTTAAAGGCTTGAATGACTTGCTTCTCAGAACAGATCTCGTGGTGCAGCCAGTTAGCCATATGCTGCGAGGAAATTCTTAATGTTGCTCTGTCTTCCATGAGTCCAACATGGTTTATATCTTGAACTTTAGAGCAACCAACTCCATGGTTAATCCATCTAACAACGTAACCCAAAATACTTTGAGCATTGTTATTTATTTCATTAATAATTTTTTCCTCAGACAATTGATCGGCTAGTTTCAAAAAAGGAATTACAAGCAGGTCATCTTGATTAGGCTTTTGGTTTTTAGATAATATTTTTTGTTGCTGACTCATAACATCAAATCGATGATAATGAGTGGCATGTAAAGTTGCTGCAGTTGGAGAGGGTACCCAAGAGCAGCTTGCACCAGCCTCTAGATGCACCATCTTGTTATCTAGCATCTCTCTCATTTGGTCGGGTTGTGCCCACATTCCTTTGCCTATCTGGGCTTTCTTGTAAAGTCCGCATTCCAGTCCAACACTGACATTGTTTTCCTCATAAGCAGAAAACCAGTCCTCTTCCTTAATAAGGTTTTTACAACGCATTGCTCCGGCCATCATCGATGTATGAATTTCATCACCAGTTCTGTCAAGGAAGCCAGTATTAATAAAAATACACCGACTTCTTGCTTCATAAATACAAGCTTTTAGATTTAGAGTAGTTCTTCTCTCTTCATCCATAATTCCAATCTTCAGAGTGTTCTTTTTGATTGAAAGCGCATTTTCGACTGATTCAAATAAATCTATTGTAAATTTGACCTCGTCTGGACCATGAAGCTTTGGTTTTACAATGTAAACACTTCCTTTTTTTGAGTTTATCTTGAGTTTCAAGTCATGAAGTGCAATCAGTGAGGTAACCATTGCATCCATAATGCCTTCAGGTATAGATGAGTTGTCAAGATTTCTAACCATTCTTGTTCTCATATGTATTCCAACGTTGCGAACAAGAGTTAAGCTAGTTCCAGGAAGAGTATGTTCTTCACCATTTGTATCAATATACTTTTTGTCTTTGTTTAGTGATCTACTGATTGTATGTCCATTTTTTGTGAAAGTTGAGTTTAAATCACGCTTCATAAGACCTAAATAATTCCTGTAGCCATGGATTTTCTCCTCATCAGAAACAGTCGCGGCAGAATCCTCAAAATCAACAATCGTTGTGACAGCAGACTCAAGAATGACATCAAAAATTCCACTTTTGTGAAGACTTCTCTCTTGGTCACAAACTATCTCCAGATGGAGATTGTTATTCTTTAGTAATATGTTTCCACTTTCAGTAAGACCAATGTACTGATCAGGATCGATTAAGGTTGCTAGCTCACCATCATCAAGATTAAAAATTAAAGTCCCAGAGTACTTCACTTGGGAAGTAATTTGTCTATATGAGGCGCCTTTAAGGGGTGCTATTTCATCAAGAAATTCACATGCAAGTTCTGCAGTTCGGTTTACACGCTGGAGGTTATGCGCAAAAGAGGTTGTCATACTTCCCCTATTAGGAATTACGTTGGTTCCATACAGACAGTCAAAAAGACTACCCCATCTTGCATTAACTGCATTTAATACAAATCTTTGGTTAGTTATAGGAACAACAAGCTGAGGTCCTGAAACCTGTGAAATCTCATCATCAACCTCTTCAACATCAATATTGAATTCACCAGGATTTGAGGTAATATAGCCTATGTCTTCAAGAAAGCTTTTGTATTTTTTTTGGTCAATCCTTTTGTTGTTTCGATGCCAGTCATTAATCTTGGATTGCAACTCACTTCTCTTCTCCAAAAGAATCTTATTTTCATCTTGGTAGTTAGCTAGAATGTTTGATAATGATTGGAAGAATTCTATAGCAGAAATGTCCAGCCCAACACAAACCTCTTGATCAATAAAATCATAAAATTTATTATTAACTTTTATGTCATTAATTACTTGATGTTCAGTACTCATTAATCTGCCTTATGTTCCAATACAATAACCCCATCTTCGTCAGCATAAAGATAGTTTCCAGAGATGAATTTTACATTTGAAAAAGTTACATCTATATCTCTTTTTCCAGCTCCTTTTTTAATACTTTTTCTAGGGCATGTTCCAAGAGCACGAATACCAATATCCATAGAGTTGATTTCTGCTGAGTCTCTAATTGGTCCATTAATAATAATTCCTTCCCAGTTATTCTTTATTGCATCTGAGGCTCTTTTATCTCCCATCATTGCGCACTTTAAAGATGCCCCTGCATCAATAACCAGAACACAT
>Ga0228676_1000112_pt1 | contig 21718 bp, 8 predicted proteins | sample 48D_rmetaG_FD_182782 | JGI IMG/M metagenome (GOLD analysis project Ga0228676, IMG submission 182782) | Seawater microbial communities from Monterey Bay, California, United States - 48D_r | ecosystem: Environmental > Aquatic > Marine > Coastal | place: USA: California | collected 2016-11-02
TATTATTGTAATTATAGAATTGAGTACCTCTAACATCAGAACTAAATACTGCTCTACTTGAGATTGCTGCTCTAAATGAACCATTATTGATAATCAATAAACCATGGTCATTTAAGTTGTTAGCTCCACCTAATGAACCTGCGTTTGGATGAGACCAATATAAACCATATGCGTTATTTGTAGCATTACCATCTTGTGCGATAGAATACTGGTCATCCATATTAAAGATAGTTTGTAATCTTGTAGATGTATATGTACCAGTGATACCAATACCATAATTAGTCATTCTTATAGTATCGTATATTTCAATTTCGTTTACTCTTGATGTACCATTCGGATTTAGATATCTTGATGTAGTATCTTTATCATAGAATATAGATGCTCTAACATCACCCTGTCTTAATTCAGTACCACCATTAATGTACATCATCTTGTTGGTATAGAATGAACCTCTATCGGTGTACATATGAAGATGTGAAGTATTCATTGCTCCAAAATCAACATATCCACTATTTGATTGTATTCTTAATGCGTTACTATCACCACCTTCAATGTATGGATATCTTTGGTCAGTTAAGTTATGAACATATGAAGCATTATTAGTATAACTACCATGTAATCTTAATCTACCAAGACTCTGCTCTGATTTGTAAAGTTTTAATCCACAATAATGAGTTACACCCACATTTGATGAATAATTAAAAAGAAGTACTGGTCTAGCGTATTGAGCATCTGCATGGAATCCTGTACCTTTTATTTTTCCAGTTACTTTATACCAACCATTTGTATTAGAGTTAGTATCAAATTGATTTCCACCAGAACCCCAATATCTTTTAGAGTTACCATATGATGATTTATTTCTATCATACATTGTCCAACCCATATATAATCTTTGGTTGCTATCACCACCATCAATTACTTTAACCCAAACTTCAAAAGTATATTGAGATTCTTTATCAATCTTAATATATCTACCATCATCAAATCCTAAATAACCAGTAACTTTAAATGCTCCTTCTGCCGGTGCAGTACTATCATCTACTTTAGTTACCTTAGTTGATGTTGTACCAAGTTGTGCTCTTACTTCAGCATCAGTCATTGAATCAGTAATATTGTAGAATGAACCATTCTCAATATTTGCTACATAATTTTCAAGATTACCACCAGTAAGAACGTTGTATCCACCAACAGTTAATCCGTTAAATACAGAAGTTCCAGCAGGATTTGCGTAATAGTTTGTATCATTTCTATCATACATTATAGGAACATCAAGTCTAGAATTAATCAGAACTTGTCCATCTCCTCTAATGATTTGATTCCATGTACCACCTAAACCACCATCTCTGAATGAAATATCTTCACCACCTGATGTTGCTATAATTAAATGAGCATCGTTTGTATCAGTTGCTTGAAGATATCCTCTTTGATTTCCAGCTGATGTGTATAAATAAATTGGTGCTCCACTTTCTAATCTTAACTGATTATTAATTTCAGTACGATACATTTGTGTAGTACCATCTCCATGAAAGTAATATCCACTATTATTTGAATCATAGAAAATAGGTGCTCTGGATGATGCGGATGACCAACTATTACCTGATGTATCTACTCTGAATCTAAATGTAGTACCTTGAGTAAATTGTAAATTACCCGATGAATTACTCATATTATCAGGAGATTCATAGATTCTCCAATCATTACCATTTAACCATTGGATACCTTCACTAGCACCAGGATCATTTATTGTAATATGATTAACATTACTTAAAGTACCATTATTCATATTGATATTCAACATCGAAGATGTTCCAGCTGGGTCTACATATCTTCCCGTATTATTTGTATCATAAAAGATTGGTGCACGAACACTATCATTAAATTGTCCTAAACCAGCAGCTGAGATACTAGCAGCATTACCACTACCCACTCTTCTGAATATCCAACCTCTATTAGAAGTGTTACTCATTGTAAAGTATGTAGCCCAATCACCAGTTACACCACCATGTGTTCCTAAACTTGTACCTGTGAATAAAATACCATAAGTAGGTTCACCTGCTGAATATCCTCCATATAAAGATATACCATCTCTTGTTCCACTACTACTATTGTTTATACCAAAGTGATTAACATTGAGATTATTTAAATTTGATGTAGATGCGAAATCACCATAATATCCAGTATCATTTACATCATTAAATCTACTAGCCCAAAATTCACCAGTTGAATAAAGAATTTTATTATTTCTTACTCTTAGGTAAGTACCATCGGTCATATACCAACCACCACCCCATCCGAATCCAAGTTCTTCATCTTTAAGGAATGTTGATGTACCTCTACCAATTACAATAGCATCGTTATTATTTTTTAACTGAATTGAACCATCGATATGTAGTACATTATTAGTATTTGAACCTACTATTGGAGTATTATCGTTTATAGTATATGTTGGTGATGCATCTCCAACAATTAATTGTCCTTCAGTATATGTTTGAGTACTCGAATCCCCTAATTCTACTTTATCTGGGTCAGTACCTTCATCCATTCTTATGATATTTCTACCACCAGCTACTAATTGTAAATCATCTCCTCTAAATCTAACATAAGTGTTATCATCACCATTATGTCTAATATATTCGTTTACTCTTAACTGAGAGAATACTACTGAATCGGATGTACGAACATTTTGATTCATTGCGTACAATTCGTTTGCACCATGACCAGTATTTACAGTTGCGAATGTTACTGCGTCAGTTGTACGAACATTTTGATTCATTAGATAAACCTCAGTTGTACCTTGTCCAGTGTTGATATTTGCAGCAGTTATTGTACCATTAAAGTCTACTTGGCTATTTGCATAAGAATAGCTAAATACTTCTGTATTTGTTCCGGCTTCCCTTCTAAAGAAAGTAATTCGGTCAGAACCCTCACCACTAATAAATGCAGGTGAATTATCTCCATTATAAGAAATACCACCACCATATGTTGCAGATTGTCCTACATAAAGATAACCTGTACCTTGACCACTACCATAAGCCTCAAATCCAGCACGATATGAATCTCCTGCTAGTACTTGAATAGCAGTATTTGATTGTTTAGATGTAGTTCCTGCTACAATATTTCCAAGAGCCTCTAAATGAGAATCAGCAATCCAACTATCTCTACTTTCATTCCAAATAAATTGTTTAGTTGCTGATGAACCTCTTAAAACTTCAATACCAGCATTCTCCGATGGAGTACCTGATGTAAAGTTTGAATTAAGAGTAATAATATTATCTGCTAACTGAATAGTTTCGGTATTCACAATTGTTTGAGTACCTGTTACATTCAGATTACCTGTTATGTTTAGAGTTGTTCCATCAAAAGTAAGATTACTTTCAACAGTTCCGTTTGGTGCTGAGCCATTAAGTGTAATTACACCATTATTAGTAGTACCAGTTAATGCTAATAAACCAGAAGAACCTCCACTACCAGAAGTACCACTAGAACCAGAAGAACCTGATGTTCCTCCAGAACCACTTGTACCCCCAGAACCACTTGTTCCTCCAGAGCCGGATGTACCTCCACTACCTGAAGTTCCACTACTTCCACTTGAACCAGATGTACCACCACTACCAGCAGTACCAGATGAACCAGAAGAACCTGATGTTCCTCCACTTCCCCCAGTTCCAGAAGTTCCACTACTTCCAGCTGAACCACTCGTTCCTCCACTACCTGATGTACCAGATGAACCAGATGAACCTCCACTTCCTGATGTTCCACCACTTCCACTTGTTCCACTTGAACCAGAAGAACCTGATGTTCCATCATCTCCATCTACACCTTGTTCTCCATCAGCACCAGTTGCTCCACTTGTACCTGATGAACCTCCACTACCTGCAGTACCTGATGAACCACCACTACCACTTGTTCCAGAACTTCCACTTGAACCCGATGAACCAGAAGAACCTGATGTTCCTCCACTACCACTCGTTCCACTTGAACCCGATGAACCAGATGTACCCGGCGTACCACCCTCACCAGCAGCACCATCTCTACCAGATGTACCACTACTTCCAGATGTACCAGATGAACCAGATGAACCCGATGTTCCATCTTCACCAGATGTACCACTTGAGCCGGATGAACCAGATGAACCACTTGAACCAGAAGTTCCTCCACTACCAGAAGTACCAGGTGTACCACCTTCACCAGCAGCACCATCTTCACCTGAAGAACCAGATGAACCAGATGTACCACTTGAACCAGAAGTTCCTCCACTTCCTGATGTACCATCAGTACCATCTACACCAGATGTACCATCATCACCATCAGCACCATCAACACCATCAGCTCCATCGTTACCTGATGAACCAGATGAACCACTTGAACCAGAGGTTCCACCAGAACCACTACTTCCTCCACTTCCGCTTGTTCCACCACTTCCGCTTGTTCCTCCAGAACCAGAAGTTCCACCACTTCCACTTGTTCCACCACTTCCAGATGTACCAGAAGAACCTGATGTTCCACCAGAACCACTTGTTCCACCAGAACCACTTGTTCCACCACTACCTGAGGTTCCTTCAGAACCATCAGTACCAGAACTACCACCAGAACCACTTGTCCCTCCAGAACCAGAAGTACCTGAAGAACCAGAAGTTCCTCCAGTTCCAGCAGTTCCACTTTAACCTGAAGAACCAGATGTACCTCCACTACCGGAAGTACCACTTGTACCCGATGTACCAGCAGTACCAGCTGCAGGTTCCCATCCACCAGCAGTATAACGATAAATGTTAGTATCTGAAGTGTTATAATATAATTGTCCAACTACACCACCAGAAGGTGCTGAATTAAAGACTGGAATTACTACCGAATCTTTAATTAATACTGAACCTGTAAATTGGTGTGTATCGGTTGATTCATCACCAAACACATTCGAACCCGATGCGTAAATTACTGATGATGAAATAAATGTTGTTAATAATTCTTGAGAAGTTATTCTTCCCGCTACTGATAAATTATTACCAATAGTTAAATTGTTTTGTATATCTGCTGAACCTGTTACTGTTAAATCGGTTCCTACTTGTGCAGTTGCTTTGAATATACTACTACCAGTTACGATAAGATAATCCCTTACAGTTACACCAGCTTCTACTCTTAAACCACCATCAGGTGAAATTATAGCTTCTACTGAACCTGATTTTAATCTATCTATATCACCTAATGCATCAGCTGGGATGTTGTATAATCCACCACCATCACCTCTATATATCGATGCTGACATTTCACCTTCAATATCAATATCTCCAGTTGATGTTACATTACCATCTATGTTTGTAGGTACATTTACTTCGAATGAAGTACCATTTAAAACTGATGCGGTTGCTGAACCTTCAGCTATTCTACCAATATCACCAGTAAGTGCAGTAGTTGGAATACTTTCTAATTGAGAACCATCTCCTTTGAATGAACCAGTAAAAGAACCAGTAAATGATGATGCAGTTATTCCGCTTTCAACATTCAAAGACGTATTAATATCAACCGATGAGGTTGATATGTTTAATTGTTCTACACCTTGAACATCAATCGAAAGTAAACTTTGACTGACCTGATTGATTCCGTTTGGGTTCTTTCCTCCGTATTCCATTAACCTCTATTTATGATATCTCTAATACTGATAAAATAACATCTGCTGAATTATCAACATTTGATGTTACAGTTATCGAATCACTTGCTTCTAAAACTACTTTTTGGTCACCACCAACTAAAACTGCCGATGAACCATTTGGTATAACTGCTCCTTTTACTAAATATTTAGTAACTCCAGCAGAACTATCAGTTATTTGTACATCTACATAAATATTTGTAGATATAATATTAGCTACATTTACACCAATAACAGTAGTTGCTGTAGCAGCTGGTGTTGTGTAAACACCTAAACCACCTGTTCCTGCAGGTCCTTTTATACTATTTTTAAATACATTTGCCATATCTTTATCCTAATGCTATTGAAAATGCCAACGCAGAATCTAATACATCTACACCTTCAACTGTAAATGCGTTTCCATTTGTTACATTTATTGAACCACTTATTTGAACTGAACCACTATTGATGATATTTATTCCACCATCAGTATTTTCCGTACCAACATTTAATGTCTGTCTAACAACTAAATCCGTAAATTCAGCTTGTTGAACAGTAATATCTCCAATAAATGAACCACTAAGTGAACCAGTAAACGAACCAGTAAACGAACCACTCAAATCAGCATATGCCGATGGAGCTTGTGTAATCGAACCGGAAAAACTGGGTTGGTCTATTCTCATGTGATAATTACCTTTTCTTTGATATAAATATTAAATAAATATCTTTTAACTTCTAAGAAGGTTTGTTTGGCCAAGTAATATCGTATGGGTCTGATTGTGTTGTTACATCTCTTAGTGATTGTCTGTAAGTTTGCCAATCGGTTAGTGATGAACCTGTTATTGGTGAATCTTGAAATTGTGTCCAATCTGACTCCGATAATAAAGTATTTCTCGTACTTCTTATTTCTGACCATTTGATTTCCTTTCTTTTGTTTATTGTTTCAGTATCCGCATCAGTTATTTCATATGTTTGTATATAAACCGAACCAGATAAAGTAGGTGTAACTTCAGTTACATCCTTTGTATCATCAGTATCGTACCCACTACTTTTCAACTCAACTGGATATACATTGTATGATTGTAATAAATCATTACTTATCGTTGTTGGAAAACTAATGGTAGGATTCTCATTCTTTAATATTTGAATGGAATATGGATAAATTATTGTTGAACCTGAAACTTTTAAGTACATATCTTTTTATTTAAATGTTGCTGGTATTGAACCAAAATTAGTTAAACCACTACAAAAAGCAAAACAATCAGTACCAATTGGATTTGATGTTCTTTCAAAAATCTCATCACCATTTGAATCAGTTGGAGTTACACCAGTTAATAAGTTTGATGTAGTTGCCATATTAAATGCATTTGCAAAAGTAGTAACTTGTTGGTTATTAGTAAAAAACTGACTTGGAATTCCAGCCACCTTTCTACAGTTTCTAAATACTGATTCAAAGTTTACTACTAATGCGTTATTATCAAACAAATTTGTTGGTATTGTTGTTAAATTTAACAATGCGTTAAATGTACCCGAAAATGATGTTACATTTGTATTGTTATCAAACAAACCAGATGGTATTGCTGTTAATCCTTGACAAAATACGAATGTGTTAACGAATGAAGTTACATTTGTTGAATAATCAAATAAACCATTGGGTATTATTGTAATACCAGTTTGTCTAAATGTAGAGTTAAATCTTAATACAGTATTTAATCCATCATTTAATGTTGCGTTATTAGAACCATCCGCTGGTATAGTTGTTAAATTAATACATCCATAAAAATCAATTTCTTCAAACTGAACTACTCCCCAATCATCAACTGATTTGTATAAGTTTTTGTATGATGTGTTATTACCAACACTAAAACCCGGACAATATCCACTAACTATAATTTGATAACTACCAGCAGTTGAATATGTATGAAATCTATCAGATGATGTTGTTGATGTAATTATAGAATCACTACTACCATCACCCCAACTTACTGTTATATTAGGTTGTTTTCCACCTGGCGCAGTAATAGGTAACTCAAATTGAGTATTTGTTGATGTTGTTTGTATTGTAAATTTAAAAGGTCTCACTTGTCCTGCTTCTATTGATAATAATCTTCTTGCTATACTCATAATTCATAACTCATTAACTTATGTTGTTGGCACTTAGGAATCCATAATAAGTACTCCCCCCATCATAAGTATAGAATACTAATATATCTTTTCCACCAGCCGTTAGTGTTGGTGCTGCTCCATTTGCCCATTGTATTGATGCTGGCCAACTTACAGTTGCCGTACCACCACTACTATCCTCTAACAATAATGTAAATCCAATTGCATGAGGGGCTGATGGTGCGTTTGAAAGAGCGATTGTTATACTACCTATTCTATCAATTCTAAAATTATTAGCCGTTGATAAATCTATCGTTGTACCACCAGTTGAATTTCCTATGTTATTATAATTCTCGTGGAACCTTGTAGAGAATGTTGTAGCTCCCAGAAAATCACCATCTACATCTAATTCACCACTTATTTGTACATTTCCAGTTACATCTAAATCAGCTCCATCAAATGTTAGGTTTGATTGTGCAGTTCCAGTTCCATCACCATCCATAGTAAGAACTCTATCTGCTCCATCATTTGCTACATTTAATAATCCACTTGAACCAGAAGAACCTGATGAACCCGATGAACCAGTTTCACCTGATGTACCAGAACTTCCACTTGTTCCACTTACACCACTACTACCACTACTTCCAAATAAAGTACCATCTAAACCAGATGTACCCGATGAACCATTTGAACCACCTACACCGGATGTTCCACTACTTCCACTCGAACCAGATGTTCCAGATGAACCCGATGAGCCAAATAAAGTACCATCTTGTCCAGAAGTACCAGCGGTTCCACTTGAACCACTTGAACCAGAAGAACCTGCAGTTCCTGTTGAACCACTACTTCCAGATGTACCAGATGAACCTGATGAACCGAATAAAGTACCATCTAAACCAGATGTTCCAGCAGTTCCACTTACACCACTTGAACCAGCAGTACCAGTTGAACCACTACTTCCGCTCGTACCACTACTACCACTACTTCCAAATAAAGTACCATCTTGACCTGATGTACCACTTACACCACTCGTACCAGCAGAACCACTTACACCACTCGTACCAGATGAACCTGTTTGACCCGAAGTACCATCAGAACCACTTGTACCAGAACTTCCGAAGAATGTACCATCTAATCCAGATGTACCTGAAGTACCAGAAGTTCCACTTAAACCACTCGTACCTGATGAACCACTCGTTCCATTAGTACCAGATGTACCACTACTTCCAAAGAATGTTCCATCTTGTCCAGAAGTACCACCAGTACCAGAAGAACCACCTGTTCCAGTAGTTCCTGAAGAACCACTTTGACCACTCGTACCATCAGTACCTAATCCACTTGTTCCAGATGTACCATCAGTACCAGAACTACCACTACTACCAAAGAAAGTTCCATCAACACCAGACGTACCAGAAGTTCCGCTTGAACCAGATGTTCCAGATGTTCCAGCTCCAGATGTACCAGAAGTACCTGTTGTACCACTACTACCAAAGAATGTTCCATCCTGCCCACTTGTTCCACTTGTTCCAGAAGAACCCGAAGTTCCACTCGTTCCAGCTCCAGAAGTACCTGAGGTTCCAGTTTCACCAGAAGTACCACTACTTCCGAAGAATGTTCCATCAACACCTGAAGTTCCAGATGTACCAGAAGAACCTAATCCACTTGTACCAGATGTACCAGTTTCACCTGATGTACCCGATGTACCACTACTACCGAAGAAAGTTCCATCTTGTCCGCTTGTTCCACTTGTTCCACTTGTTCCAGAACTTCCTGCTGAACCTGAAGTTCCAGCAGAACCACTACTTCCACTACTTCCGCTTGTACCACTCGTACCAGAACTTCCGAAGAAAGTTCCATCTCTACCAGTTGTACCTGATGTACCATCAGTACCATCTACACCATTAATACCAGATGAACCAGCAGTACCAGTTGAACCACTCGTTCCAGACGAACCTGATGAACCAAAGAACGTACCATCTTGTCCACTACTACCAGAACTACCACTTGTACCATCTTCACCATCTTCACCAGTTGTTCCAGAAGAGCCCGAAGTTCCACTTGAACCTGATGTACCATTAGTACCACTTGTACCACTACTACCACTACTTCCTTCTGCTGATGTACCTGATGTACCAGTTGTACCACTTGTTCCTGCTGAACCACTACTTCCGCTTGTTCCTGATGTACCACTACTTCCTTCCGCTGATGTACCAGACGAACCTGATGTTCCACTTGTTCCAGAAGTTCCACTACTTCCACTTGTTCCAGATGTACCAGCAGTTCCACTACTTCCTTCAGCTGATGTACCACTTGTTCCAGTTGTTCCAGATGAACCTGAAGTTCCACTACTTCCACTTGTTCCAGAAGTACCACTACTTCCCTCTGCGGATGTACCTGATGTACCCGCTGAACCACTTGTTCCTGCTGAACCTGAAGTTCCATTTGTACCACTTGTTCCAGAAGTTCCACTCGTTCCAGTTGAACCTGATGTTCCACTTGTCCCAGAAGAACCCGAAGTTCCGCTTGAACCTGAAGTTCCGTTTGTACCACTTGTTCCAGAAGTACCCGATGAACCAGAAGTTCCAGATGAACCTGAGGTTCCAGTTGTTCCACTCGAACCAGAAGTACCAGCGGTTCCACCACTACCAGACGTACCACTTGTTCCAGAAGTTCCGCTTGTTCCACTTGTTCCACTTGTGCCCGAAGTACCACTACTTCCACTTGTACCAGATGAACCTGATGTTCCGTTTGTACCAGAAGTACCCGAAGTACCAGCTGAACCACTACTACCTCTTTCTCCACTTGTTCCGCTTGTACCAGAAGTTCCACTTGTACCATTTGTACCAGTTGAACCACTACTACCACTACTACCACTCGTACCAGAAGTACCAGCTGAACCTGATGAACCTTCTTCACCATCTGCTCCACTTGTTCCACTTGAACCAGAAGAACCACTGCTTCCGCTTGAACCAGAACTACCCGAAGAACCACTACTTCCACTTGTTCCAGATGTACCACTCGTTCCAGAAGAACCCGATGTACCAGAAGAACCACTACTTCCACTACTTCCACTTGAACCAGAAGAACCTGATGTACCTCCACTACCAGAAGAACCACTACTTCCGCTTGTTCCAGAAGAACCTGAAGTTCCGCTTGAACCAGATGAACCAGAAGAACCTGATGAACCTCCAGTTCCAGATGAACCAGAAGAACCTGATGTTCCAGAAGTTCCAGAAGTTCCGTACTTATCTACTATTTGAATAGTACCAATCATTGAGGAGTGTGAAGCACATTGATAAACTATACTATCAGGTGCATCCTCCGGTACTCTATATTTTACTAATACTGATGTTGAATGATTTCCATTTGTTGGGTCATTGTTTGTTGTGCCCGGAACTGTGTTTGTATTTCCATCTGATAATCTTAGTGCAAATGGATGAGATGAAGCAACATCACTTACATCGAAATAGAAAAGTTCTCCCCTTACTAATGTAATTGTTGGGAAATCTCCAGTATATCCAGAAAAACTATAAGCAAATCCAGCATTTTCTACAACAAATAATCTTCCACCTTCTCTACCAGATGAACCCGATGTTCCACTTGTTCCAGAAGTTCCACCACTACCTGATGAACCGGATGTTCCACTCGTTCCACTCGTTCCAGAAGAACCTGAAGAACCTGAAGAACCAGCTGAACCAGATGTTCCAGACGTTCCACTTGAACCAGAAGAACCTCCACTACCAGATGTACCACTTGAACCACTACTTCCACTCGTACCACTACTTCCGCTTGTACCAGATGTTCCACTACTTCCACTCGTACCAGATGTACCAGCTGAACCTGATGAACCAGATGTACCTGAAGTTCCACTCGTTCCAGTTGTACCGCTTGTTCCACTACTTCCAGAAGTCCCAGATGAACCTGAAGTTCCACTCGTTCCACTCGTTCCAGCTGAACCAGATGAACCACTTGTACCAGAAGTACCTGATGTACCTGCTGAACCACTACTTCCAGATGAACCACCAGTCCCAGAAGTACCACCAGTTCCAGAAGTACCACTAACTGCAGTTACATCTCTTTTTTCTATTCTATTTGTAGTTTCATTTATTACTAATACTGTATCTGAACTACCTGTTTCTAATCCTATTAACTCAGTACTTCCCGTTACTACTAAACTACCACTTACTTCAAATCTTCCAACAAATGAACCAGTACCATTATTTGGTAAGAAATTTTCTCCTACAAAATCACCAGCATTTAGAGCGAATGAAGCAGTTGCCGCATAAGATGCTGAAAGTACAGTCATCGATGCGGTTTGATTATTTCTTACATAATCTTCAGCAGATACAGCGTTTATAGCATAAGATGCTGATTCAGCGTATGATGCTGAAAGTACAGTCATCGATGCCGTTTGGTCAGTTCTTACAAAATTATCAGTATTAAAATCACCAGCGTTTACTGCGAATGAAGCAGTTTCAGCATATGATGCTGAAAGAACTGTCATAGATGCAGTTTGGTTATTCTTTATATATTGAGATAAGTTACCTAACTCAGCAAGTGATGCTGAATCAAATCCTACTAATGATGATGCCGTTCCAGCGTTTTCTGCAAATAATGCATAAGATGCTGAATTAACTAAACCTACCACATCATCACCTTCTACAAATCCTGCTAATCTACCACCAGTACCAATTACTGCTTGTCCACTTGTTAATCCACTAAATGTTACTCTAACCGATGAACTATCAATTGATTCGATTGCTTGTGGAATAATCTGTCCATTTGAACCAGTTTCATAAATTTGAACTACTGGATAATCAATAGCAAAATTGTGTTGGAATGTTACCTGAGTTACATCTGAGAATGGGAATACAGCAGTATCACCAAATTGTGTTACAGGTCTAAATTTATTTGCAGCTGCATCAAATACTAAAATATCTAAATCATCAGGTACATCTATACCAACATTTTCACCCTGATATGAACCTACAAATGATGATGTAATTCTTGGTGAGAATATTTCATCAGTTACAGTTATCTTAGATGCACTTACATCATTTTGGAAATTAACTTCTCCGAAGAATGTTGAACCACTAGCAATCGATGTTACTACAAACCCATCATCAGGATTCGTAGATGCAGTTACTGAACCACTAAGAATTCTACTTTGGTCTAATCCAACAATAGCATCAGCTGGTATATTAAATAATCCTTCACCACTACCACTAAAGAATCCACTTCCAGATGGTATAGTTACACTTCCACTAATATTAAGTGAACCAGTAAATTTAGAACCATATGTTGGTGAGAAAACTCTAAATCCTTCATTTGGTTCAACAGAAGCACTTACACCACCACTAATGATTAATGGTAATTGTAAATCTTGTAATGCATCAGCTGGTATATTAAATAATCCACCACCATCACCAACGAATAATGTACCACTAATTTGTGTATTAGCAAAAAATCCTTTATTTGGTGAAATTGATGCAGTTGCTGAACCCGATACTATTCTATCTAATTCTAAATCTTCAATCGCATCTAATGGAATATTAAATAATCCACCACCATCACCACGATATAGAGATGCTGTTATTGATTGAGAAACTTCTAATGAACCACTAATTTCTACTTTAACTGAACCAGACCTAAGTGTTGGGTCTAAGTTTTCTACTCTAAAGAAACCTAATGGGTCAACTGATGCAGTTACCGAACCAGTAAATATTTTTGATGAATCAATTGCTAAGTTAGCAATATCAATGTTTGTAATTCCACTACCATCACCAGTAATAATTCCACCTACATCTAATGATTCCGATATATTAACCGAACCACTAAAAGATGAATCTACACTTGTACTTATATTGTTATTAAATACTTTAAATTCAGTTTCATCTAACGATGCCGTTGCTGAACCACTTTCTAATACGTTTAATGTAAGTGCTAAATTAGCTATATCGATATCAGTTAAACCACTACCATCACCAACAAATCTACCACCACCACCAACAGTTATTGAACCAGATGTTACAATAGAACCAGTAAATTCTGAACCACTTTGGGGTGCAGTTACTACAAACGTATCACCACTTGCAACCGATGCCGTTGCAGAACCACTTGAGATAAGAGGTGCAGCTGCCGCTTGTACATTTTCTAAGTTTGAACCATCTCCGAAATAAACACCAGTATATGAACCACTAAATGAACCACTTAGTACTAAATTATCACTTCTATTTTCAAACCTATTTGATGATGATGAAAATACTATAATATCATTATTAGATGCCGATACTATTTGTACATCATGTAAATCTTCTAAGTGATTACCTAATTGTGGTCTTACTAAAAGTTGTATGTTATCACCATTTACTCTTTCAACAAGTGCTATTGTTGATTTTAAATTAGGTGCTTCAGGTTTTACATTTGTCATACCACCAGCCCTTTGTGGGTCTGGATATAGTATATCTCCCTCACTCCAAGTTGAACCAGTATATTTTAACCCAGCATCTTCTAATAAGTCTACCTTTACATCCCTAACCATACCAAACCAAGTAGCAAATCCTTCTTGATTATTATCTATATTTTCGGTTAGTACACCAATTAATAAATCAGAATCATAAGTACCATCTGAGATAGATTTAATAACTCTAATTCTTTGACCTTGTGATGGATTGTTTGGGTCAACCATTACCAATGTACCATTGATTAGATTTTCACCAGCTTTATTTACTACCTTTGGATAATATAATTCCTGTCCGATTTGTAATGAAGCAGAACCTCCACTCATTCCTAAATCCAAAGTACCATCGGTTTCATTCCACTTTAATCTACCTGGTTGAGATGGGAATGTGTTTTCACCAGTAACAAAATCTATAACCGATGAAGTTAAATAAGATGATGTTATAAATGGTGATGATATTTTTTCTGCAGATGAAATACTACTTACATCTAATGTTCCAGTTATTTCAGTATTACCATTTATAATATTTTGTGAAATTGTTGGAACTTCTTCTAATATTTTTATAGAAGAACCATAAGATGCTGATGGAGTTGAAAAATAATATAATCTTTTTGGTGTATTATCAGTAACTTCTAATTTTAAAAATGCACCACTATTACCAGCAGTTCCATTTGTTGTTACACCAGTTGTATATTGAGTACCAGTGTTATGGGAACCATCTACCGTTTGAGATAATTTTATTGGATTATTTGCGTTAGAAGAATCTGATATATCAAAGTGATATGTAAGTCCATTTAAGAATTTTAATGGTTGCTTTAAATTACCATTTATTGCAAATCCGTTCTGCCCAATAGTTACTGATTGAGTAATTGGAAGAGTTTCTAATTCAATTACCGAAGTAGATACATATAATCCACCCGTTACATTTAAATCACCTTCAATAGATGATGTTGTATTTACTTTGAATCCAAATTCAGGATCTGTTGATGCGGTTACACTACCACTTGCGATAAATGATAACTCTTCTACATCTTCTGCTAATGCTGAAAGAGGTATATCAAATAAATCTCTACCACTACCACTAAATGAACCACTAAATTGAGTACCTCTAACAATATTTGTATCAATATCACCAGTTGTTGTTATTGAACCACTTGTGAAAATTGAACCAGTTACAACAACTGTATCATTTATTATAGTTTCACTAATTGGATAACTAAGTACTTTTCTGATTTCCCCACCCATACCAGAGTGATTCAAACAATAATAGTATAATGTATCAGGTGTATTAAAGTTTATTGCTATTGTAACTTGTGAACCATTTGTACCAGCAGATATACTACCAGTATCTACACTACCAGTAAATGGAACACCACCAGCGTGTGTACCATTATCAGTTGTTGAAAATCTTATTTCATGTGTAGCGTTTGTAGAATCTGATTGATTGAATGTGTATGTACTACCACTTACCAAATAAAGTAATGGTTGTCTCTTTCCATCTATTTCATATTTGTTACCATCATCAGTTCCAATAACTTTTACAATTTTTTCTAAATTATCAGGTCCCCAAGAAGTTGATGCTGATACTATTAAACTACCACTTGTAGTTATACTATCATCGAACCTACCAGTTGAATTTACTTCAAATCCTCTATTAGGGTCAACCGATGCAGTTACCGAACCACTAACAATTCTAAATGCTTCTTCAGTAATTGCTGATAATGGAATATTGAATAATGATTCACCACTACCACTAAAGATAGATGCTGATACAACTCCACTTACATCGATATCACCATCGATAGATGCAGATGTATTTACAATCAATCCTAAATTTGGAGAAATAGAAGCACTAACTGAACCACTTGATATTCTTGGAGAATCTTCTGAAAGTGCCGATTGTGGGATATTAAATAAGTTTTCACCACTACCACTAAAAGATGAACCCGATGTAAGTGTTACACTTCCACTAATTTGTATAGAACCACTAAATGTTGAACCACTCTCAGTAGATTCTACTACAAATCCAAAATTTGGAGAAACTGATGCCGTTACTGAACCACTTGATATTAATGGTGCATCTTCCGAAAGTGCCGATTGTGGTATGTTAAATAGTTCTGAACCATCACCAACGAATCCACTGGATGATATCTTCGCACTTGCCGTTACATTCCCAAATATTTGAGTTTCACCAAATAATTTTTGAGTATCAGTATTTGAATCATCACCAAATATGTTTGAGCCAGTAGATATTACTATGGATGATGAAATAAAGTTTACAAAAATTTCTTCAGCTGTTATTCTACCACTAACTGATAAATCTCCTTCAATAGAAGATGATGTATTTACTACAAATCCTAAATTAGGTGAAATAGATGCGGTTGCTGAACCACTTGCTATTCGTGTAGCATCTTCAGAAAGTGCTGATTGGGGAATGTTATTAAGTTGTGAACCATCTCCAGCTACAGAACCACTTAATGACCCAGTGAATTCATCAGCTATGATTTTTGGAACATCTAATGATTCTGATATAGAAACACTTCCACTAAATTCTGATTTTATAGAACCAGTTCCAAATACTTTAAATATACCTTCAGTTGAAACGGAAGCACTTACCGAACCAGTTGTAATTAAGTTCGATAATAACGCATCTTCAACTAAAGCTGAACGAGGGATGTTAAATAATCCTTCACCACTACCACTAAAGAATCCACTTCCAGATGGTATTTCAATATCTCCTATAAAGATAGAACCACTTTCATCAGAAGTTACTTTAAATACACTATCTTCAGTTGATGCAGTTACACTACCACTTGCTATAAATACAGCTTCTCTTGTTACTAAAGCTTCAATTGCTTCTTGTGCATCATTAGAAAGTGCTGAGAATGGTATATCAAATAAATCCTCACCACTACCACTATATTTTGAACCACTATTTAATTGAACTGCTCCACTAACAAATACCGAACCACTTAATTCAGTTGTTACTGAACCTGTTGATTGTACTCTAAAGAAACCATCAGTTGAAACCGATGCGGTTACTGAACCAGTAGATATTAAGTTTGAAATAAGTGCATCATCCGTTAATGCAGTTCTTGGTATATTAAATAATTTTTCACCACTACCACTAAAGAATGAACCACTACTTAAAAATACAGAACCTGTAAAAGTAGAACCACTTAATTCTGATTCTACAACTAATCCAAAGTTTGGAGAAACTGATGCGGTTACTGAACCACTTCTAATATTATTTGTAATAAGAGCATCCTCAGTAAGTGCTGAACGAGGTATATCAAATAACTCCGCACCACTACCACTAAATATACTACCGCTACTTAATCTTAAACTACCAGTGAATGTAGAACCACTAGCTTCCGATGTTACAACAAACCCATCTTCATCTGAAACAGATGCAGTTACATTACCAGATTGTATTTTAGTTGATACTTCAACTTCTTCAGCTAATGCTGATAAAGGTATATTAAATAAGTTTTCACCACTACCACTAAAGAATGAACCACTACTTAGAAATACTGAACCAGTAAATGTAGAACCACTATCTAATGAGTTTACTACAAAACCAGTATCAGGTGATACTGAAGCAGTTACTGCTCCACTAATAATTAAATTCGTTTCTAATGCATCTTCAGTAAGTGCTGAACGAGGTATATTGAATAAGTTTTCACCACTACCACTAAATGATGAACCACTATTAAGATTAACATTTCCACTAACTAATAACGAACCACTTAACTCAGTTGTTACTGAACCCGTTCCGAATACTCTGAAGAATCCATCTTGAGAAACGGAAGCCGTTACTGAACCTGTTGTTATTAAGTTTGAAAGTAATGCATCATCGGTTAATGCCGATTTTGGTATATTAAATAAGTTCTCACCACTACCACTAAAAGCAGAACCTGATATTAATTGTACATTTCCACTTACAAATAAAGAACCACTTAATTCAGTTGTTACTGAACCAGTTCCGAATACTTTAAATACACCATCAGGTGATACAGATGCGGTTACTGAACCTGTTGTTATTAAGTTTGAGAGTAGTGCATCATCAGTAAGTGCTGATTTTGGAATGTTGAATAAGTTTTCACCACTACCACTAAATGCTGAACCTGAAGTTAGTTGTACATTCCCACTAACAAATGTAGAACCACTTATAGTAGTATCTCCAAATACATCTAATGAACCAGTTACTTCTACCGAACCTGTAAATTCTTGCTTATCAGTTGATAATTCACCAAATCGGTTTGAACCAGATGAGAATATAATTGAAGATGAAATTATTTCAACAATAAGTTCTCTTGCTACTATTCTATTATCAACAATTAAATCACCAGTAACTCTTACATCACCAGTAACATCCATATCTCCACCAAATGATGATGATACGTTTACTAAAAACCCAGTATTAGGTGAAATTGATGCGGATGCAGAACCTGATATTAATCTTACTGCTTCTGGAAGGTTATTTAATTGAGAACCATCTCCAGCAAATGAACCACTAAAAGAACCAGTAACTTGCTCTAATTGAAGTGTTGTAACAAATAAACGATTACCATCAGCATCGGAAGCAACAAGCGCAATAGACCCAGATGAAAGTGAACCACTCTCAGGAACACCCAAGTTTGGTTCTGCTTCATTTAATCGTAGATATTCGTACCTATCCTCCGAAACATCGGATGGTCTTACTACTTTAACCTTTCCGCTTAATAATTGGCTCATTTATTATTAGTCTTAGTATATAATTATTCGTTTGCACTTTCAAGAATCGATAATATTACAGTTAAATTTGTAGAACCTGATACAATTAATGAAAATTGTTGTTCTAATACTAACTTACCTGCCACAATCGGTGATAATGAATCTCCAGCTGGTATAATTACATTTGTAATTAAATCAACTGGTTCTTGTAAAACTCTCGTTGGAGTTGATATCGTATCGGATATAGCATCCAATAAATCAACTGATGCTGATATTGAACCTGTTTCTGATACAAATGTATTATCTATGGATTGTGTTACCGAATCTTGATATAATCTAGATACAGCCGATGAACCTGTTACCGATTCATTAATAAGTATTTGTTCTACTAATTTAGTGGCATAATCTATTGATTGATATGATGAAGTGAAATAATCATTAGGAATCAAAATTTCCCCATTCTTATTATAATAAGAAAGAGCTGCTTTTTTAGATTGTAATGTCCCTCCTGCTATTAAATCTGCCTCAACACCATCCAAAGCAGTTTTAACATATCCTTCAAAAAAGGAAGATGTAAAACTAAATGGAATTTGTGTTAAATTATTTTGAAAATTAATATACGCAGCAGATTCTTTTTCAATAAAAGTTTGGTTTTTTTCTATAAGTGCAGATGCACTTAAAAAACTACCTGAATTAATTATTGAATCTACTTGAGGTACTGGTAATTCCCTATTACTTGTTATACTAATAGTAACGGGCTCGTTTGCTTCACCCGTATTTGTTATCTGAGCTGATAATAAGATAGTAGAAACTCCTTTTGGAGCTGAATAAACTACATCATCATCACCTGTCAAAGTGGTAAGTACGGATTTAAATGCATTTAGTGGTATTAATTCTTCTGCCATATCCTATATAAATATTTGTTTTCTTTTTTATCCTTAATCTTGCAGTGCTAATGAGAATGGTGTTACAAGTGAGAATAGTGATTTAGAGAATGTTCTACCTTCTAATGTACCAGAAGCTTGTTTAATAACAAGACCCCCACCAATTCTAAAGTCACCAAGTTCGTTACCTGATGTGAAGAATACTCTACCTCCACCTATTTCAGTAATTTCCTTATCAGGATCAGGTACACCATCACCACCTTGGTTAGGAGGTAATGCTTTATAAGTTACCCCAGCACCAGCGTAAGAGAAATCATGCCCAGTTGTAATAATTAAAGAACCAAACTCTTCAACTGGTGCCTGTCTAGCAACAAATTGGAATTGAGTTCTTAAATATCTATTAGTTTCTGCAGTTTCTTTCTTTTGTTCGTTTATAACCACAGCCGCACTTCCGTATATACCATTGTAATACGATTCAGCTGCTCTAATACTTCTTTCGTTACCACCATAAATGATATCAGTTGCGATAGCATCTAAGATGAAACCAGTATCTCTATAACATTTTTCTTCATTGTATATAAAGTTAGGGAAAGCAGCGTTTGTGTACGATATTGCTTTACCTTGTAATACTTTCTTAGCGTTTCTAAGAGCGGTAGCCCCATTATTATTTAAAAATGCTGGGAATACTAATTGTTGTTGTTTGATTATCTTCTCAGCTAACCCTTTAGAGAAATCAATACCATCAGTTGTTTGTGGTTTTTGCTCCGTTGTAGCGATTGAAGGAATGTAGTAGTAGAATGTACCTGCTTGTACTGCTCTTTCATTACCACCATATGTTAAATCAGTTGCTACTGCATCTATGATGTATCCTAAATCTCTACTACAACTAACTTCGTTGTATTCAAACTCACTCCAAGATGAACTTAGATAAGCGATTGTTTCTTTTTGTATAAATGTTGTATTATCTCTTAATAACTGAACACCATTTGTAATTTCAGCCGATGGAGTTGTGTATGGTAGATTCTGAACTACATTTTGTGAAGTTCCATTTGCGAATCTGATTCCATCAACAGTCGGGTCTAATTGATTTTGCTCTGAAGGTGTTCCAGCGTTTGTTGCTCTTGAAGGATATCTCCAATAGTACAATCCTGCATTAATACTTCTTTCATTACCACCATATACTAAATCAGTTACAGCTGCATCTATAATATATCCAGTATCTCTTCTACACTTATCTTCATTATATTTTACATTACTCCAAGAAGATGAGATAAACTCAATTGTTTCGTTTTGTACAAAACTTCTATTGTTTCTTAATAATTCAGCTGATGCAGATACTTCAGCAGATGCGGTAACAAATGTTATGTTTTCTAACACTTTTTCAGCCAATCTTGCTGAGTAATTGATACCATCAATTGTTTGATTCAATTGTCCATTTGGATTACTTTGGAAATTAACAGTTGCATCCGATGGATATAAGTAATAGTACTCACCATTTACTCTACCTCTTTCATTTCCACCATATAAGAAATCAGTTGCTACACCATTTAAGATATAACCAGTATCTCTCTTACATTTATCTTCATTGTAATCAAATGTACTCCAAGAAGAAGAAATATATGATATTACTTCATTTTGGATAAATTCTTTGTTATCTAAAAGAACTTTATTACCAGCTAATCTTTCAGCCGATGCCGTTACGAATATTTCGTTTTGTACTAATTTACTTGCCACATCACCCGCGTACTTAATACCCGTTGTAGTTGGTTCTAATTGAGTTGATGTTGCTGATGAAGGATATTTGTAGTAGTATTCTCCTGCAATTTTACTTCTTTGGTTACCACCATAAAGTAAATCAGTAGATACTGCATCTAAAATATGTCCAACATCTCTCATACAAGTTGATTCTACATAATCAAACCCTTCCCAAGAAGA
>Ga0228676_1000124_pt1 | contig 20605 bp, 21 predicted proteins | sample 48D_rmetaG_FD_182782 | JGI IMG/M metagenome (GOLD analysis project Ga0228676, IMG submission 182782) | Seawater microbial communities from Monterey Bay, California, United States - 48D_r | ecosystem: Environmental > Aquatic > Marine > Coastal | place: USA: California | collected 2016-11-02
CAGCTACCTGCAAATCTCCAGATACAGCTACTTGAACTTCATCTAATATGGAAGTTAGATCTATGGTCATAATGCCGTCATCGTCGTCATCACAGAAATTATAATTAAAATCTGTATTGATAGAAGTTGATAGCGCTATATTATTTTTTTTAATGACATTTCTTACAGGATATTTTTTCTTCGAATCTTCAAGGGTTTGAGAAAAAGAGGATAACGATAAGAAAAAAAGAATAATGTGAAAAAAATTATTTTTCATGAAATGAATTTTGTAGCTTTTTTTTTAAATAAGATGTAAATATAACGTAAGATTTATTGAATCATTGTTATTACTTTTGTAAAAATAAAAATTTATGGCAAGCAATACAATAACAACAGTTTGGAAAGAAAATATGGTTTTTGAATCTGACAATCCTAGTGGTGAAACCCTTTTTATGGATGCTCCTGACGAAGGAATAGAGAATAAAGGATTACGCCCAAAAGCATTAATGCTATCTTCTTTAGCAGGATGCTCTGGATTGGATGTTGTTTCCTTATTGAAAAAAATGAGAGCTGAGGTTAATGATTTTAAAATGGTTGTTCATGGAGAACTTACAGAAGAGCACCCAAGATATTATCACAAAGTAGTTATAGAATACCATTTTTATGGAAGTGATTTACAAGAAGATAAAATTAATAAAGCTGTTAAATTATCTGTGGATCAATATTGTGGTGTGATGGAAATGTTTCGTCAATTTGCAAAAGTAAGCACAGAAGTGTATCTTCATAAGCAATAAAAATTGCTATGCGTTGGACTTTAAAAACTGCACCTAATTTATCCTTAGTTGATGAACTATCCGAGGTTCTCTCTATTGATAAAGTATTGTCTTCGCTTTTAATTCAAAGAGGGGTTCAGACTTTTGATCAAGCTAAAAAATTTTTTCGTCCATCATTAGATGATCTTCATGATCCTTTCTTGTTAAAAGATATGGATATAGCTGTTTCTAGAATCGAAAAGGCAATTGCTAACAATGAAAATATTCTTATTTATGGAGATTATGATGTAGATGGAACCACAGCTGTTTCCTTGGTTTCCTCCTATTTAAAAACAATTACAAATCACATAGCGACCTACATCCCAGACAGATATGATGAAGGATACGGAATTTCAACCCAAGGAATTGATTTTGCAGCTGATCACAATTTTTCGCTAATTATAGCTCTAGACTGTGGAATCAAAGCCATAAAAAAAGTTAATTACGCTTCACAAAAAAATATTGATTTTATTATTTGTGATCATCATAAACCCGGCAATAAACTACCAAAAGCAGTAGCAGTTTTAAACGCAAAAAGAGAGGATTGCTCCTATCCTTTTGATGAGTTATGTGGTTGTGGTGTAGGATTTAAATTAATTCAAGCCTTAGCCTCAAAAAGAGGACAAACTCTAGAAGATTTGACACAATACTTAGATTTGGTAGCCACTGCAATTGCAGCAGATATTGTGCCTATAACTGGTGAAAATAGAATACTTACCTATTTTGGGCTACAGGTAATTAATTCAAACCCAAGAAATGGAATTAAGGCAATTATTCAGGGAGTAAAAAAAAAGATATTAACCATTACTGATGTTGTTTTTATTATTGCTCCAAGAATTAATGCTGCGGGCAGAATGAAACACGGAAATTACGCCGTTGAACTATTAACTGAAATGGATTATGAAGCAGCATTAAATTTTGCTACTTCCATTGAGAAGTTTAATCTAGAAAGAAAAGAAATTGATAAAAAAATTACCTATGAAGCTCTACAACAAATTAAATCAGCTAATGAAGAAGAAAAATTTTCAACGGTTGTTTATTCTGAAGATTGGCATAAAGGTGTTATTGGCATTGTGGCTTCTAGACTCATAGAGTCTTATTACAGGCCCACATTAGTTTTTACTAAAAGTGGAGATAAACTTGCAGCCTCAGCCAGATCTGTAAAAGGTTTTGATATATACGAAGCCCTTGAACAATGCTCAGAATATCTTGAACAATTTGGAGGTCATAAATATGCTGCTGGTTTAACATTAACCCCAGATCAGTACATCCCTTTTAAAGAAAAATTTGAAGCAGTGGTCAAAAAAACTATAGACAAAGAATTATTAATCCCTGAAATTACTATTGATTCCACTCTAGATTTGTCTGAGATTACTCCAAAATTTTTTAGAATACTCAAACAAATGGGGCCATTTGGTCCAAAAAACATGAAGCCTGTCTTTGCAACTAGTTCTGTTAGAGATAATGGGTATGCAAAAAGGGTAGGTGCAGACAAGAGTCACTTAAAATTGAATATCATTAACGGAGCTGATCAAAAAACATATAATGCTATAGGTTTTGGTTTAGGGGATAAAATAAATTCAATCCAAAACGATTTTGATATTGTGTATACTATTGATGAAAATGAGTGGAACGGAAATACTTCAATACAGCTTCTAGTAAAAGACATTAAAAAAATTACTTAAAATTTATTTTAAAAATTTATCCAATAACAGCATTCACTGTTTTAAAAATTAAGTCATATTCATAACCTTTCCTTAAAAGAAAATCTTGTAACTTTTTTTTTCGCTTATAAATATTCTTTTCTGTAATACTGTTGTTTCTATTCTCAGTAATTCGATAAATAGTTTGTAAATATTCATCCTCATTGATTTCTTTTAAAGCAGATTTAATATTATAATTTGATATGTTTTTATTTTTTAACTCTCTAACTATTCTTTGTTTTCCCCAGTTTTTAATTCTAAATTTCCCTCGAGCAAAACTTCTAGAAAAACGTTCTTCATTTAAAAAATTATGCTGCATCAAATGCAGTAAAATTTTTTCTTTGGCTTCAGGTATTAATTGATATTCAGTCATTTTCCGCTCTACTTCTTGATGACAGCGGTCTTGGTATACACAGTAATACTCCATTTTTTTTTGAAGTTCATCAACCGTGAAAGATTTTTTTTGCTGCATCATGATTTCGAAAATACAAAAAGAGGATGAAACCCTTAGGTTTATATCCTCTTAAAGTATTTTATAAAAACTATATTATGGGTTTTATGTAGTTTTTAAGAGTCCTTTTATTCTCATTTTAAATTTAGTCACTAAGAAGAATAAAATTGGCACTACAATTAAAGTTAAGAATGTAGCTATCAATAAACCATAAATAACAGTTTTTGCGAGAGGTCCCCAAAAAACAACATTATCTCCACCCATGTAGATATTTGCATTAAAGCTACTAAACAATGTGAAAAAATTTATATTTAAACCTATAGCTAAAGGTATTAATCCTAATATAGTGGTAATGGCAGTTAATAGTACAGGGCGTAATCTAGCTTTTCCAGCTTTTACAACAGTTTCATATAAACTTTCTAACGGTAAATAATCTGATTCAGGGATGCCATCTTGTAACTTTCTCCTACGTATTAATAGCTCTGCATAATCTAATAATACAACCCCATTATTTACAACAATTCCTGCAAGTGCTATAATTCCAACCATAGTCATCATAATTACAAAAGGAGCTCCTGATAGGACTAAACCTCCAAAAACACCTATTAAACTTAGGAAAATTGCTAACATGATTATTCCTGGTTTTGAAACTGAATTAAATTGAAAAATTAAAATGAAAAATATTAATAACAAACCTGTTATAAAAGCACCAACTAAAAAATTCATTTGTTTTTTCTCCTCTTCTATTTGACCCGTATAATCTATTTTTACTCCTTTAGGGAAATCTTTGAAACTTTTCATTGAATTTTCAATTCTAGCGACTACAGCGCCAGCATCTGTTTCCCCTGGTGATAAGGCAGAATAAACAGTAACTACTCTCTTTGTATTTTTATGTTTAATTGCGCTAAATCCTGAGCTATTCATTTGAGAGGCAACGGCAGAAACTGGAATCTCTTTAATTTTACCAGTTGCTTGATCTCTGAATGTAATTTTTTGATTAAAAACGGCACTAGTATTATATCTATCATTTTTATTAAAGCGAACATAGATGTCGTAATCTTCTCCATTTTCTTTATAAATTCCTGCTTTGTTTCCAAAAATAGAAGCTCTTAGTTGTTGACCAACTTGTCCCGTAGAAACTCCTAATTCACCTGCTTTTTTCCTGTCTACTAAGACTTGCATCCCAGGTTTGGATTTATTTACATCAATTTTTAGCTCGTCTACCCCTGGAATACTTTGCGTATTTAAATAGTCTCGCATTCTCTGTGCTGTAAAAATCAATTGTTCATAGTCTTCTCCATTAAGTTCAATATTAATTGGGGATCCGGCTGGGGGGCCGTTTGCGTCTTTCTCCACAGAAATTAAGACACCAGGATATATGCCAACTAGGGCAGCTTGAACTTTTTGTCTTAACAGTTCACTATCCTCACCTCTTCGGTATTTAAACTCACGCATGGATGCCGTAATTTTCCCTTTATGTGGCATTTCTGCAGAAGACCCTCCATCTTTTTCTGGGTTTCCTGCCCCTTCACCAACTTGAGAAACAGTACTTTCTACTAAGAAATTATAACCATCATCTGTGTACATCTCATTATTTAAGACCTCAAAAACTTTTTGCTCTATTTCTGTAGTTATTTGATTTGTTTTTTCAATATCTGTTCCTTGAGGATATTCTATATAGACAATAATTTGATTTGGTTTATTGTCTGGAAAAAACTCAACTTTAGTTCTTTCCTCTTGTAAAGACCATCCAAAACCACTAAAAGCCACAAATAACAGTACAAAAGTTGCTGCAACTAGCACGTAGGGTTTCCAGCCAGTCAATGCTTTTTTTAATTGTCTTTCATACCAATTTTCTAGAGCTACTAGTATGTGTTTTTGAAAATAATTTGCCGCTTTTCTTAGGATAAATCTATACACCCAAAACATAATTGCAACAAATATGATAAGAGTTCCTAGGGCACTATGTTTCCCTTCAAAGAAGAATAGTAGCAGTCCAAAAATTACCATTATGCCGGTGAGCTTCACAATATTTTTTAATGGCATATTTTTATCTTCAATGCTCATAAATTGTGATACTAAAAGCGAATTAAAGAAAATTGCAACGAATAATGATGAGCCTAAAACAATAGATAATGTAATTGGCAAAATCACCATAAACTGACCCATAATTCCTGGCCAAAGTCCTAGAGGAATAAAAGCTGCAACAGTTGTAGCAGTTGAAATAATAATAGGAAAAGCAATTTCTCCAATTCCCTTCTTTGCAGCATCAACCCTACTCATACCCTCTTCATCCATTAATCGGTATACATTTTCTACTACTACAATTCCATTATCAACTAACATTCCAAGTCCCATAATTAAACCAAATAGTACCATGGTATTTAATGTGTATCCCAGAACACCTAAAATCATGAGAGACATGAACATAGACATTGGAATTGCAAAACCAACAAAAATTGCATTCTTAAATCCAAGAAAAAACATTAGAACAATCACTACTAAAATAACCCCAAAAATGATGTTATTAACCAAATCATCAACTTGACCAATTGTTTTAGGTGATTGATCATTTGTAATGTTTACTTCCAAATCTTTTGGAAAATTATTGTTCTTTGCTTGAGCAACAATTTCTCCTATTTTGTCGGCAGCAGCTACCATATTTTCACCACTCCTTTTTTTCACATCTAACATTACAACTGCCGAACCTTTTTCTCTTGCATATGTTGTTTTGTCTTTGTCTTTAAAAGAAATTTTGGCAACATCTTTTAAATAAATTGAATTTCCTTTCTCAGATTTAATTACAAAATCAAGAAGATCATCAGGAGATTTAATTTCTCCAATAATTCTAATTGTTCTTCTCTGCTGACTGGTAATAAAATTACCGGCTGACATAGTAACATTTCCTCGGTTGATAGCGTTTGTAATATCATCAAAACTAACTTTTGCAGACATCATTTTGTAAATATCTACCGCCACTTCAATTTCTTTATCTTGAGCACCACGAATATCTACTTTCTTAATTTCAGGGAGATCCTCTATTTCGTCCTGCAAATACTCTCCAAATTCTTTTAATTTAGAAACTGGGTAATTCCCAGAAATATTAATATTTAATATTGGAACTTCCTCAGACATACTCAGTTCAAAAACATTGGGGGTAACTTTTGCCCCATTAAATGTAGGCCAATCTTCACCAGCAGTTTCTTGATCTATTTCGTCTTTAACTTTCTGTTTTGCCTTATCTACTTCAATATTCTCATCAAACTCTACAGTAATAATAGAATAGTCTTCTTGGGATGTAGAAGTAATTTCTATAACATTACTAACAGATTTTAATTTGTCTTCTAAAGGAGTTGTAATCAGTTTCTCAATATCCTCTGCTGTATTACCAGGATATACAGAACTAATGTAAATTTTAGTTTCACTTATTTCCGGAAAATTTTCTCTTGGCATAGTGAAATAAGACGTAATTCCTAAATAAAGGAATAGAAACATTAAAACGTAAATAGTCGTTTTATTATTTATTGCCCAGGACGAAAGCTTAAACTCTTTGTCTACTTTTTTGTTAATTTCGGCCATTGTTAATTAGTTTTTATTGATCACTTTTACAGCCTGTCCATTATTAACACTTCGTGCACCCTCCAATATAATTTCTGTCTCTGTAGAGAGATTTTTTATTACTTCTATAAAATCTCCCTGTGTTTTACCCGTTTCTATCACTAACCTTTCGGCAATAGCTAAATTATTTTCTTTTTTATCTTTTACAACATAAATAAATTGTTGACCCTCTGCATTTTCAGAAATAATAGATTGTGGAATTAAAATTGCATTTTTACTCGTATAATCGTTCAACTTTAACTTTGCAGTTAAATTTGGTTTAATTTCTAGGTCTTGGTTAGGAACTCCAACTTCTATTTTAAAAGATCTATTACTTGGATTTATAAAGTTTCCAACCTGTCTAATTTTAGAATTAACTGTTTTTCCTAATATTGGAAAAATAACTTCTACCTTCTTACCTTTTGTAATACTTGTAATATAATTTTCTGGAACATCTGTTTCTATATACATATTTGAAAGGTTTATAATTCTAAACAATTCTGATTGTTGTCCAGGAGCAACCACAGTTCCTTTTTCTCTAAAAATATCATCAATAATTCCTGAAAAAGGGGCATTAATTTTAAACTTCCCTAATTGTTGTTTTAATTGATTTGTAGCATTCTTTTGAGATTTATACGATGCTTTCGCTTGTAAATACTGAATTTCAGATCCAATTTTCTCATTCCATAATCTTTTTTGACGTTCAAAAGTAGTTTTTGCTAATTGTTCATTGGTCTGAGACACCATGACTTGTTGAGCTAATCCTCCATCATCAATTACGGCCAAAAGTTGACCTTTTTTAACATACTGCCCTTCTTTAACTAAAACCTCTTTTAAAATACCGGGGACTTCTGGATATACCAAAACATTTTGTTTGGTTTGAACATTACCTTGCAATTCTATATAGTGAGTAAACACCTGTTCTTGAACTTTAAAGGTTGTAATTAGTGGTGTATTTTTATCCTTATTTAAACTGTTTAATTTTCTGTTTAATTTATTTAAGTTGGCTGTTAATTCTTGTAATTCTGTATCAATTCTTATTTTTTCTGATGTGATTTGATCTACATTATTTGTAGCTAGAATTTCCTCTAAAGAAGGCTCTTTTTTGTTACTACAGGCAGTTAAAATAAGTGCCAATAAGAATAGTAAGTATATATTTTTCATAATTTTTTTTATTTAATTGGAATATTTAATGCCGTTTCTAGTGCCGTTTTTTTGGCGATCATATCTAGCATGGATTGCACATAATTTTGTTGCTGAGTAAATAATTGATTTTGAGCTTGTAATAAGTCAAAACTCGAGGAAATCCCTTCAAAAAACTTAGTTCGCTGTTTTCTTTCAATACGTTCAGATAAATCAACATTTTTCTTTGCTGTATTATAATTTTCTATGCTCAATTGGTATTCATTTTTTGCTTTTTCGGCGAGTAACCCTAATCTTTGTTTGGTTTCTTCCAATCTAATATCAGCTGTTTCTAGAGCTATTCTTGCTTGGGATGTTTTCGCTTTTCTACCTAAACTACTAAAAATAGGAACATTTAAACTCACTCCCATTAATGATGAGTCAAACCATTGTTGGTTGCCTCTAAAAAAAGTAAATGTATCAGAAAAGGCTTGTTTCCCATAGTTAACAAAAGCTGACAGACTTGGTAAAGCTTTACTTTTTTCCAATTGCATCATAAGTCTTTTAGATTCTCTATCATTTTCTGCAATTTTAAAATCAATATGTTTAGACAGTTCAAATGGTTTAGAGATAAGTGCTAAATCAATATTGGCCTCTGCTAAAGAATCTAGATTATCTGTTAGTTCAACAGCAGTATCAATGGATACTCCTATAGAAAGGTTTAACATTTGGTATGCAATTCCTCTCATTCTTTGCAAATTGTACAATTGATTTTTCAAAGTTCCAAATGTAATTTCTAACTGCTCAACATCTTCTTGCTCATTAAACCCGTTCTCATAAATCATTTTTGCATCGTTCAAATTCTTCTCAAGAATTTTAAGATTTCCTTCAAGAATAGCAATACTTTTTTCTGTGACTAAAACATTTCCGTAAGCATTTACAACAGCTTCTCTTGTTAAAATTTCTGTTTTTTCATTGGCTTGTTCAGAAATTTTTAAAAAAGCTCTAGAAGCTTGTAAGCCAACTAAATAAGAACCATCAAATAATAACTGTTTTACTGTTACAGAGGCATTAATGTTTTGTTGTGTTCCAAAAACAACAGGTATAAATCCCTGTGGTAACTCTGGATCTCTATTTGAAGGGATACCGAAATAATCTTCAACTGTCTGAACAACAGAAGCCGTGTTATCAAAGGCAGCCGCAGGTAATAAAGAGACAGGTTGTTTTATAAAATTCTGATAATCGACTTTCGCATCTATTTGTGGCAAACCTGTAGCAGTTGTTTCCCAAACGGTTTCTTGGGCTGATAAGACATTATTTTTCGATGCTTTTGTATTGTAACTATTCTCAAGCGCCATTTTAATAGCCTCCTCTAAAGACAACGAGATCTTTGTTTCTTGAGCAAAACTTGAGAGGTTAAAAAGTAGGGAGAGGATAATTATTAAATTCTTTTTCATTAATTATTTTTATAATTGTTTTTCTAATTCTATTATGCCTTTTTGTGAACAAATCCCTCTTAAATGATATTCTAAATGATAGGAAGTCAGAGTATTCATTGAATAATTAACAAGAGGAAATAAATCTTTATTTTTAATCCCTAACATTCCATTAAAATAAATTCTCGCTGTAAAATCAATATCAATATCGCTTCTATATAACTTTTGTTCAATGCCTTTAGTTAAATTTTCTTTAAACAATTCTTGCATTAACTCAAATTGTTTGTGTTTTAAATTTTTGAAAATTTTAGGGTAATATTTTTGAAGTTGATATTGTGGAGAAGATTTTTCATCTTTTAAATGCTTCATCACAAACCTTTTTATCTCAAATAATTCTATAATTGGATTTTGTTGTTGTTCGTGAATGATATCTATTCCTTTTGAAATAACATCAAATATATGAAGTGTAGCAGCCTCCACTAATTGAATTTTATTGGCAAAATGGGCATAGATTGTTTTTTTGGATATTCCTGAATTTGTAGCAATATCATCCATAGTAACACTCTTAAAACCTATATTTAAGAACATCTCTGTTGCATTATGTAGTATTTTATTTTTCATAAAACGTTGCACAAAATTACAACGGAAACTTTAGAAACAAAAATAGTTTCCTGAGTTTAATGATTTTTTAACATTCTTAACATTAAAATAAATCTTTAACCTTATTTTTGTTGAAACTATTTTCAACTTTGGATTTAACATCATACCAGAAAGAATTTCAACAATACCTAGACAAAAAAGAATGGGTCAGAGAACCGAAAAATCTTTATGAACCCATAGATTATATTCTACAGCTATCAGGTAAACGTATCCGACCTATTTTAACTCTAATGGCTGCTGATATTTTATCCAGTGATTATAAAAAAGCTTTTCCTGCTGCTTTAGCAGTTGAAGTTTTTCATAATTTCACCCTTGTACATGATGATATTATGGACGATGCTCCACTTAGGAGAGGGAAAAAAACAGTTCATGAAAAATGGGATTTAAATAGAGGAATCCTTTCTGGCGATGCCATGTTAATATTGGCTTATCAATATTTTGAAAATTATCCACCAAATATATTTCAAAAATTAGCAGTTCTATTTAGTAAAACTGCTATAGAAGTTTGTGATGGACAACAATTAGATATTGATTTTGAAACTAGGAATGATGTTACTATAGCCGAGTACATTAATATGATTCGTCTAAAAACATCTGTTTTGGTAGCTGCTGCATTAAAAATGGGGGCTATTGTCGCTGAATCTTCAGAAAAGAATGCAGATTCATTATATGAATATGGAATAAATCTAGGCCTAGCTTTTCAATTACAAGATGATTATCTTGATACTTTTGGAAATCCAGAAACATTTGGAAAACAAATAGGTGGTGATATTATTGAAAATAAAAAAACTTATCTGTATCTAAAAGCAATGGAACTATCCGACGCTCATGACAAACAAAAACTAGAATTTTTTTACAAACAAAAATTAGAAGATAATTCCATTAAAATTGATGAAGTAAAGCGAATTTTTGAACAATGTGACATCCCAACTTTAATTCAAAAATTGATTCATGAATACACTGAAACCGCTTTTGATATTCTAAAAAACATGAATATCAGTGAATTAAATAGACAAAAACTTAAAGATTTTGGATCTTTTTTAATGGCAAGAGATAAATAAATTTTTTATTTTTTTGACAATTAAAATTATTTAAAAGTGTTACATTTGTCGACTGTAATTAGGACCCATAGCTCAGCTGGTTAGAGCACCTGACTCATAATCAGGGGGTCCAAGGTTCGAGCCCTTGTGGGTCCACACATTACTTAAAGCTCTACAGAAATGTAGGGCTTTTTTTATGGGTTAATAATGATGCTACAAGTTTTTACTGAAAACAAGGGGGTACAATAATCCTAATGAAAAGATTAATTAATTCTTTAGTATTCTTTGTGTAGTGAGTTTAACACCATCAGAAAGTTGCAGGATATAAACTCCTTTATCTAATTGGCTAATATCTATGTGATCTGTGATAGGCTCATTCATCACTTGTTTACCAAGAATATCATAAACAACTACTTTTAATTGCGTATAATTACCCTCTATATATACAATATCTGATGTAGGATTTGGAAAGATAAAAATATTTAATTGGTTTTGGTCTTCTATACCTGCAGTTGGACAAGTACCCCAAACTGGTTTATTACTTTCAGTTAATGGTGAGCCAATACTAAAATCAGAGGGCTCTGAATCAATATTTGTAACACACCACCCTGATATATCTTGATTAAATGATGAATATTTAAACATGTCCCTCATTTCAGTCACATTACTTACATCCCAATCTTCAAGAGGTTGATTAAACGATGTTGCATTGGAAAACAGATACATCATGATAGTCACATTACTTACATCCCAAGAACTGATATTTCCGTTAAAATTATTTGCAAGCCCAAACATTTGAAACATAGTAGTAACATTACTTACATCCCAAGCACTTATATCTCCGTTAAAATTAGTTTTAAGACGAAATGCATAACTCATGTCAGTTACTTGACTTACATCCCAGGTTGGCATTGCACCATATACACTATTTGTACACAGACCATCTACTGGATTAGTAGCTAAGCATTCATCTACTGCCTGCTGAAAATTGGCATCTGTAAGTTGAGAATAAGATAAAGTTGAAAATAGAATTACTAAAATTAGAAGAATTTTCTTAGTCATAAACTTACTTTAGGTTGAATAACAAACATACTAAAAGAAATTATTAATTAATCTCTGATTCATTATATTTACAAAAGAAATTCTTTATGGGAAGAACTTAAAAAATATATCCTTTTTGAAAAAATATGAAAGAATCTAAAACATCATTAGGAGCAGGAATAGGATTAATTGCAGGAATAATAATTGGTAGTGCTACCAATAATATTGGCCTATGGATAGCTTTAGGGTTGTGTTTTGGCGCAGGTGTTGGAAATGTATTCAAAAATAAAGGATAAGTACCATAATACTTCAGACAACTTCTTGCTCTCAAATTTAATTTAAAAACTAAATTTCCTAAATTAGAGTTATGAAAAATAAGAGATTAAAAAAATATGTAATTAAATATACATTAGAATTTATTGTCATTGTTTTAGGTATTTCTGTTTCTTTTTGGGTAAATCAAGTAGCTGTAGAAAAAAACGAAAATAAAGAACGATTAAAAATTTTAACTCAACTAAAAACCGAAATTGAGGATATTAAAAAGTACACCAATGATCGAATGAAATATTGGCAAGACGACATAGATTTATATGCTATGTTTTTGAGCTCAGAATTTCAAATTAATGCTATTAAAGAAATTACCTCAAGTAAAAGTAGAGTTGAATATAATCTGATTTATTACAGAGATTTTGAACCCCCAATGAATAGATATATTTCTATTATTAATACAGGAAGTTTTAAGTTTATTAAATCTGAAGGCGTTAAAGAAGCTCTAACTAGACTTCATACCATAAACTTCTCAAACATAAACACCTCAGTTCAATATGAAAAATTGCTTAAAGAACATCTAATAGAAATCATCACAAAAAATCATCCTGAACTTTTCGTTGCGTCCAATGATTCTCAAATTAGTATCGATGAATATTCAAAATTGTTGAAAATTGCTATTGATAAAAACCCAGTTTTAAAATCAAATTTAATTATTCAACAAAAGTATTTTGAAACTAAAAAATCTCTACTAATGCTTTATGGGTATACACTTGAGGAATTAGAAACTGAATTAAATAAAACTCTAGAATAGTATTAGTTTATAGATTTCTGCTTGTCTATAACTAAGTCTCCTTTAGATGTTGTGAGTTGATCAAGTATGGTTTGCATATTAAAAAAATCGTGTTCTTTTGCAATTTTACCATCTCTCATGGTTACTATAGTAGTTCCCGATAAATCTAGATAATTACCAGAAGCAGGTATTCCAAAAAAATCTCCAGTATGTTTTCCTTTGAAATTATAGTGTTTAATAAGTTTATTTCCTTGGCCAAAAGCTTCCTTTATTTCCCACTCTATTTCTGTAAATCCACTTAAATAATTCGAGTAAAATGCTTTAGTTGCTTCTATCCCTACAATATCACCATTAGCAGTAACCACAATACAATCTTCGGTAAAATTTTTACTATTAATTACACTAGGATCTCTGTTAAACAGAAAATCATCCCAGATATTTACATACATTTCTATATCTTTTTCTAATTGAACTTTTGCATCGGCTACAGTGTCTTTTTTACTTTCAGTCTTACAGCTCAAGATTGAAATAAATAAAACGAATACGACTATTTTTTTCATTGTTGTGTAATTTATATTGCAATATATAAAATAATTAATACCCTTGAAGTCTTGCAACATACTTTCCAATAACATCAAATTCTAAATTAACAATGGTTCCTTTTTTAAATCTAGAGAAACCGGTGTGTTCGTAGGTATATGGAATAATGGCAACACTAAACTGAGTTTTTTTCGAATCTACAACAGTAAGACTTACACCGTTCACGGTAATTGATCCTTTCTCTATGGTAATATTATTGGCTTCAGCAGAATATTCAAAAGTATAGAACCAACTTCCGTCATTTTCTGAAACTTGTGTACATATAGCGGTTTGATCTACGTGCCCTTGAACAATATGCCCATCTAATCTATCACCTAACTTCATCGCTCTTTCAATATTAACTAGGTCATTTTCAGATAAAGTTCCCAAATTGGTTTTATCTAATGTTTCTTTAATGGCAGTTACAATATAGGTATCTTCTTTAATTTCAACTACGGTTAAACAAACACCATTGTGCGCAACACTTTGGTCTACTTTTAACTCATTTGTAATATCTGTTTGAATTGTAAAATGGGTATTTCCTTTATCATTTTGAATCTTTACAACGCGACCTAATGTCTCAATAATTCCAGTAAACATGTCTATAAATTTAATTACTTTTGTGATGTACAAAAATAGACATATTAACTTTTAGATATGAATAAAAAAGGTAAAATAGTAGTTGGAATCTCTATCGGAGACATAAATGGTGTAGGAATTGAAGTTATCTTGAAATCATTTGAAGACAAAAGAATGTTAGAATTTTGTACACCTCTTCTATTTGGGTCTTCTAAAGTTATTTCTTTTCACAAAAAAATATTAAGTATAGAAACCAATATTCACGAAATTAAATCTATACAACAAATTAAAGAGGATCAGATAAACCTTTTAAATATTTGGGATGAAGATGTAAAATTAGAACTTGGAAAGGGAACAAAAACTGGAGGCCAATATGCTTTTAAATCATTGAATGAAGCCACCAAGTCATTAAAAAAAGGTGAAATTGACATACTTATCACTGCTCCAATTAATAAAGATACAATCCAATCTGAGGAATTTAATTTTTCTGGGCACACTGAATTTTTAGAACGAAACTTAGAAGGAGAAAGTTTAATGATTTTAATGAATGATTTTTTAAAAATCGGACTCATAACTGGACATATTCCCATCTCAAAAATAGCTGAAACTATAACTCCAGAACTCATTGAAAGCAAAGTTAAAATTCTCAATAATTCATTAAAACAAGACTTCAATATTAATAAGCCAAAAATAGCTGTTTTAGGATTAAATCCACATTCAGGAGATAATGGAGTTATTGGACAAGAAGAAAACGAAATGATTAAGCCTACCATAACATCAATTCATGAAAAAGGTATTTTTGTTTACGGTCCCTATGCGGCAGACGGATTCTTTGGGTCTGAAGCCTACAAACAATTTGATGGAGTACTTGCTATGTATCACGATCAGGGCTTAGCCCCATTTAAAGCACTTACTTTTGGCAATGGAGTGAACTTCACTGCAGGGCTTAGTCATGTTAGAATATCTCCAGATCACGGAACTGCTTTTGATATCACAGGAAAAGGAAAAGCAAACCCAGATTCTTTTAAAGAAGCTGTTTTTACAGGTATTAAAATATTCAAAAACAGAAATGAATATAAAGAACTCACACAAAATGTTTTAAAGCCAAAAAAGCAGTAAATATTTTGATGTTAAAAAACAATAAATTATTAAAACATTTTATTATATTTGCACGCTCAAATTCATTCGCTTGTAATGTCAAACTTGAAACAATTTAATATTCCTTTTATAGGGTTAAAGCAAGGAAAGCATTCATTTGATTATGAAATTGACAATACGTTCTTTGAGGCTTTTGATTTTAACGAGTTTAATAGCAGTAAACTTCAGGTTAAATTAATTTTTGACAAAAAATCTACATTTTTTGAATTACATCTTAATGTAGTGGGATTTGTTAATGTTAATTGCGATATTTCACTTGAACCCTACGAACAAGAAGTTGAAGGAAATATGCCTTTGGTAATTAAGTTTGGAACAGAATACAATGATGATAATGAGGAAATGATTATTATCCCTCATGAATCTTTTGAAATAAATGTTAGTCAATTTATTTATGAATTAATCATACTTTCTGTGCCTATAAAAAAAGTTCATCCAGATGTTATTAACGGCACTATGAATTCAGAGGCTTTAAATAAGTTAAAAGAATTAGAAGTAACAGAAAACAATTCTTCAGCAAATGAAGATAAAATAGACCCACGTTGGGACAAATTAAAAAGTTTAATTAAAGAAAAAAATACATAAAATGGCACATCCTAAAAGAAAAATATCTAAAACTAGAAGAGATAAGAGGAGAACACATTATAAAGCATCTGATCAGCAGATTGCAGTAGATCCTACAACAGGAGAGGCTCATTTATATCACAGAGCACATTGGCATGAAGGGAAGTTATACTATAGAGGACAAATAGTATTAGAATCTTCATCTGCTGAAGCATAGTTAATATCTAAAAAACATTAAAAAAACCCTCTTTTTGAGGGTTTTTTTCTGTTTTTGAGCAAAAAATGATTGTTTTTAGCCATTTTATTAAAAAAAACTAAAATAATTTTCACTACTTTAGTCACCCGATTAAAGAGAGGTAATAACCAAATGAAAAACTTCTCATAATACGTTGTTATATGTCAAAAATAACTGCAGCAATTTCAGCAGTTGGGAAATATCTTCCTGATTACATTTTAACCAACAAAGAGCTAGAAACTCTTGTGGAAACTAATGATGACTGGATTACTTCAAGAACTGGAATCAAGGAAAGAAGAATCTTAAAAGAACCCAACCAAGGGACCTCGTTTATGGCTATAAGAGCAGCCAAAGATTTACTGCAGAAATCAAATATAAATCCAAAAGAGATTGATATGGTTATTGTTGCAACAGCAACACCAGATTTACCAGTTGCCTCTACCGCTGTTTTTACCGCTACTGAAATTGGAGCAACTAATGCTTTTGCTTATGATTTACATGCAGCATGCTCAAGTTTTTTATATGGCATGTCTACTGCAGCTGCCTATATAGAGTCTGGTAGGTATAAAAAAGTTTTACTCATTGGAGCCGATAAAATGTCTTCAATTATTGATTACTCAGACAGAGCTACCTGTATCATATTTGGAGATGGAGCCGGTGCTGTTCTCTTTGAGCCAAATTCTGAAGGAATGGGGCTACAAGATGAATATTTGAGAAGTGATGGTTCTGGAAGAGAATTTTTGAAAATAGAGGCTGGAGGTTCTATCCTTCCTGTTTCGGAAGACACATTAAAAAATGGGCAACATTTTGTTCATCAAGAAGGAAAAACTGTTTTTAAGTTTGCAGTTTCCAACATGGCAGATGTTGCAGAAAAAATGCTAATTAGAAATCAACTATCACACGATGACATCAATTGGTTGGTTCCTCATCAAGCTAATAAAAGAATTATTGAGGCTACAGCTAAAAGAGTAAATGTAGACGCCTCAAAAGTAATGATGAATATTCATAAATATGGTAATACTACTTCAGCAACCCTGCCGTTATTGCTTGCAGATTATGAACATCAATTAAAAAAAGGAGATAATTTAATATTTGCAGCATTTGGTGGTGGCTTCACATGGGGGTCTATCTATCTTAAATGGAGCTATAATTCATAATATAAAACAACTAAAACTAAGTATAATGGATATTAAAGAAATTCAAAGTCTTATCAAATTTGTAGCTAAATCAGGCGCTAATGAAGTTAAGTTAGAAATGGAAGATATAAAAATCACCATTAAAACTGGTTCTGAGAGAACTGAAGTCACCTATACCCAGCCAGCTCCAATTATGGCAGCTCCTCAGGTTATTCAAGCCACTCCACAAGTGGTTAATGAAACACCTGCAACTCCAGCTCCAGAAAGTAAAAATGATGACTCTAAATATGTAACTATAAAGTCTCCAATTATTGGAACACTATATAGAAAACCCGCTCCAGACAAGCCTTTATTTGTTGAAGTGGGAAGCACCATAAATGTTGGAGACACAGTATGTATTATTGAAGCAATGAAACTCTTCAATGAAATTGAATCTGAAGTGTCTGGGACTATCGTAAAAGTTCTCATAGACGATTCATCTCCTGTAGAGTTTGACCAACCTTTATTCTTGGTAGATCCTTCTTAATTTTTTAGTTAAAAGATATACTACCATCTTTTAACATTAAGAAAAAAAATACAATTATGTTTAAAAAAATATTGATTGCCAACAGAGGTGAAATTGCTTTAAGAGTAATTAGAACCTGTAAAGAAATGGGAATAAAAAGTGTAGCTGTTTATTCTACAGCAGATGCTGAAAGTTTACATGTTAAGTTTGCAGATGAAGCTGTTTGTATAGGGCCAGCACCTAGTTCAGACTCCTATTTAAAAATGTCTAATATCATTGCAGCAGCAGAAATTACAAATGCAGATGCTATTCACCCTGGTTATGGGTTTTTATCTGAAAATGCAAAATTTTCCAAATTGTGTGAAGAACATGATATTAAATTTATTGGAGCTACTGGAGAAATGATTGATCAAATGGGAGATAAAGCCTCCGCAAAATCTACCATGATTTCAGCAGGTGTTCCTTGTATACCTGGCTCTGAAGGAATCATTAAGGATTTTAAAGAATGTGAAAAATTAGCAAAAGATGCAGGATATCCAGTTATGCTTAAAGCTACTGCTGGAGGTGGTGGTAAAGGAATGAGAGCTGTATGGAACGCCTCAGAACTTCAAGACTCATGGGATTCTGCTAGACAAGAAGCTAAGGCCTCTTTTGGGAATGATGCCATGTATTTAGAAAAGTTAATTGAAGAACCTAGACATATTGAAATTCAAATTATAGGGGATTCTTTTGGCAACGCCTGTCATTTATCTGAAAGAGATTGCTCTGTTCAAAGACGTCATCAAAAATTAACAGAAGAAACTCCTTCTCCATTTATGACGGATGAATTAAGAGATAAGATGGGTGAAGCTGCTGTAAAAGCTGCAGAATACATAAAGTATGAAGGTGCTGGAACAGTAGAATTTCTAGTCGACAAACATAGAAACTTCTACTTTATGGAGATGAATACGCGTATTCAAGTAGAACACCCTATTACAGAAGAGGTCATAAATTATGACTTAATTAGAGAGCAAATATTAGTTGCTGCCGGAGTTCCAATTTCTGGGAAAAACTATTTACCAAAACTACATTCAATAGAATGTAGAATAAATGCAGAAGATCCCTACAATAATTTTAGACCTTCACCAGGGAAAATAACAACGTTTCATGCTCCAGGAGGACATGGTATTCGCTTAGATACCCACGTATATTCTGGTTATATGATTCCGCCTAATTATGATTCAATGATTGCAAAATTAATTGTTACTGCGCAAACTAGAGAAGAAGCAATTAATAAAATGAAGAGAGCTCTTGATGAATTTATAATTGAAGGCGTAAAAACAACTATCCCTTTCCACAGACAATTGATGGATCATCCTGATTATATCAGTGGTAACTATACAACTAAATTCATGGAAAGTTTTGAAATGATAGCTAAATAATATAATAAGCTTACAAAAAACAATTAAAAGGAAAGTTATACATTATGACTTTCCTTTTTTTATATTTGTCACTTACATATTAACTTCAAATAGAATATTATGGCTGCTAAAATTAAAATTGATGGTATAGATAAGATTATTATTAAAAGACTTGTTGAAGATGCAAGAACTCCAATTTTATCAATTGCTAGAGAGGTAGGGATTTCTGGAGCTGCCATACATCAACGTTTACGAAAATTAGAAAGTTCTAATTTAATGGCGGGCTCAAAATTAATTTTAAACCCCAAGGCATTAGGGTATACAACTACTGCATTTGTTGGTATTTTTTTAGATTCAGCAGCCATGTATTCATCAGCCATAAAAAAATTAAAACAAATTCCTGAGGTTGTTGAAAGTCATTACACTACTGGTAATTGGGCTATCTTAATAAAGATACTGAGTAAAAATAATGAAGATCTTATGTATTTACTCAATAATGATATTCAAAGAATAAAAGGCGTATCTAGAACGGAAACATTTATATCACTTGACCAACAAATCAATAGGCAAATTACGCTGTAAAAAATCAAACAGACTTAAGTAGTAAAAATTTAATATTAGTTGTTTTATACAATTAAAAACTTTAACTTGTTGTTTTTAATCTATAAAACAATTTTAAAATGAAAAAAAGACTATTTAGTACCCTAATTGCATTATTCAGTATTAATATTTTACTGGCTCAAATAGTTGTATTTACTCCTGTAAAAGTTGAGAAACAAGATGTAGATCAATTTTTAAATGTAGAAATGAATTACAGCAAAAAAATTGCACAAGATGCTGTAAACAAAGGAAACCTTTTAGGTTGGGCTTTGTTACAAAGCACAAATCCTGGGCCAGATGATTATAATTATATATGGGTAAATGCTTATCCAGATATCAATACTGCTGCAAATAAAAACATGTGGTGGAATAATTCTGAAAAAGTAGTAGGAATTAAGCCTGATGTATTATTTAGTGATGGTTCAAAGTATAAATTTGATAGGAGTTATACTTATCAAATGAAAATGACAATACCAAATACTGCCCCTGCTGGATACGTTATTTTAAACTTTACTTCACCTGACGATGTGGATGCAGTTGCAGCAAGCGCTGAAAAATATGTACTCCCACATTTTAAGAAAAATATGGGTGATCATGGAATGGTTGGATGGGGAATGGCAACTAAAATAACCCCTCAAGGAAAAGACTATTCATCGGTTATGTTTTATGATTCATATGATACTTTAGCAAATGCCATGAGACATCTTGCAGGTGATAGCGTAATGAAAGGGTTACCTTTTGATAAAATGGAAAAAGCTATATGGGAGATGAGACTTTTAATGAAAGTTATTGCTGGCACTGAAGCTAAACAATAAAAATACATTTAAATGTAAAAAAGCCAAGACATATGTCTTGGCTTTTTTTGTACACCAAGTTGAGCTATTTTCGAAACAAAACCTAGAACTTTTAAATAACTTTTTAAAATTATTTCTTAATCACCCTAAACATACT